>VTLG01016209.1_pt1 | contig 52110 bp, 60 predicted proteins | sample 4694571 | NCBI WGS metagenome assembly VTLG01 (sample SAMN12604809, study PRJNA352737) | marine metagenome | biome: ENVO:00000447; feature: ENVO:00000209|ENVO:00000569|ENVO:01000036; material: ENVO:00002151; isolation source: viral sequences binned using virsorter ... | reverse complement strand
CATTTTCAATTTTGATCTTATCCATTGACCTGATTCATGTAATAACATAGTAGTTACATAAAATTCACCAGGCTTCCCATCATTTCCTTGTATAACAGATAATCCGTGTTTACTTAGAAAAGGGATTGAAGATTCAATTACAGCATGTAAATCAGCATATGTAGATTTAAAGAAAGGATTAACACTACTTTTCTTTGCACCCTTCATCTCAGCTTGTGCTTTAGATAATGCACTTGCCAATTTATCTATATGTTTTGATTTCCACTCTTCTTGTCTTCGATCTTCAAATACTGCATTAGGGATAGGAATCCCTTTAATTTCTTCTTTTTCTTTCATGATTCTCCTTTTTGAGGGGGTTATAATTTACTGAATTCGGACAAACTTTCCAAGTTATTTAAGGAGGCAGTAAATGATGCGAAGCTTATGATCATTCGTCTACCTGCAGGTTACGCACTACCTCCCTAAATTTATTAATACAAGCTTTTTTTTCGTTTAATAGTAGTGCTCTTCGTCCAAGGGACTTGCCCTTGAGGCTTAGAGTTCCTGGAATAAACTTAGTGTAACTTCTCAGGACTGCTACTAAACTAGTTACATACTTGTAATTTATTAGGGAACAAGTCCAACACGCTGCTTTTAGTTAGATGTCAGGATATCCACGCTACATTGTTCCCTAAATTTTACATTAGATTCATTTTCTTTATATTCTTTTTGGTACTTGCCATCCAAGGTTTTGGTTTGATCTCTTTAAGCCAATCTTGAACTGTAGGAATAAATCCCAAATCCTCTCTTATATGTTGCTCTGCTATTGATCTAACAGGCACTTGTTTGTTATCAGAGTTTGTTATTACTATTCCAAATTTCAATTCACACTCTTTAATACCTTGAGTATGATGTCTTAAAGCTCTATGCCTTATATCTCCATAATGATCTTTAGATTCATCAAACCAAGCATGTATATAATGATAGTCACCTATACGGCCACCAAAGTGTTTTACGCTTGATAAGCAGTGATTAGAGGCTTTCATCTTTCATATACCTCATCACCATGCCAAACTTCAGGTTGTTTACCATCCATAAAGTATGTTTCTTTTACATCTACAGCTGCATATCTATTTTGCTGTCCATCTACACGAAACTTTTCTTTTTCTAAATCCCATACTACTTCACCTTGTCCACCTTCATTATTATACCAATCATAATCTACAAGTTCAACAAGTTCCCAATGTAATTCAGAGTTTAAGTTTTGATCTGGATGATTCTTTCTAAATAAATCGTAAGACTTTTCCAAATCTTTTTGATTTCTAGTCATACCTTTCCATTCATCAAAATCTTCTTCTTTATTATGATTCCAAGGTTTACATTCATATACATCAGGCCAACAACCTCTATGATCTTTCTTTTCAAGATTTATTTCTTTCTTCCAGCCTTCTGCTTCAAAACATTCACCACTATCACCAGCACCTTCATACCATACTCTTATATATTTATATCCGAGTTCTTTTAGATATGCCGCTAAGTCTTTTAGTGACTGTGCTTTGCTCATTCTGTGCACTTTTCTTTTGTGCATCCAATCTTCTACCCATTCTTGTGACCCAATTGCGGGTTCTGACGATTTTTCCACTGATTTTTGATTTTCTTCCGTCATCATAATCTCCTTTAATTTGATTTTCTATCCATATATCTACTTTATCTAGCCAATATTCCTCATCCATTAAATTTTCCTTAACATTTCAAAAGGAACATTCCATCCTGTATTTCCTACCATAACTACAGCTCTAGTTCTATTTATCTTCTCAATAACACCTTCTCGTATTCTACCAGAACCTGTTATTTTAACTTTATCACCTTTAATTAATCCAAAGGCATTTTTCTGACCTAAATACTTTTTTTGATTTCTTATAATATCTCTTATAATGTTTAAATCATCTATATCATCTAAATCTGATATTTTATTTCTTATTTCATCTACTAATACTTTATTCCAATTTTTCTTACTCATATTATCTCCTTAAGTTTATAGTTCTACACAAAGGATTTGCACCCTTCCCTCACAGAACCTAAGTTCTCTCTATCCGCACTACTTCCCTCGAACTAATTGTTTATTTAAGCACAAATTGCATTTATTATTCCATCTGTTATAATAGCATTATGATTATATGATGCAAGTGTTGGTTTCTTTTTATGCCACAATATATCTGTAGCAGAATTAAGTAAACCCCAACCATTGCTAGTATCATGATAATCACCACGAGGATCAGTAAATTTATCCACAATTTCACCCCATGTACCTATTGGTATATCTTTAAGATGATTGTGTCTAATATTACTAAGCTCTTCAACATCTATGATACGAGTATTTAACTCTTTTATACCATTGATCATAGTATTTACACTATTATTCTCTCCATCTTGTGTCATATTTATTAAATGTACCATAGATTCTAACTGTGTATTCCAATTCTCAGAACCAGGGGCATGTCTAAATTTATGATTCTGTAGATATTGCTTACTCATCATTCCATTAGTACATATCAATCTATATAACATTAATGAAAATCCAAATGATCTTGAACCGTCATAACTATTCCAGAATTGAATTCCTAGATTTAATTTATCTATCTCTTCATCTTTCGCAGTATGATCAACTGTTGCTATGCTATCTACAGCTTTATATGATAACATAAAATTCTTACCATTAAAGAACTCTTTATCTAATTCAAAATCTATATAAGCCGACTCAACTAGATCATCTGCAATATCTTTTACTTCTTGGTTTGGTAATAACATATAATGTGCTCCTACCACGCCTGCTTCTTTCCATCCTTTTTCTTCATCTAATCTTTGAACAGAATAAGCTGATGATTGTATTCCACTATAATCAAGTGGTACTTTTCTTATTTCCTGATATGGATTCATTTTCTTTCTCCTTTTTATAATGTTTTACACAATATGGTTTATCTGCATTCTTAACTACAGCTTGTTTGTCACAAATACTGCATTTATCTGGATTAGGACTCATGATTTGTTTAAATTCATAATTAATATTCTCATCATCTAATAATAATTTAATAAAACTCATTTTCCCTCCCAGTATTCTCTTTTAGCCATACCATATTTCTCAATTACTTCTTTTAATGCCAAAGCGCTCCCCTTATTTCTAGTATAATAACTTTTTTCAGATCTAAATCCCATATATTTCCAAACTGGTATATCATTTTTATCAACAATGTCTAAATCCAGCAAATTTGGTAACATATCTTCAGTATATCCGAGATCATAGCCCTTTCTCGATAGAAAATCCGCTACTTTTATCTTTATTTTGCCCATAATTATACCTCTTTCCTTTTTTCATGTTAAGCACCCATAATAATGCCTCTTCCCAACCTTTATTAATATACATTTCTGGTTCTTCATCCCATAATTCAGCTTCATCACCAGATAATTGTGTTTCAGTCAATGCTATTAATATTTCTTTTTCATTCCTCATCTTCAACTCCTAATACAGGTAATATTTCTTCTGCTTTATTAGTAAGACAAGCTAAAACACCACCATCATTACCTTCATCATCCATTTGAGCAATAACTCTTGTTCCATTATCTAATATGAAAGTAATAGGTCTTTTATACCACATATATTCATTACATTCTTTACTTGACATATATTCTACTTTCAATATTCTTCTTCCTAATAAAACATCTTCTGCTATTTTAGTCCATCGTTTAGTTACTTTAGTCATTTAATTCCTCCCATTCTCTGTCTCTACCATCATCTTCATCATCAGGAAAATCAGTTTCTTTTATTAATTTCCAATCGCCTTTTACAAATAAATGATAATTAATTTTATCAAATACTTCGCCTAACTTCAATTCTCCATCTTCCCATAGATCTTCATCTGGCACTTCTTCCCAGTGATAAGATTGATCTTGCCAATACATATTGCTCATATCTCTTTTATATTGTTCTGTTTTATCCTTCTTATTATTCATGATTTTTCCTTTATTTAATTCTTTGGGGCGAACCATTGTTACTTACGAGGTGTTTTGAGTGGTCATCATGTCGTCCCCCGACCCTTATTGATATACTGTTACGTAGCTTCCACCAAGTTACTTTTCCAGAATATCTAGATCATCATCCCTTCCCTTTGGAGTCAATTAAGACATATCTCAGGTTGGACTAAGCTTTTCTTATCTTTAAATCTGTTGGAGCTTGTTCTTTGTCAAGTCCATAGGTAGGCATATCATCATATAATACTAGTATGTCTTCTTTGTTATTTCTATTACTTATCTGCCATACTTTCTTTATTATAGGACAATATTTAAGTTTTGATTTCCCCCATTTTTTCATATCCCCTCCAATTTATAGGGAGCTTTTACACGGATGACGCTTATCAAACTCCCTGTTGGGTCGCCTAAATAAGTTTATACATTTTGTCTAGGCTCTCTATATATTTTGCTATTCTTGGATCTTCTAACTTTATATCTTTCATTGCTTTAAGCTTTGCAGCTTTTGACCAATCTACACCCATTAATATTACACTATATCTATTCATTTAGACTCCCAATTGTTAATAAAAAGGGAACCAATATTAATACTAGCTCCCTAATTATTATATTTAACGATTATTACTGACCCTCAGTTGGCTCAGTATCTTCAGCTGGTGTTTCAGTATCTTCTGACTCTTCAGCTAATGCTTCACAGTAACTACTAATAGAACATGCATCTTCTTCCCATAATCCATTTGCAGCAGTACATGATTCATTATTACTTGTATCTACCCAATTACCACTAACCTCTACACATTCTTCTGAAGTTGTAGCTGTTTCTATAGTCATTGCTGGTTCTGCTTCGCATCCTGAATTAGAAATTGCAAGATATGCTACACCTGCCAACACAACTACACCTACTATTATCATTGCTTTATTCACTTATTATCTCCTTATTTAATGAACTGACAAATATACATTACCTATACTTATTTTTAAAGGTAAAATATAACATTATTACTATCACTATCAGCATACTTAGATGCACTATATTTAACTCTACACCTGGTATTGGCTGATTATTTAAAAATTCTATCATTGCGACCTCTTTTCTCTTTAATCTTTATCATTTCTTTCATTCATAATTCTTTTCACCTCTTTCATAACTTGAGGATCTACATCATCAACATCAAATATCATTGCTATAAAACATATTATAAATACTATTATAAATATATACATCATTACGACCTCTTTTCTTTACTAGCCTAGCATTACACTAGGGATTCATATTATTATCCTCCTTCTTGTAACTCATCATCAATCTCTTACATTGCTTATTAGATAACTCTCTAATGTCTATTTGTCTATTTGACTGTGGCTTATTGCCCTATTATTAACATTATTATCGTATTTTCTTTATCCTTTTATTTGCTAGGCTAGAGTTCCCATTGGATTATCTTGTGCCATTTATAACACAAGTTCTAGCTTTGCTAAAGGTGCAATAATATTTCTGATAAGTATTTGAGTAGAGAATACATTAAAGGCTTATCCAAAAACTCTACTCTAGCATTTTATTCCCAGGCTATAATACACAATATGTTAACCTATTAATGTACTATCCTTCTAAACTATCATATTATTTCAGGGATGTTGGTCCACCTTAACAATAAGTATATATCCTGATCATTAAGATATATGATAATAGTTATGTATTTTTATATTATCACTACGTCTACGGAGTGACCACGCATCTGTTATAGTGTTTTGTCTCACTTAGATGTAATACCGTTTGTATCGTTTAATTCAACTCTAACTACAGAATATAAATACTTTATATGGCATCCAGGGTACATCATAACCCTTCTTCATCTTTGACACACATTACGGTCTGGGCATGAACAACCTACCATCTATCTATAGTAGCTACCTATAGTAGATCCATATTCATTATAAGCACAAGCCTGATAGTTATTACATTTCACTAACCCAATACTCTAGAAATATTACGGAAACTATATTTTATACAATCAGTGTTATTAATTAATTGCTTTACTTATGCTACAAATGATATTGAATTGGGTAATAAGGCACAATAAGACCCCAGAGCTTTTTCAAGGTTGACTAAACTCTTTCATCTTATTAATACCTTTACCCATATCAATTATATAATTATGAAGCTAACAATCCATGTGTTACTTTAAATGTTCCGATATCACAATCTTCAACACTTACTCCAAAGCCTTGATCAGCTTTAGCTTGACAGAAGCCAGCAATATATTCAGGACTCTTATCATATAATACTTTGCTACCCATTATTTCAGCAGCATGCTTTTTGTTATCACTATAGTACCCTTCATAGTACCATTCTACTTTTATTTCGCTAGGTTTCATAACGACTCCAAGTTAGTTATTGTTAAGTATAAGTTGGTATATATATTACTGCGCATGTATACACGTTGATAGTAGCTCAGTATCCACACACAATAAGCTACCGAAAGTATAGGAAAAGGGGAAATTAATCCCCTAATCCAACAACATGAATTACCAACTTCTTCTACCACTATAAGTTCTTCGACTTAAAGCTTGAACAATAGTATTAAGCTCACCATTAAGCTCCATTTCACCAGAAATTCTAGCATCAACAGCAAGATCAACAAGGTCATCAGCATAAGCTTTCATAAGAATAATCTTATCATTACGAGTCTTAGCCAATCTCCTCGCAGCTTTATATTCAGCTTTTATTTCCTTGAACTCTTGACCAATTTCAGTCTTAAACAAATCAGCATACTGATTAGCTTTCTTCTTAGCCATAGTATAACTCCTTAATTAATTAATGTTTAAATGTAACATAAAATGAAAAATAACGTAATTACGATAGTAAAGATCCCACCGATAGGGGGTACCACTATATAGAAAGCCACACATCAAAATGCTGCAATTTTTAAAACCTCTTTGACATTTGATTTATAAACCCTTATATTTCGATATCGGTAGCTTGCTAATTTTAGTTATCACCCAGATAGTACCCTTGAAATAGTTCTGCTAGATGGGTCAGAAGTTGGGTTATAGATCATCAAAATAGTTGATTGAATTGTCCCCGATAACCGATAAAAACTGCTATGTTATAAGTTTGAGTATGGGAGTGAATAACTGGCTTAGACGAAAGATGTAGTTAAAATTCTTAAAAAAGACACTAGCTCTTTTCAGGGGCTAGTTATATTCAATAGGAGATATTATGAGTAATAAAGTAAGGGAATATGTTTTAAGGATTGTATATAATATAGAGACTGGCGAGATTGAGCATTTATCAGAGTATGTCGATAAGGGATGTGCGTTTGAGTTAGATGGTGATCTTGTTTCTTTGTCCACTGAATTTACAGACTATTTAGAAAAACACTTAGATAGTGATATACTTGGAATTAGTTAGCTCCAAACCCCTGGCGGGGATTGGGTATTATATATGAGGTATTATAAAGTAAATAAAATTACACATACAGTATTTGATGCTAAGAAAGAAGTACCTAGGGAGATTAGGTACAAAGAGGATTGGAGGGATGGTCGTATAAGCGATTGGGTCTTAGCAGATGATGGATGTATTATTCAGATCTTGAGAAAAGGTGTGATGAAAAAACCGAAGGGTAGGGTGCGTGAAGTTGTGTATATAGGCACATGTACAGGCACTTTTGTTGTATCTGATAAGACTAAATTAGATACCTCTAAAAGAGAGAATATTTATAGCTTAGGTGGTAATATAAGCAGAGATGAGAGATTAGAAGGGCGTGAAAACCTTTCAACAAAAGAAGAATTGTTTGTCCAGTATTTAGCATCTGGTATGGATGCTCGCATGGCGTATCTAAAGGCATTTCCGACTAATGACCCGCACTATGCAGGATTGCGAGCTGGACAACTTATTAAAACAACAAGGATAAAGACTGCTATGAAAGAAGAATTAAGACCCGTATTAGAAGAATTAGGTATAGATGAAACGACTGTTATTAGTGGTATCAATCAGATTGCTTTAGGTTCTCAAAAGGATGATACACGATTAAAGGCTTTGTTTAAGTTAGCTGATATAATGGATCTTGAAGATAAAAGCAAAACATCTGTTACACAGATATCAGGTGCTGTTTTTCAGGGATTTGATGAAAAGCAAATAGCTGAAGTTAAAAGGCCAAAGGAGCTTGGTTAGTGAGTAATGAATTATTAGAAGAAGCTTTAAAGCCTGAATATTTTAAAGATGATGAGGTAGTAGACACGTCTTATCAGAATATTTATCAAACATATAGTACTGATTTTGGAGGTCCTATTGATTTTGACGCAATCGCTACCCATAATCCTTCACCTTTGGATTCAGTATATAAAAAACCTGTTCCTGTAGCAGATCGACTTGGAGAAGCCTCAGGATTAACATGGCCTTATACATATTCGGGTGGAGAGGGAAAGGTAGAAGAGGGGCCATCGTTTTTAGAATCTACTGCTGAAGGATTTGGTGCTGTAAAAGAAGCTATTGTAAGTGGAGCAAAAACAGCTAAAGATATAACTACTGGAGTAGTAGAAGAGGCTGCAGGATACGCTAAGTCAAATCCTACTGATGCAGCATTAATTGCTCTTTCTATGATACCGCAAGTAAGGGCAGCTCGTTGGGGAGGGAAAGCTTTAAGTTATGTACCCAGCCTTGCTAAAAATATAGGACTTCTTCAAAAGAGTAAATACGCAGCGCCTATTATTAATAAGACTAAAAGTGCGGTTAATTGGGGTAGATTTGGGGTTGGATTAAATCTCACAACAGATATCATAAACGATTTTTATCAACATGGACTCATGTTTAATCCTGAAGAAGATTTATGGGACTATTTATATAGATCCGACAAAGATATACAATCAGCTTTTTATGATACAGGATATGATTTTAATACAAGCGATGAACAATTAGATAGAACTTGGGACCTTTTAAATTATGCACACGAAAAACATGGTATAAGTATCCCTATGATTTATACAGAAGGAAGTGATAAAAATGAACCGTTTCGGAGGGAATGGACTAACCCCTCATATGCTGCTGGCTTTTTGGGAAGAGCAGGTAATATCCATGTACTTGAAGGTTTTGAAGCTAGAGGAAAACCCGTAGATTATAATACACAAGTATTAACAGAATATCTTCATCATATAAGACATGAAACAGGCGGTATATTTGCTAATATAGAAAGAACATATGATATGGGCTCAGCGAAGGCGTTTATAGATCATTTAAAAACGTTACCTGATTCTGAGCTTGAACAATATAATGCAAGAAGAGATTCTGATGGGGATATAATGGAAAAATACAAATTAGACGAAGAAGGTAATTTTCAATACGCTGAAGATGGCAGCAAGGTACGAAGTAGCAAATTTTATAGTCATAGCAACTCTATAAAAAGCGAAGAAAGAATTCATGGACTATATGAAGATAAGCTACTTGAGATAGCAAAAATAGAGAATAAAGCTGAAAGAGAAGCAGCATTTGATACATTTTTAGAAGAAATGAAAGAAGGGGTAGGTAAAGAAAGGGCTATAAGATATGGTCAATTTATTCCTACTGGCAGTGAAGAAGTGACTAAAAAACTAAGAGATAATATAATGAAAACTTTAAAAGAATATTATCCAACTTATTAATATAAAGGAAATATAATGGGGTTAAAATATAGAACAGAAGAAGAGATGCAGGAAATAGAGCAGCTTACAATGCGAGAAGGAGTATTGAGAGAAAATTTTATGGATACTGAATCAGTAAGGCAATTACAGCAACTCTATAATCAATATTTACATGGTTTTGATAAAATAGCAGTAGATGGTGTATGGGGCACTGAAACAGAAAAATCATTTAAAGAATGGGAAACTACTAGCAAATATTTTATGGGAAGCGATACTTTTGATATAAATCCTTTAGATATTTCAAAAAGTTATCTTGAAAGCAAAGAAGAAGATTTATAAAAATATAAAAGAATTATTGTCTTAATTTTAATTTATCTGTAATATACGTAACTAGATTGGAGACTAATTGTCTAATGTTAATTTAAATAATGTAAGCAAAATGGAAGATGATCTCCGTCTTGCTCATAACGATTTAATTGCATTTGGCAAGTTATTTTTGAAAGATGACTTTATGCGTTCTGAAACGCCTTTCTTTCATTATGAAGTAGCAGATGCAGTATCAGATAGGTCAGTAAGACAATTAGCAGTTATTCTCCCTAGGGGTCATGGAAAGACGGTTTTAACTAAATGCAATATATTACATGACTTTGTTTTTTCTCATAACGATCCATTGTTTTATGGTTGGGTGGCTGCATCTTCTAAGATTTCCGTACCTAATCTCGATTATATTAAATATCATTTGGAATTCAATGATAGAATAAAATATTACTTTGGCGATTTAAAAGGAAGGAAGTGGACAGAAGATGATATCGAGCTTAAAAATGGTTGCAAACTTATTAGTAAATCTAATCTTTCTGGTATTCGTGGTGGTGCCAAGTTGCATAAGCGTTATGATCTTATTGTGCTTGATGACTTTGAAGATGAAAACAATACGGTCACGCCAGAATCTAGATCAAAGATCTCAAACCTTGTTACAGCAGTCGTATTTCCTGCCTTGGAACCGAAAACGGGTAGACTTAGAATAAATGGAACTCCAGTGCATTTTGACTCATTTATACAAAAAATTCTAACAGGATATGATCAATCTAAAAAGAGAAAAGAAGATTATAGTTGGAGAGTAATTACATATAAAGCTTTACTAGAAGATGGTTCTGTTTTATGGCCTTCATGGTTTGGTCATAAAGAAATGGAAAGAAAAAAGAAGTTTTATCAAGATTCTGGAACTCCTCAAAAATTCTATCAAGAATATATGATGGAAGTTCAATCAGAAGAAGATTCTATTTTTACAAGAGAACATATAAAATTCTGGGATGGACAGTTTATTAAAGATGCTGATAATGGTTTAACTTTTATTGTTCCAGATGGAGATGATCCTAAACCTTGTAATATTTTTGTAGGAGTGGATCCAGCAACAGATTCAGCTAGAAGAAATTCTGACTTTAGTGTTATTATTGCTGTAGCTGTTACTCCTGATAATAATTTATATGTTATTGACTATATTAGAGATAGAACGCTTCCAGTACTTGGAATACCTGGAACTGGAAAAAAAGGAATAGTAGATTATATTTTTGATTATGCAAAGTTTTATAAACCAACATTATTTGTGATTGAAGACACAACTATGAGTAAACCTGTTTTTCAGGCTATAAGAGCAGAGATGCGTAGAAGGAATGAATTTATTATTCCATTTAAAGAAGAAAAGCCTGGCAATAGAATGAGCAAGAGAGATAGAATACAAGAGATTTTAGCTCAACGTTTTTCAGTTGGGCAAGTGCATATTAAAAAAACGCAATATGATTTACATAGAGAGATTGCGACATTTGGGCCACGTATGGCTCATGATGATACTATAGATGCTTTAGCGTATGCATGTAAATATGCGCATCCTCCAACAGGACTTGGAGAATCAAAAGATGGATGGTATAAGAAAAAGAAAAAAGCTAAAAGCTGGGTAACAGCATAGGAGAAAAATGGATTTAAGTGGAGCCTCATCATTATACGATCAAGCCCTTGGGAGCATAGATCAGCAAAAAAAAATGGATATGTCTACTGCAGCAAATCTTAAAAATTTAGGATCAAATCTTAAAAATTTAGGATCAGCAGTAGGTGGTTTTATAAAGGGAAATAGAGCAGCTGCAAAAGCAGGAAAGCCAGGTACAGGACTTTTTGGAAAAGAAGGTGGTTTTATGTCTAAATTTATGACTGGGCAAGGTTGGTTTTCTGAAGCATTTGAAAATATTGGTCCTGTTGATACTACTGCATATAAACAATCAAAAACTGAAGCATTGTGGGGAGGCACTGATGCCTTCAAAACGCATTTATCAGACGAAATAAGCACTAAAAAAGATCCAGGTTTTAAAATGGATTCTCAAGATTTGGGGATTGATCCTGTATATGATCCAGATTTTGTAATAGATCCAATTATATTTGATGAAGAATTTGAAAAAACATTAGAATAAAAGGAGAGAGTATGACATTTGAAGAATGGTGGTCACAAGCATTAAGTATGCATGATATACCTATTGATCCTAATGATGCTAATCATTTTTATGATTATAAAGCTGCTTTTGAAGCAGGGATAGAAGTGCCTGGAGAAGGAGAAAGTTGGCCTCCAGCATTTATGCATGATTTGAATTCAGATAGATTTGTAAAAGGAGATGATTTAGATCCACCTAATTATAACATTGATTACTGGGATACTAAATATGATCAACCTGCTGAAGCAATAGATATGATAAGAAATACTTATAGAAGAGAAGAAGTTTTGGATCAAAAAGGATTATTTGATGTAGGTACTGAAATTGCAAATATAGACAATCAAGGAGAATCTGATAATGTACAAGTATAGCAAAACATCTAAAGGAAGACTTTCAACATGCGATGAGAGATTGCAAAAAGTTTTTAATGAAGTAATTAAATATGTTGATTGCAGTATTTTAGAAGGACACAGAAATGAAGAAAGACAAGAAAAATTATTCAAAGAAGGAAAGACTAAAGTTCATTACCCTAAAGGTAGGCATAATTCAAAGCCTAGTCGTGCTGTTGATGTTACTCCTTACCCCGTGGATTGGGCTGACAGAGAGCGCCAGACACTTTTTGCTGGGTTCGTGCTTGGGCTGGCTGCTAGGATGGGTATTACTCTTCGGTGGGGAGGAGACTGGAATATGAACTTTGAAGTTAAAGATAATAGATTTGATGATTTCCCGCATTTTGAATTAATAAAGGATAAATAATGGCAAAACAAAAAAGAGCAAATGAAGTAAGACAATTATATAATCTAGCAAATAGCTGGAGTAGAAAACAATGGGAAAATATCAATCAAAAAGGTTATGAATTTTCTCATGATTCTCAATTAACATTAGAAGAAAAAACATCTTTAGAAGAACAAGGAATGCCTACTTTTACAATTAATAGGATTCTTCCTGTTGTTGAAATGTTAAATTTCTATGCTACAGCAAATAGTCCTAGATGGCAAGCTGTTGGAGTTGAAGGAAGTGATACTGATTTAGCTGCAGTTCTTTCAGATTTAACTGATTATATATGGGCAAATTCAAAAGGGAGCACTTTATATAATAATGCCATTAATGATTCTATAACAAAAGGAATAGGTTATTTATTAGTATCTGTGGATAGAGATGCAGATAATGGAATGGGTGAAGTAATTATACAACAACCAGAGCCATTTGATATTTATGTAGATCCTAAGTCAAGAGATATGCTTTTTTCAGATGCTGCTTTTATAATGATAAGAAAAATATTGCCTAAAAATCATTTAATAAAACTATTTCCAGATCATAAAAGAAAAATCAATAAATCATCAAGTGATGAAAATCAACAAAATAACTTTACAAGAAGAGATTTAGGTTCTCAAGATCAAAAATTATTCGGCTTTAATGATACTACAGAACAAAGTTCTATGGGTATTACAGCTAAAGGTGAACAAGATCAATTAGTAGAATTCTTTGAAGTATATGAAAAAATAAAAGTTGCTTATATTAATTTCTTTTATAGAGTACCTCCTACCCAAGAAGTTTTACAGCAAATAAACAAACAATGTGCTGTAATGGTTGAAGAGCAATCTAGGGAAATGGAAGTTCAGTTAATGGAACAAAAACAACAAATGGAACAAGCTGTTCAAGAAGGTAAAATGTTGCCTGAAAGATATCAACTTGAAATGGAAAATGCAATGAAGATGATGCAACAACAATTAGAAGCTTACAAGCAAGAGTGTATGAGCAAGTTGCAAGCAGAAGCATCTAAAGTTGAAAATCAAATAGTTACAGAAAAAGAATTTAATATTTTAATAAAAGATTCATTCTTGCAAAAAAACCTTATAGATAGTATTAAATTTTATGATACTAGGATAAAACAAACATGTATGTGTGGGGATGCTTTATTATATGAAAGAGTTTTACCTGATACAATAAAAGATTATCCTGTTATACCTTTTCATTTTAAATGGACAGGTACTCCTTATCCAATAAGTGCTGTTTCTCCATTAATAGGAAAGCAACAAGAAATTAATAAAGCTCATCAAATTATGGTTCATAATGCATCATTAGGATCTTCATTAAGATGGATGTATGAAGAAGGAGCTATAGATGAAGAATTATGGGAGAAGTATTCTGCAAGTCCAGGAGCGTTATTGCCTATAAGGCCTGGAGTAACTCCCCCTACTCCTGTTCAACCAGCACCCCTTGCGAATGCTTTCTTCCAAATAGTTAATGAAGGTAAATCGGATATGGAATATTTAGCAGGTATATATAGCTCTATGATGGGAGATTCTAGGGGAGCAAGTGAAACATATAGAGGAATGCTTGCTTTAGATGAATATGGAACTAGAAGAATAAAGCAATGGATGAAAACATCTGTAGAAACTGCTTTAAAGCAATTAGGTGAAGTAACATTGCAATTTGCACAAGCTACTTATACAGCACATAAAAGATTTAGAATAATTCAACCTAGTGCTATCCAAGAAGGAAAAACACAAGAAATTAATATACCTATATATAATGATATGGGAGAAGCTATTGGCAAATCTATGGATCTATCTGCTCAAAAGTTTGATATAAGAATAATTTCTGGTTCTACAATGCCTATTAATAGATGGGCATACTTAGAAGAATTAAAACAATTAATGCAATTAGGAGTTATAGATGATGTAGCTTTACTTGCAGAAACAGATATTAAAAATAAAGAAAATATTGTTAAGAGAAAATCTATGTATTCTCAATTACAATCTCAAATACAACAATTATCAGAAGCAATGAAAGATAAAGAAGGAACAATTGAAACGCTTCAAAGACAACTTGTTCAAGCTGGCATTAAAGGCAAGGTTATGCAAGCTGAAATGGAAATTAGCAAAAAGAAAGAACAAGTAAAAGGTACTATTAATAAAGCTAGTGTTGAAACTGAAGCAAAGCAACATTTACTTCAGAATGTAATGGCAAATAATGCAAATTTAGTACAGGCTAGACAACAAGATATGTTGCAAAATGAAAAAAATAACTTGGAAAATAGCCAAGAAGAGGATTAAACTACAAACGTGAAAATGAATAAAATAAAGGAGGGATAATGTCAAATTCCCAAAACAGCGGTAACCCTGCTATTGGAATGCAAGGAAATACTTTAGAAGGAGCATCTAATGCTTCTAAGAAAGTTTCTCCTAAGGCTCCAGGTGCAGGCTCCAAAGAGTTCTTTGATTCATTAGACCATGAAGTAAATGGTCAAATACAAGACGCTAAGGTAACCCCGAATCAACAAAGTGGTCCCGCTCAGGTAACCCACAACAGAAAAGATGAAGGCTCCAATAAAGTTGTCGAGCAGTCTCACAACAGCACAGACTGGCAAAAACGCTACACTGATAGTAGCAGAGAAGCTGTTAAGTGGAGAGACAAGTTCAAAACGGTAGAACCGTTTGTTCCTGTGCTCGAAGCAATGAAAAATGATAGTGGTTTAGTAGACCATGTTCGTGAATATTTAAAAAGTGGTGGCGCACCTGCAAAATCAATACAAGAACAACTGGATATTCCAGAAGATTTTATATTTGATCAGCAAGAAGCTATGACTAACCCTGATTCAGATAGTGCTAAAGTAATGAATGCTCATGTCGATACTTTGGTTGAGAAAAGAGTAGGTTCTCTTGTTCAAAATGAAAGAGCAAAAAACCAACAATTAGCTCAAGCAAAAGCAATGAAAGAGCAAGAAATAGCATTTATGAAAAAGAATAATATGTCTAGAGAGGATTTTGATACATTTAAAAACAAAGCGAAAACTCATAGAATGACATTAGATGATGTCAATTATGTTTTAAATCGTGATAAAGTTTCTGCAAATGTAGCTCAATCAACTAAAAAAGATATGTTAAATCAGATGAAAAATGTTCAGAATATGCCTACAACTGCTAGCGGAGCGAATAGTCAAGGGAGTGGACATAAATCTCAAGATAGAGAGGTTTTTGAAAACATTCTTGGATTCGATAGTGGTACAGATAACCTGTTCGGGTAGGCCAAAATAATTGTATTTTGTCTATCGGAACTTAGATTAATTAAGGAGATAGACTGATGTCTGATATATTAAACGTAACTGGTAGTAATTATACCAGCGGTTCGATAGAAAGAGGCGAATCTTCAGTCCAGCTTAATACGGGTGCCTTACGAAGAAAATATAACTTCGGTGATATGGTGTCTGAATTAGCTTTGGCTCAAGACCCTTTCTTTAGATTCGTTAGTATGGTTGCAAAAAAACCAACAGACGATCCATCTTTCAAATTTACAGAAAGACGTTCGTCATATACTAAAAGATATGCATATCTAGCTGATTATAGTTCAAGTGCAGCGGCAGTTCCAGCAACTGATGTTACAAGTGCTTCACCTAATCCAGCAGCTGGAGATGTGTACTCTTTTGGTTTCTTTACTGACTATAATAGTAATGGAAACAATACTAATATTTATGGTCAAACACATACATACCAGGAAGGTGTTGAAGGTACGCAACCTCAATTCTTTATTCCTGGTCAAATCATAAAAATACCTGTAGGTGCTGCGGGAACACTCAATAATCTTAATAGCGAACTAACTGGGTATACTTTATGGAAAGTTAACTCTGTAGATCTTGATACTCAGGGTGTAAACTCAACATCTAGTGATTCAGTAAATAAAGCTATTGTTAATGCAACATGTGTAAAAGCACCTGCTACAAGTAACTTTATGCAAGCTACTACTACAGGTGGCACAGCGGTTGATGGAGCGGCTAACTTAGGTTATGAATCTACACCATCTGGCAAAATGGCTAGTCAAGAAATCTTGGAAGCTTTTAAATGCTATGTTGTAGGTACTGCTTTTGCAGCTGGATCTGGATATCCTGAAACATGGCAAGATCAACCTTTCTCAACAGGTCACGGTCAAACTCAAATCTTCAAAACATCATGCGTGATGAATAATACTGATAGAGCAACTGTTCTTAAGTATGAAGGTAACGAGTGGGCTAGGATCTGGAAAGAAAAGTTAATTGAACATAAATGGGATATTGAAAATTCATTACTATTTGGAAATCAAAGTTCAACATACAATACCACTGAAGGTGCTGTAAACTTTATTTCTACATATGGTAATGCATTTAGTATGGACTTAGCAACTAAAACACAGGATTCTTTCCTAGATGATTTATCAGCAATGTTAGATCCAAGATATAATAATGCAGGCTCAACTGTATTCTTCTGTTCAACAGCAGTTTACAATTGGCTACATAAATTATCTGGATACTTTTCTAATAATGTTGGTATAGTTCAGCCTGGCGTAGGAAATACTATTGGACATGGCGGAATAGGTACAGTTGGTAATTCTAAAGGTCAAGCTAACTTTGCAATGAGCGATAAGAAAAAAGTGTTCGGTATTGATATTACAACTATATCAACTATTTATGGTGATATGAATATAGCACGAAATGTTCATTTAGATGGTACTAGCGTTAAAATGATTGGTATCAATATGAAATATTGTGCATACAGACCATTAGTTGGTAATGGTATTAATAGAGATACAGGTGTCTACGTAGGTGTGCAAACACTCGAAAACTCTGGGGTCGACAGACGAGTAGATCAAATATTAACAGAAGCTGGCATGGAATGGTGTTGTCCTGAGACACACGCCATCTGGTCATAAGGAGGATAGTTAAATGGCAATTCCACAATATAATCAAATTAAAACTGGTGATAAGTTTAATGAGCAGATTAATGATGAATATGGTATACAAGTAGTAGGCGCTGGTAGCCTTGCTGTAGGTAGACATTATCATTCTTTAGGAACTGATTATACTTCAGCTAATCCATATGCTGAGTCTTCAACTCAATTATTTCCTTTAGGTTCAAGATTGGACTGGGGAGATAGAGCTTTTGTATACGTACAAATGGATGGAGCAGTTACTGCAGGTAAGTTAATTCAACAAACTGCAAGTATAGTAGCTAATCATAGTCAATGTACCGCTACAGGAGCTACTGCAGCTGGTCAATATGATATATCTATTGAAACACAAGGCGATACAGATCTTACAGCTGATTTGTATGCTGGCGGATATCTTATTGTAAATGATGTTAATGGTGAGGGACAGTCTATGAGGATTAAATCTCATCCAGCTCATGATCACTCATCTGATGCGTCTGTTGTTATATCATGCTTTGATCCATTAGTTACAGCATTAACTACATCTTCAGAGCTTACATTAACAAAAAATCCTTGGAAGGATGTTATTGTTGCTCCTGCAGCTGAAACAGGTGCTGTGATTGGTGCTACAAACATAGATATGACTGACGATTACTATGGTTGGCTTCAAGTAAGAGGTCCAAAAGCTATGTTAGCTGGTGAAACATTAGTTCTAGGACATCAGTTGATGCGTTCAGATGCTGATGCAGGTGCTGTTATGCCAAATAATAGTGACGATTTATGTCAAATGATCGGAACAGTTATGGCTAGTACAGTAGTTGATACTGAGTATGTATTATGTATGCTTAGCATAGGCTAATCAAATAGACAGTAATAAGTAGTTAAATAAAATAATCCTGCCCTCTAGTAGATAATCTCTCTTCTAGGGGGTAGGGTGAAAAAAATGGCAGATATGATAACAATATATAATGGTTCTTCTTCAAATAGAGGCGAAAACTTAAATACAGGTGCCTCTCGTAGATCGTATGCCACAAAGAAGAAAAAGAAGAAGGGCAAAATAAGAATTTGTAAGAATACTTACAAGGAAGGAAAATAAAATGGCAAAAGGATCACAAACATCATCTCCAACTATCACTCAAGCATATCAAGAGATATTGAATCAATATACTGTACCGTATCTTGAAAATTTAGTAACGGAATTAGAAACTACAGGACCACGAATGGAAGAGAAAGATCCATTGTTTGGTCGCCCATTGCATCCTTTTATAACTCAAAATATGATAGATTACGTAAAAAGTGGTAACTATATTGAAAGCCTTGGCAAAGAATATGGCTTGCGTAGAGATAACAGGAACCCAGATATAGGAGTATTTGAGTATGATGATGATATGCCAATAGGAGATATAAGTTTTTTAGAAGATTACGATATCTCAAATATCGATGATATACCATTTAAGGATGAGAGCAAAGCACATTTTGCGGGAGGGGGTTATAGTGAAATGTATGGCACTGATCCTACTCAAAATCTTGTTAATAAGTTTGATTATAAGTGGCGTCAAGGAGATAAATATCCAATACCAGGAGATAGAGCTTATACTAAAGGTGGTTATAATTTTTATGAAAGAAATTACCCTGGAAGAAATATTATAAAAAGAGATAATAAGATTTGGTCCATAAATCCTCAATCAGGACATCAAACTTTGATAGCAGATCTTACAACAGAAGATCCTAGAGTTTCAGGTATACCTTTTATTCCAACAACAGTTTGGGACGTTGGAATGACATCACAATATCCACACTTAACAACTCAAAGTAAGTTACCAGAGATAGCGGATGAGGGAACAGAAGGCACATATTCAACATTTGAAAGAGCTGAAGAAATATTAGGAGAGGAAGTACAAGGGCAAGAGCTTTTTAATATTGGTAGGGAAACTGCTAAATTTAATGAGATTAAAATAGATTTAACAAATCAACTTAATGCAGGTGTGATAAATCAAGAGCAGCATGATCTAATACTTAATGATTTATTGAATTTTCATAAGGCTAAGGCTGATGAGTATATGGTTGGTCGAGGATTTTCTGAAGCTGGATCTGATGTTTCTGGAATAGATGAGGCTAATATAATGAATGAAATCTTAGGTTTAGATGAAGTTGATTTAAATACTTTTCCTGAAGAATAATGGCTACATTTGAAGAACAAGTAGAAGGATTAACAGGCTTTTCTATAAGTGGCAGCAGCGATCCTACTCAAAATGAATTAACTCAATTTTTAAAAGATGGAGTTCTTGATGTAACTAATAGATGGCTAAAAATTCACCCTGAAGATTTTAATAGCTTTATTAAAGTAAGCAGTGAACAGACATCTAATAATTCTTTAGATTTAAATGGTGCTAAAATTATATCTGTTGTAAGAGAAAGTGGCACAAATAATGATTGGAGAGCTTGTACTTATATTCCCCCTGATGTTCAAACAAGAGTAACAGATGTAGATAGTATACATTATGCTTCAAAGTTGCATCCTGTATATACTATATTAGAAGATTCTAAAATAAATGTTTTTCCTGCTCCAGGATCAGATCCTAATGCATTTAAAGTTTATTATATTAATAATCTTCCAGCAGATAAAAGTGGAGCAAATTTATTATACTCTCATAGTGATATAGGATACTTTTCTGATAATTTAGTATATTTAGTTGCTATTTATGCAGCTATTAAATCATTGGAAGCAAAAATGGCTTTTTATTCAACAGATGAAGAAGATTTAGAATTAGTGCAAGCGATACAAGCAAATATAATTGCTTTACAAAACCAGTATGATAAAGCATTTATGCCTAATCCACAAGCTGGTCAACAAGGAGCAGAATAATGAAAATAATAGATATAATGGAGAGATTAGGAATTAATCAAACAGGACGAGCTATGGCATATATAAAAGATGCTTTAGATGAAATGAACTTGCTATCAGAAACACATACAAAAACAACAAGATTAGATATAGTAGAGGGGCAAAGATTTTACGAGCTTCCTAATGAAGCAGTTAAAATACTAGATATAAGAGTTAAGAATCATAAAAATAGCAGTAATAATTATCAAAGCATTCCTAGATCTACTTATGAACCAGAAACAGAGGATACAGATGGCTTATAAGAAATATGCATATTATAATAAAGGAAATAAAATTGCTCTTATTGAAAAAGCAGATTCAACAAGTAGTGGATTTTTAGCAGTAGCTCATTGCACTCTTGGTGGATATACAACAAAAGATACTTGTGAAGCAGCAGGAGGACAATGGATACCAGGAAGTGGTGGTAGTATAGAAACAGTAGGTGAATATAAAAGTCCTGCTTCTACAGTAGCTAAAGGTTTAGAAATAGAGTACACTTATGCCCCTACATACAATATACAATCTACAGGAACTAATGCTAGTGATTATTTCAGATTTATAGGATGGGGATCAAATGGTACTAATTTGGTATTATTTACACATGGCAATACTTTGGCAGGGGTTTATAATCTGTCTAGTAAATTTTCTGCTAATGATTGGATTGTTATAAAAGGCTCTGGACGATGGTCTGGTTTGCATCAAGTAAAAGAAACTGGTTCTACTCAAGGCGTTTTAACATTAAAAACAAAATGTAATTTTCAACCAAATATAATTACAGCTGTATGTGATATTGAGGCAGATGATGAAACTATTAGAGCGGAAGATGCAGATGGTAGCAAAATATTAGAGGTTCTTAAAGATAGCTATCTAAGTAATACGGGCTATATATATATAACTGGTACTGCGACTGCAGGTGATACTGGTTTTTATAAAGCAGATTTTACATCTGCTGCATCCGAAGCTCCAATAATAACAGTTACAAATAAATATTTTTTTGAAGCAGATGGAGGAGATTTAACAAATTCCGCTCCTTCAGTAACCGATGCGGATGATGATACTATTCAAATATATAAAGCTAATTTAGATGAAATGGAAGTATTTAAATCGGTTGATGTTATGGAAGACGAGACATTTGAATTAGATTTAACACGATATCAAGCAAATGCAGTAATATTATACATGAGATCTAAGTTAGCAGAAGAAATGGGTAATATAGAATTATATGAATATTATACTGCTAAATTTACAAAACAACTAGAAAAGGCTTCTGGATCTAGAAAATATGGACCACATATAGTTCAGGGGCATGGAATGACAAGGAAATAGGAGAAATAATGGCGGAAACAAAATTATATAAATATACTGAACAAGAAAAGCTTAATAAAATGGAAGTAGATCTAATAGATGTTACTATTACTCTTCCAAGTGGAAATACAGCGGCAGGAGACGTTATATTTCATCCGCAAAAAATAGAAAATGCAGTAGCTGAAAAAGGCGGAAAATGCATGATTCAATCTGTAGCTCTAATAATAGCAGATGGAGGCAATGATGGAACAGTTGTTCAGACAGTACAATTATTATTTACTTCAGATAGTGATAATACAAATATGGCTAATGCTTTAGATGTAGCTTCTGGTGGTACAGCTGCCGATTCACTAATGAATAGTTTTTGTGGACAAGTATATGTTACTAATCTTGTAGATGTGGGTACTCAGTCTATAGGAAGTGCTCAAAATATGGGAATTATTGCAAAAGCTGCCGCTACTAGTAAGGATTTGTATGTTTGGGGAATGTGTCATGGAATAGATAACTATGGTGGTGGTACGCTTGTTTTAAGAGTTGGCGTTATTAAAGACTAATGATTTCTAATTTAATAAATAGACCTTTATCTAATGGATGTCCTACTCCAGATATTGCTTTTCATGAATCTTTAGGAGATCATCATGAACTGACAATTTCTGATGGAGATGTAAATACTGCTGGATTGCGCTTTGGTGACGGTGGAGATGATTCGCCTTTTTCTGTAATGGGATGGATTCATTGTGCAGGTGATGGTCATACTGTATTTCAAGTATACAATGAATATACTTTTGTAATAAATAGCGAGGATGCTGGACAAGTTGGTTTATACTTATATACTGTAAGTGGAACTACGTCAGTTCTGGGAAGGATACTTGATAACAATAATATTGTTGAGGATAATATGCTTAAATGGACTCATTGGGCTTGTACCTATGATGCATCAGAGGCGAATAGTGGTATAAAAATATATATAGATGGAAATCAAGTAGATGATACTAATGATAATACCCTAAGCTATGGTGGAATGTCTGATCAAGATGGAAAAGGGTATGTAGTAGATTATACTGGGGGTGGTGGAAGAAAAGGTTTGATGTCAGACTTAGCTATATATAATGTAGAATTGTCTGCAGATGATATAAAAATGATAGCATCTCAGAGACATGGATTTAATCATATGCTTTGGAATAAGGGGACAAATTGTAAAGCTTGGAGTGATATGGCAGAACAATATAAAAGAGATCTGAATATGTTTGTATTTTTAAGTACGCAAATGAAGATTGCTACTTCTAATGAGGGTGATTTCTTACTTTCTGTTTTTTCAACTGGCCAAACTTCATCAGATAGATGGCAAAGATTTAAAGGACCTACAACAAAATGAGTTTTACCAATATAACACCAATAGTTCATTCTCATCTTCTATACGGACAAGCAGGAAGAGATGTTTTATTAATGACTGATACAGGTGTTACTGGACATGCAGGAGGAACTGCTGGAACAGGACCTACTGCTTATAAAGAATATTTAGCTGGAAATGAATGCGGCTCTTATACTTCTGCAGATAATACCGCTGGAGTTTTATTTTTTCCAGAAATAAAATATTGGACAGCTTTACATAATTTAAGTGTAGTAGGCGCTGATCTTTTATCGCTTGAAACTATGGCTAAATCAATAACTGGTGATCATTTATCAAAAACTGCTGATTATGATCCTGAAGCTGTAACATCTGAGTTTTTTCATATATATCACGGAGATGAGATTTTTGGAAAGTTTAACAGAATATGTGTATATAAAACAGGAGCTTCAGGTCAAAAAGGAAGATTATTATTAACAAGAGGGCCATCAAATAGTTAAAGGAGAATGATATGGCAAGAATAGTACATAAAGGTGTAAGAGAATTTGAAAGCGGAGAATTATCTGGTATAGCTTTAGGTCAAAATGGATTTAAAATAGTATCTGGGGCAACTGTAGAATGCGGTGTAACCTCAGGATATGAAGATATAAAATATTTCGTAGCATTAAAAGCAATACATGTTGATGCTCAAGTAGAAGCAAGAAGTGTTACTGTAGGCGATGATCTTACAATAGATAGCAATGGTGTTGCTCAATTTGGTGGATCAGATGAAGTTGCAGTATTAAATGGCGATATTATATATGGTGCTTTCGATAAAGTAAAAGTTGACAGCAATGATTACGTCATTGCTTACATAGGTAGATAAAGGAGAACTATGGCTAAAAAGAAAAAGTATAAAAAAGGTGGCAAACCTGCTATTTTAAGTTTGTCTAAAAGTAAACCAAAAATAAGGGCTAAGGGAAAAACTGCTTACTCATCTAGAGTAAAAGGAAGATCTTACCTATAAACAAAAAGGAGTCAGAAATGGCAATAAGAAAAAAAAGAGGACGTAAAGCGAAAAAGTCTAAAACTAAAGCTAAAGGAAGAGCTATGGCTAGAGGTAGAGCGAGAGTGTCTGGAAAGGCTAAAGTAGGTAAAACTGCTAGAGGTGCTACTAGAAGAAGAATTACAGACTCTAGAGTACCTAGAAGAAAATACTAATAAAATAGCGGGGGACTATGAAGAAATCTGACAAAGGGGTTGTCAAAAGGGTTATTGTTACGCCTGATAAACACTTCCCCTTACATGATCAAAAAGCTATTAATTGTTTAAAGCAAACAATAGAAATAGTAAAGCCAGATGCTTATATAGATTTGGGAGATGTAGGAGAATGGAGTGCTTTTTCAGCTTGGAAGTTTAAAAGAAAGAAAGCTCCACCATTAGAATATCTCATTAAAGACTTTAAAAGAGATGTTAAAGATGTAAACAAGGGAATGGATATGATAGATGAATCCCTTGATAAAGTAAATTGTAAAGAAAGGTATATAACAGAAGGAAATCATGACAATTGGCTTAATTATGCAGTTGAAAAGTATCCTTATATACCACAATACAAATTTGCGAATGCTGTAGATCTAAAAGGAAGAGGTTATAAATACTATCCTTTTGGAAAGCATTTAAAAATAGGAAAGTTGTATTTTTACCATGGCCATCAATTTGGTGGTCAGTATCATACAGCAAACCATTTAAGGAAAATGGGATGCAATATAATGTATGGACATTGGCATGATCTGCAACAGCATTCTATGACTCATATGGATGGTCCGAAATCAGCTTGGAGTATAGGATGCTTAAAAGACATGAGTCCCAAAGCTAATGATTGGCTGGACCATAGAAATATAAATTGGGCTCATGCATTTGCGATAGTTGATTTTTATAAGAATGGTTTATTTACTGTTCATATAATACAAATGATAAATGGAAAGACAAGTCTCTGGGGAGAATTGTTGGAAGGATAAAATGAAAATAGGTGATTTATTATTATTAAAAGGCTATATTAATAAAAAACAATTAAAAGCAGCTTTAGGTAAGCAAGCTGAAAATGCTATTAATTATGATAAATCAATGCCGCTTGGTAAGGTATTAATCGAAGAAGGATATGTTACGCCTGATGATGTAGCAGAAGCTTTAAATGATCAATCCATGAGCGTAAAACAGGAGGAAGAAGTTATGGCAAGGCCAACAGAAATAGGAGATAATAGTAAATTTACATTTGATCTTAAATTTCTAGTAACTATGGGAGCTGTTCTTGTGTCTGGAGTAGGTATATACTTTACTATGAATAGTGCTATAGATGAATTAAAATCAAATGATAGTCCTAGTAGATTAGAATATAATTTAATATCAAGTGAAATTAAAAGTATAAAGGATGCTGGCAATCTTGATATTATTACATATAAACTTCAAGAATACGATAAAACTATGAAAGAATTGAAAGATTTAGGCAGCGAATTAAGACCTTTATCTTCAGATCTTGCATTAATTAAATCTCAATTAACTAATATTGAAGTAGAGATTGATAAGGTTAAAAATAGAAAAATAGATATGCCCGATATTCCTGAAATTGATTTATCTGGTATAGAAAATTCTATTAATAAGTTAAGTAATAGCATTAATAGTATTGAACTTAAAATAAACGATTATGAAAAAAGATTAGAAAAAGTTGAAAAAGGAGGCAGATTTTAATGAGATATGAAAAATTTATTAAATATTTTGTACTTACTTTGGCATATTTTACTTTGTTATTTAGCAATTTTTTTGACAATGCTACTATGTACGGCTCTGTATCGATGTCTACACCTTATATTAATGGCAACAACCAGATAGAAGATGATTACAAGTATAATTTTGGTATAAGAAAGATAGCTTTATTTCCATATCAAAGTAGAGATGTATTTTATGATGGTGAAGAAGAAGAGTTAAGTGATAATGCTCTATTTGGGGCTACAGAAGGCCTAGAATACCTTATTTCAGCGAGTTCTATACGTAACCAAGGTAATGAGTTCACTGATCAAAATCATTGGCTTAAATGGTCATCTAAGAGCTTTGCTGCTAAATTCTCTTATGTAGACAAAGAAAGTAGGGATTTACAATTTATATCTTTAGATGCTAGATATAGATTAAAAGCATGGAAATTTAACTTAACTTTAGGTGGAACTATTAAATCTCATCCTGTATATGGTCATCCTCCAATTGAAGATTATGAAGGATATTGGTGGGATTTAGCATATGATTATGGCTTTATAGATTATATGGTTCCAGAAACAGATTTGAATCAAAATGGAATTATAGATGATTATTATGTATGGATTGAAACAGATCCTGTAACAGAAGAGGGATATTGGATATATTTTTATGAAGGTACAAATTATTATTGGGAAGATCCCGATGGTAATTATGTAGCTGGTAGTGATCAAGAATTTTACGAATATCATTTTCCACATATTGCAAATATGTATAATGAAGATAATAAAGTAAAAAAATGGCAAGCCGAAGCATCTGTACTAATAGGGCTTGATTTTTATATGGGCGGTGACAAGTATTACTCCCATATCTGGGTAAACGTTTTTCCTGCCTCCGTTGGGTTGACGGACAAGGCTTTTAAAAGTGAAGACGTTCAATATGACGTTGGCTTGCTACTAGGCACCAACCTAAGTGAGCATATTGGGGTATTTTTTGAGGGTAAACAACATCTTTACTATGGTAAAGAAGAATATAATATTAGTACAGGATTAAATTGGAGATTTTAAATGGCAAATGAGTTTGAAAATACAGCCGAAGAAAATGTCCTAAATGAAATGGGATATTATTATGATGAGCAATATGATGAAGATTTTATAGCAGATTATTATAGTAATTTAGATCAATATTATCATAAAAAAGGTTGGAATGAATCCAATATTATAAATCAAAAGTTAGCTGAAGTTGCTCTTTTATTAGGAGGTCCAATGATAAAAGATGAAGTCGATTATTCTAATTGGCGCGATTCTCAAGAAAAAGATCTTTTAACAAATCAGCCAACAACAGGTTATACGAAGCCATTTCCAATTATAAAGCCTTATGGACTTAATTTTGGAGGATCAGGTTTAAATGTTGATATTGACTTATTATCGGCAGTTGAATCAGGTTTGCCTGGAGTTAGATTTTCAACAGATAAATTATTTGGTGAAATTGGAGGTACTGGAAGAAACGAAAGAAGAGATCCTATGATTACAACAAAACACGATATTCCAGCTCCTAGAGATAAATGGAGATTTGGTATAAATTGGAGGTTTTAATATGCAAGCTTGGTTAATAAAATTTGCAGCTACTAGAATTATTAAGACTATTAAACATCAAATAGATCTTAAAAAGATTGATAAATATGTTAATAAGCCTAATGAATTAGATAAGCAAATGAAGCAGGTTCATAAAAATGTTACTAAAAATGGTAAAAATATTGAGGAATTAGAGAAAGAAGTTGCTATATTAAAGAAGAATTCTCACCCTCAATCTGACTGGATATGTCTTGAATGTGGTTGTAAGGCAAAGAAAGTTGAAAAGCCTACAAAGAAGAGAAGAAAACGAAAAATCAATAAGGAGAAATGAAATGAGTGAATGGTTTATAAGTAATTGGGAATGGGTTTTATTAGGTTTCTATACTATAGAAAAAATAGTAAAACTTAGTCCAAGTAAAAAAGATGACATTATGTTTGATGCTGTCATTAAACCTATATTCAACATGATGAGTCCTAAGAAATAATGACTCTAATTGGGAATATTACTATTTCTAATAAATATTGGGAGAGGTCTTGCTCGAATACCCCTTCATACTCTCACCCCCTGTACACATATAGCATAGAGAGAGTAAGGCCTTCTTCCGATAAGTCTAAGGAGAAAGATGCCTAAACAAACATTAACATTAAATGGTTTTGCTGGTGGCTTAAATCTAGATGCAGATGAATCTGATTTAGCATCATCAGGACAAGGTGAAGATGAGGTTCAAGAATCTAAAAATTTCTTTTTAGACAAAAGAGGGAAAATTGTAACTGAATATCCTGAAATTGGAGATGATGGAACAAGTGGTACAGGTGTAAGCGAAGATTCTGGGAATAATACTTCTGCAACTAAAGCTCTTGTTTATACACAAAAATTATATCAACAAACAGGTATTTTTAAAGTAGGTGAAGATATTAATTATAAAGCTAATGGTGACTTTTTTGCTTATAAGCCTGCTATGGGAGATTTGAATGAAGGATATGCTGCTGCTGATGAAGAAAAATTTGGAGTAGATATAGATGTTTTGCCTAACATAGAATACAGTCATTTATTTTTAGGTATTAACGCAGTAAATAATACTTCAACTAGAGGTGGTCAAACAGTTAAAGCTATATATGATCGTGAAACAACGATGTTTGAACCAGGTTATAGAGTTAGATATGCAAAAGATACAGATAATGATGGTCAAACAACTGATGGCACATATGTAGATTTTGAAGATTTAACAGCTATGGATACTACAGATATTTCTAATGCTGATGGTGCTGCTTTATATGATGCTCAAGGTAATGAAATAGATATTAGCAGTATAACTGCTAATGAAATTAAAGACATGAATGCTACCGCTAATACAACTGCTGATTATTTTGCTATACATAAAGGATCAGGATCAGGCACAAATGATAATGTATTGCTTTGTTTTAGAGTAGGTCATTCTGATGCAGATCCTAATAATCCTGATGCTGATGAAGGAGATTATCCTATGGGCGTTAGCACTACAGCTCATACATATTATGGATCTATATTGCCTGGATCGAAAATGATTTTTGAATTATATGTAGCTGATTTGGAAAAGTTAGAAAATATATATATATTATTTGACTCTCAGACTGATGATCAAGAATTAGGTGGATTTACTTTAAATAAGACAGATAGTTCTGCTAGAAACTATGCAATAACACCTAAAATGATAAGAGATGCTAATGGAGTAGGTGCTTGGGTTACTTATGAGCTTGATTACGATACAGACCAATTATGGGTAGGCTCTAGTTATACAGAAGCTGAAATATATCATATTTGGATTGCTCCTAAATGGACGGGCGTTATTGATAATAATGAAACAAATGGGATTATAAGAATAAGACAAATTAGCTTTCAACATAAGCCAGAAGAAGCTTATCTGTGGATGGATAAAAAATTTAGACTATCTCAAACTACTATAAATGCCAAAGGGATTGAATCTACTCCGAAAATATATGATGGAACATTTTCTGGAAATAATGCTAAACAAAAATTTACAATTTATAAGCCTGGAACTTCTGGTTTGGCTGGAAAAATATACTATGAAGAAACAGATGAAACTGGAATATCGCCTAAAACTGGAATGTTTTTATTAGCTGAATATGACTATACAAATGGAGTTAAAAATGCTGGTTCAGATCAATTTGCATCATGGGTAGTAGATGGCACATATAGTAACTATGTAGAATTTGAACTTGATGACCCTCCTTTAGTATCTACTTATGGAGTAGAATCAGGATACCCTTCTGACACATCAACAATAAATGCTTTATGGGAATGTTCTGCTACTGTCGGCAGACAAGCTTATATAGGAAATTGTGCTAAAGAAGTTAATCAACAAGTTATTGATTTAGCTTCAGAGAATATTACTACAGTAGCTAATTCTGGTAGTAGTAGAGCTTCTATAACTAGATCTCATTCTTGGACAAATGCATATACAACATTTAGTGTTGCAGATGAAGATGCTGCTTCTGGGATGACTGAAGGTCAATATGTTACTCTTGTTGATTATGCAGGAACGTCTAAAAATTATGTAGTTTGTGATGATTCTCAGACAGCAGTAACAACAGGTACTGTTTTAACATCTTCATCAGATATTGGGTCTGATACTCTAGGAAACTTAACAGATTTAACAGCAGGTGTTGCTGTTGTGCTTGATACTACTACTACTGGCGGAGCAAGTCTTGATGACCAAAATGAATTTCTTAAACAACTAGAAATAGCTGTTGAGCATACAGATGGTCATAATGGAACAATAGCAGTTACGGGATATGCAGATGGCTCTAATACAATACTTTTAACTCAGAATGGAGCTTCAGGAAGCAAATATGTATCAGGCGCAGATGGGAATACAAAGGTAACTTCTACAGTATCTAATTTAACTGCTCCTGATTTTAAAAATGGAGATATAGGATTTGACGTTAATGATCAAATATATATAACAGGTAATAACACAGCTGGAAATAATGGTTTATATGTAATACATACTGATTTTGCTAATTCTGGAGGAGTTCCTAATAATATTATGTATTTAACTACAGTTTTAGGGGATAGCGATAGTGGTATGAATAGCGGATTATTTAAGGCAGTAACTTTTGATACAAGTTCGGATGCATCTTTGATATTAAAATCAGCAGTTGGTAGAGCAGGTGGCTTTTCAGATACAACATATATTGATTTAGAATTTGGTGGAGATACTTTAAAAGTGCTTGAAACCATAGGAGATAGATTATTTGCTTTTTCTCAAAATCAACTCACAGTTATTAATGTAGCTCAAGATATAGAATTTGTAGAATCAACTCTTCCAGGTCAAGGAGTTAATCTTCATAGGCAAGTATGTAAATTCAATGATATGCTTGCTTTTGTTAATAGCTCTGGTGTTTATATGTTTAATGGAGAAGGTATTGTAAATATATCAGATTTAAAGCTTATGAGTGCAGCGTGGAGTGATGATAATTGCGCTGCTATATTTGATGCAAAGAGAACAATGCTGGTAATATGGTCAGCTGCAAGTAAGCAATATTATTATTCTCCTATATTTCAGCAATGGGTAGGAGAATCTGCAGTAGCAAGCGAAATGCCTACGACAAATGCAAGTATAGCTGATAAACAATACAGTTATTATAAAATAGGGACAGGTAACGATGTTAGAATTTTAGGAGCTGATTCTGTTTCAGCTGATAGTGCTAATAGAGATGTTGAATTAATTACAGGAAAAATATCATGTGGGAATATAGCACAAAGAAAGAACTTTTACAAATTATATATAACTGCTAAAAATGCTGAAAATTTAGATATTTGGATTAAAACTGATGATTCTCAAAATAATTCAACGACTATAACTGTTAATCATATACCAACATCAGATTTATTAACATCTGGTTTTTCAGGAGGAGAAGCTACTTTGGAGCTTTTAGATGCCACTAGAGCAAATTATGATGATAGCGGTAGTGATTATTTTACGCTTACTGATATAGATGGAACTGCAAAAACTTATATATTTGATACTGCTACCGCTTCTGGGAGCACAGGAACCGTGCAAGGAGGTACAGGTTATATATTTATAGGAATGAGCGATGTTACTGAAACTGTTACAGCTATAGCAACTAATGTTAAAAATGCTATAGAGCATGCTAATGGACATGGCCCAGGAAAGTTTAAAATAACTCAAAATGCAGGACTTTTAACTTTAGAGTCTTATGCTCAGGTATTTAATTCAGATACTGCAGATTTAGTTGATGGAGTTAATGAAATATCTTTACGATCTTCAGGATTATTAAGTTCTTCTTGTAAAGGAAAATGGATAAAAATAAGACTGATAGATGATAATAGTAATGCTAGTGCAGCATGTGTTATAAGTGATATATCAATAGTATTTAAAGGGAGGGCGATAAAATAATGAGAACAAGAATTGAAAGACAAATTAGACACGTAACTAATTTACAGGCAGTAAGAAGACCTAAACAGTCTTTAGCTAAAACACGTAAACAACAGAGACAAGAAATTAATAAACCTGATGTTAATTTATAATTTTAAAAATAACTATAGATTATTTCATCTATTTTCTTAAATTAACGTGACGGAAAGGACATAAATTTTTATGAATTGGCAATTTGTATCAGCTCAAGTAGACGAACAACTAAAAAGAATTAGACAAAAAACTAAGGATGATTTAACAAGATTTGATAATTTTGGAAAACTTGCACTTAGAGTAACTGATATGATTAGGACATGGAAAGAAAGAAAAGAAAAAGCTTTAGAGGTTTTGGATTTTGCTGAAGGCATGGGGGGAAAATATAATGAAGCTACTGGCGATTATAATTTTAAGCATGGTGAGGACTTAGATGTAGAATTTTTTACAGTAAATAAGGAACTTATGCATACTATATATGATGATATACCTACAAGAGCTAAATTACAAGACTCTAAAGAAGAGATGTGGAAATTTGTAACTGAGACAAAAGACACAGGAGAAGTATATCGAGCAGGCCATGCAAAAGCAGGACAACCAATATATGATTTTCCTATAAGAGAATCTTTTCAATTTAAAGGTGTAGAAACAGATATACTTGATACTTTGGATAAAATAAACAGCTCATTGAAAAATGAAGATATTATTTATTATGAATTACTTAATCCCAAAACCAAAGAGAGAGAGCCTTCCATGATAACTCCTAATGAAAAATCTATGATAGATAATTATGGTAATGAATATGAAGTTTGGCTTCATGATCAATGGGATGGAAAAACGATGATAAATCCAGAAGACCCTGATGGTCCTGAAATTAAGGCATATAAAGTAGATCCTGTAAGCGCTACATTTGCAGCATTAAGTTTTATAAGTGGTGTTGCATCGAAAACAAAAGCAGCTAGAGCAAAACAAAAAACTATGGAATCAGCACTTACGAAAGTTCCTGGTATGCGTCATTCTTTAAGGCAAAAAGTAAAGGATATAGATAAAACCGCTAAAATTCAAACAGATAAATTTAAAAATAAAGTTACAGATATAAGCGCACAAACTGAAGCTGGATATGCAGAAGTAATGAATAGTTTAGATGATATAGGAAGGAAGCAAGGAGCCCTTACAAGTGGTGACACTGAAAGAATGATTGAGGAAAATCTTGCATCTACATTATATGCGGCAGAATCTGCTACGGAATCAACAAAACAAGATTGGGACGCTTTTAATTTGCAAGTTGATCAACAGCAAGATGCTGTTTCGGAAGAAATGGCTCAATTAAGTGCAAAAGAAAAAGAATGGCAAAGAGAATTATCACAAGCCAGAAAACATAATAAATGGTATGAAAATATAATTTAAAGGAATATCTATCAAATGAGCATGACATTAGATCAATTAGTAGCGCAGATGCAGCATAATTATAAAACACAAAATTATGAACATGCAGTAGAAGCAAATGAATTAATAGCGATGATTAAACAATCAGATAGAGATCAACTTCAAATTCTTGTAGGTAATGCAGAATATAAAGCAACAATAGCAGCTAAATATGGTGAAGAAAATTTATTTTTTGATGAAGCCTTAAATATATGGCAGCCTTTGCCTTATGATCAACATGATTATAGCAAATATCCTGGGTTTAAATTAGATGAATATGCTGAGAAACTTGAAGAAGCTAAGAAAACAACAGAATTATCATTGCAATTAGATTTAAGTGAATATGAAAAAGTGCAAAAAGAAAATGATCAAAAAACAGAACAATTGAAACTTGCTTTAGATGGATTATCTCCTGAATTTAAAAGTAAATATGGGCAAGATTTTGCAGCAGATATCGGAGAAATGGAATATGCTCAGGCAGAAATAGCGATTACAGATGCTGTTCAAAATTATGAGGAGCAAATTGATGGATTGGATGATTTATTAAATGAACTTAGCAAGCAACAAAAATATTTTTATTCCGAGTTCGGAAAAATGGCAGGGAAAGATGCCGATTTAGTTGAATTTGAATTTAAAAATATGATAAACAATTACAAAGAGTCTTCAGATAAATACATCCTTCAAGATGGGAAGTATACAAGGATAGAAGGATGGGATGTTATTGATACTGAAGGATTGAAGAGTGCATATCAAGAATATTTGATAAAAAATCCACAATTACAAAGAAATGAAAATCGTTTAAAATTAATAGAGAGGGAGATGGGGGAATCTGAAAAACATCTAAAACGTATGCTTGCTCAAACACAGCAGGATAATTTTGATTTAAATGCATTGAGTGAAGACCCAGTTCTTCAATCTGAAGTTATTAGTGTTTTGTCTCTTGAAGATCCAGAAGATATATTTTTCGCATTATCTCAAGATACACAAGGAGCTATAACAAATATTATAAAAAGTATAAACCCTGTTTGGTATGCAGCTGCTGAAAAACATTATAAGGCAGGTATGGAGATTAAAAATGAAAGATTTTTAGATCCTTCATTGAAGCAAAAGCATTTTGATTTATTTGAGAAAGAGATTAAAAAGATCAAAGTAACTGATGATAATCTTGCTCAAGCTTTTGCTATATTCCAATCTCAAATAGCAGAAGCAACAGAGCAAGGTGATTTTGATAAATATTTAAAGATCATTGAAGATCATTGGGGAGTAGATGATTTGGGTCAACAGTTTATGGATATGATGATGCCTAAAAAAGATAATTTAGAAACACTTCTCACAGAGGTAACGGGTGTTGATCTTTCAACAGCTAAATTATTTCCTATTGCATACAATAATTTTGCAATACAAGAAGGAAATGTATTTAAATTTAACGTAAATATGGCTTGGGACTTTTTATCTGCATATAATATTGCTGATGGTCTTCCATCAGATCCTCATGAAATGTATGGAGAAAGATTTGGTAAAAATCTGCCTGATAAGGTGGGATTAGTATCTCCTATGAAAAAATCTCCTTCTATATATGACTTTATGGGTGTGGATAAAAATTATAAATATGCTAGACCTAATTATAATTTAGCAACTGCGCTTACATCGCATAATAGTGTGACTGATAGAACTTCTATAATTGGAACGCCATTAGCTAATAATCATTATTTTGAAGGAATGTATGATTCAGTTAGAGAACAAGTTTCAGAAATCCATCCAACGATAAAAGGTGGTATAAAAGGTCAATGGGATGAATATTATGGTTTAGGTTTTAATAATATAAGTATATTTGAGCAAGAGCAATTTTATGGTGATGGATTTTTATATGAATATATCCGAGATCTTCCAGAATTTGAAGACTATTTTGATGAAATTATGATAAAAGCTAGAGCAGCAGGTGAATATGCTCAAAAATCTTGGATGGAAAGAGCTTTAAACGATCCTAACCATGAAGACCATCAGACTATACTTAGAGCTTTAGAAGCAGCATGGAATGCCTATAATAATGAAGACGATCCACGTCATCAAGATTTTTTAAAGTATTTTAAAGAAGGCTCTGGAGAATTAGAAGAAGATTCATATCCAGAATTAAAGAAAGATGGAAACACAATAAGGCATAAAAAATAAAATAAGGAATAAAAATGCCATTACCTGAAGAATTTTATAATAGATATCGTAGTAATATTTATAAAGAAGATACTCTTGGATCTAGTATGTTTAGCTATAGAATAGAAGACGATGAAGAGGAAGAAGATTTAAGTCTTCCAGCTACTTTATGGGAGGGATTAGGAAAACATTTTATATCTTCAGCTACAATGGGAGGTTCTGAATTGCTAGGTTTAGGCACAACTCCTTGGGCAGAAAAAACCACAGGTGAAAAAGTAGGAGCTGCTGTTGGTGAAGCTGCTGGTATGTTTCTTCCTATGGGCTTGATGGGTCATGGTATTAAAGGAGTGATGTCTACTTTTGGAGCTCAAGGCTCTAAATATTTAGCTAAAAATGCTATTAAGCAAGCTGCAGATAAGGTATCAACTGGTGCCTTTAAAGAAGCTGTAGAAACAGGGCTTAAAAAAGGGGTTAAAGAGGGTGATGTTTTTCTACATCATCATGAATTAGGCGGAGAAATAGCTCGAAATGCTAATGATAATTTAATGCAAGGTGTTGCAGGGGCTATAAGAAAACAAGTAAAAAAACAATCAGGAAAAGATATTACTGATACAGAATTATCAGATATAATGGATGTATTTCAAAAAGGAATAGATGAAGGTGCTCATTTAAATAGCATGGCTTCTTGGATGAGAAATAAATTAGGAGTTCAACATGGCAGTCCAGGATTTAGATCTTGGTTGGCTACATATGCAGGAGAGGTAGCTCAAGATATTGCTATTTTAACGACTCATGGATTAATACATCATAGTATGTTAGCTGCAGCAAGAGAAGATATGCCTTTTGCTCCTGGTTCTACTGTTTGGCATTCTTTAGGTCTTTCGTTTTTATTTCCTTTAGTACGTGCCATACCAGGTGGTGGTGAAAGAAGAATGGGAGAAGCATGGAATATTTTAAAATCAAATTATAAAAAAACTGATTATGATAAATTAGTTAAGTTAAAAAATGGTCCTGAAAATTTAAGAAGTTTATTGCAGGTTATGACAGGTGGTCCTCGTTCAAATATTATTAAAAAAAGTAAATGGACTTCACGTATTAGTAATAAATCATATCATATAGATGAATTTAATGGTATAGATTTAAGTATTCAGAAAAATATTGATGATTTAGTAGATGTTGGAAAGCAAATACAGCAAAGTGTTGGTAAATTTGATATGCTTAAATTATTTGGAAAAGATTTTTTAATGGATTCAGTTCATCCTGGTACGCTTTTTAGATATGCAGCTGGTTCTGCTGTTATGAATGTTGATATGTTTAGAGATAATATGGCTGCATTTAGGAATTTACCTGCAGAAGAACTTTATACACATATGCTTATTGGAGCATTTATGTCTAGAGGTAGAGGTGGCTGGGCTCATAATTCTGCTTCAAGAAGTGGAGATGCTAAAGCTGTAGAGCTAAATAATCATTATAAGTTAATGAATCTTTTAGGGATTGATCATTCTAGTGTATCTGATTACTTAAAAGTTAAAGATTATAAAGATCTTGTTATGAATTTACATATAGGAATTAGATCAGATTCTACTGTTCAAGAAATAGAAGCTGTATTTAAACATTATGAAGGCAAAATAACTAAAAGAAGTATACAGTCTTCTGGTATTGCAGGTGATATAATAGAAGAATTTTCATTACTTAGAAATGCTGCAGGTATGATAGAAAAAGGAAGAGATTTCCAAAAATTTAATTACAATTATTTGTCTCCAAAAGATAGAGCAAAACTTGTTGAAGCTTTACAGAAAATTAAATATAAAGATAAGACATTAAAAGAAACTACATATCAAGAATTAATGGATGATGTTACAGTAAATCAAACAGATTCTATAAGATCATTATACAATAAATTCTTTGAAAGGTTAGGAAGAGAATCTTCTCCAGGTGCAGATGATGCTATATTAAGAAATACTATTGGTAGAGATGGTGTTATTAGACATGGAGGAATAGAATGGGAAAGTGAACATAATTCTACTGGGGAGCTTCACTTATTATTAACACAACTTAAAAGAGCAGGATTGGCTATTGAAGAAACTAGCAGTCTTAAACCTAAAGTTGATTTAAGAAATAAAGATAGCGCTCAATCTCAAAGATTAGAAAGAATTATGAAAGAGTTTAAAAAAGAGCAAACAAATATAGGTTTAGGCGAAGGTACGTGGATGGATATACCAAATTTGGGAGATCCAGAACAAAATCCATATTTAGATAATATATTAAATTCTCATAAATTTAAAAGTCAAAAACGTGTTAGTGATATAGTAACAGGACAAATTTCTCAAGCAAATAGTAAAGATGCAAATTTAAGACAAATGTTATTAAACGACCTTACTGATCCTGATACGGGTAGAGTTATTCATCCAGATAAGGTAGTAGTAGTAGGAGATGATGGGTCTCCAACTACAGTTAAAGATGGTGAATTACAAGGCAAAATAAGAGGATTGGCTAAAGTTTTATATGCAGGTCATCATAGTACGTCAGATGCTCCTAAAAATTCTGATGTTATAACTATTTCTGAAAAGAAAGCATCTGAGATTCTTGGACAATATGAAGCAATGGGTATTGGAATAGAGGCTAGCACATTAGGTGATCCTAGTACATTAAAATATGTAAGGCTTCAAGCATTTAATAAAATGAATATTTCGCCACATTCTATTCAAACATTGGAATTATTAAACGAAGCAGGATTAATTCAAGTAGATCTTGAAAAAGGTAAAGTGCTTGTTAATTCAGATAAAGGAATTGAAAATCTAGCATTAGATCCTTCTATTGATGGAAGCTTTAATGCTACTGAAGTTGTTAAGATGTATAGAGAGATATTAGATACGCTTCCTAAACATATTATTGAAGTATCTCAAGATGTAATTAGATTTCCATATGAAGCTGATAAGTTTGTTAATATAGAAGCTTTAGCGAAAATACATAAAACAATACCAGAAGTATATAATGAGATTGTTAAAAATGATATTCTTAATATAATAGGTAATAAAAAATTATTAGATTTTGATGAAGAGCGAGCTATGGAAGAATTAACACTTCTAAATGGTAATTTATTAGCTATGAATTATAATGAAGCTTTAATAAATGTAGAAAATTTGAAAAGACTTATTCCTGAATTAAATAATACTTTAGATCCAAAAGAAATAGTATGGGATGCTGTAGATGAATCTTATAGAATTAAAATATTTGGAAAACCTATTGGAAAAGTTAGGCAAGAAGATATAAATCATAGTCCTGCTAATAAAAAGTTTGCAAATGCAAAAGAAGAAGCTAAGTTTGAAGCTGAAAAAATTGCAGATGAATTTTTATCTAAATTACCAGATAAGTCTAAAAATCAATATGATACTTTAATAGATGCTATTTCTGATGCTAGAGATAATGCTAAAACATTAGATTTGACTATACAAGAATATGCTGATGGAACTAGTATATTTACAGCTATTGAGAATATGTTGAAAGCTGAAAAAACGGCATCAAATCAAGTCAAAGAATATTTAGAATATATAGTTCAGAAGGGAACTACTTATAAGTGGGCAGCAGTTAATGATCATGCTAGATTAGTAGATAATCTGAATGCTTTAATTGGAAATGCTAAACAAAAGATTTCATTAGAGGATTTATTTGACACATATTTAAACAATCAAAGCTTTAAATCGTTTCATGAATTAACTCAAGCGTTAACGCAAAAATATGCAGGTAGAACTGAAGTAAATTTATTAGATCAAAAATCATTAATGGGAGCTTATGAGAATTTCTTTCAAAATCATGCCGATACTCCTACTAAAACTAGATTAGATATTGGTAAAAAATATGGCTTATTGGATTCTTTGAATCCTAATAGCCTTGAAAGTAAAGCTATAGAACTTTTAAAAGCAAATGACTTGATAGGATTAAAGAAAAGAATATCAAATGAATTATTGAAAGATGATAATATAGATCAAGATTTAGCTAATTTGCAATTTCTTGTAGCTAATACAATAGAAAGAAAAACTATAAAATTTACTGAAAAATTAATAGATGGAGAAGTTTATTTGGTTAGAGAAATTATATCTCCTCAAGACAATCCTTTGTTTAATACTCCCGCTAATCAAGCTATAGACAAGCTTAATGAAATGGGGATAGATTTAGTTACAATTCAAAAATCTGGTATTATAAATGGAAGATGGACTGCAGATCTGGGAGTAGATCCTGAAGTAAAAGGTATGTTTGAACAGCAAAAGAATATTATAAATTTACCTAGCGATAAGTATATTACAGATGTAATTAAAAAAGGTGGCGTATTAAATCATTTAGATACAATACAAAGGGATTTGTTAATAGATCCAAATGGCAAATTTAGATTTGTTGATGTTTCTTTTTCAAATCCATTAGCTTTTATAGAAACTCCAAAATCTATAGATGCTTTAAATTCGGCTTATGATGCTTTTTACAATAGAATGGTTAGAAGGTATACGAGAGAAAATAAAACAGATGTTTTAAACAATTTTAAAAGATTAATGGACCCTACAAAAGTTTTGAGTTATGAAGCTAAAATAGCAGCATTATATCATTCTAATTTAAATATGGCTGCATTTGATAAATTATGGACTCATGAAGCTGTAACTAATTTTAATGAAGCTAAAGGACATAATGATTTAGCTTTAAAAATGATTAAATATGCTAAACTTGCCGAAGGTGGCTCTTTAAAAGCTATTCCAGATAAATTTAGTTTAGAAAAACTGATTACAGATTTAGGAGCAGATCCAAATACTACATTAAGAAAAGGTGTTATAAGGTCTGTTGAAAGAATAGTTAATGATTTAAAAACTACTATAGAAGGAGGAAGTGGTAAAGGTATTTTATATGGATTCTATGCTGATGAAGCGGAAGGAAATCCTTTTATGGTTCGTAATAATGTAATAGATCAAATAAATAATACTATAGGAAATACAGTTTTAAGAGATCATTTAAGATCAAGAGTTTCAAATACAGATAGATTTAAAAATACAATGGACCAATCTTCTATTGATGGAGCTATATTTATAGATAGAGATATATTCAATCTAATGAAATTAATGTTAAATTCTGGTAAAGATGTAAATGGATTTAAAGGCTCTATAGCTAGAACATCTACAGATAATTTACAATACGTCCTTTTTGGAAAGGGTTTATTTATCTTCGATCCATTAATAGCAAAATCAATGCAGAAAAAAGGGGTTAGATTTTTAATGGGGGAAAGTGCTGCTAAAGATAAAATGGGATTAGCTCTAGATTCCAAAGAAGTTACTGCAAGAATAGCAGATAGCAGTGATTTGGTTAATGATATACAGCTTTTAGGAGATAATAATATTGTAAGAGGATCTTTAGAAGGCGTGGGATTGAGATTTGGAGGCCATATTTCTGCAGGAGCTCCTGTTCCTCATCCTTATACGCATTTTATGCCTGAAAATTTAGTTATAGGGGTCAGAGAAGGGTGGATGCAACTTCAAAAGAATATAGATGAAATTAAAGGATTTTCTAACTTCATGAAACAAAAAGCAAGGCATGAATTAGGTTTAGTTATGACTAGACAGCTAGAGCAATATGGCCCCGCTTTTGAACAATCAATGCCTAATTTTGCAAAAGATATGCTTAGCTTAGGCTTTAATACTACAAACGAGGTATTAAATAAAGCTGTTAAAAAAGTATTTGAAAATCAAACACTTCCAACATTATTAAAACCTAGAAATCCTAAATTTGCATATTCATTTATGACTCCTGATTTAAGATCAAGCAATCCTCTGTCTGTTGATCTTTATAGGGTTGGAGCAACAGATAGGCCTAGGGGAGCTGTAAGAATTCAATTAGGGCAAGCTACATTAGGAGCTGATTCAAAATATATGCCTGTTCATAGTGCTAATGAATTAGTTTATTCAGTAAGAGTTAAGGATGTAGATTATTTAGTTAAGTATGATAGTTCTAAAAAAGGCAGTGAAAGATTTGAGATGTATACAGCTATAAATGACTTTACAAGTGCTGTTGATTTTCAAAATAGACAGAAATATACTACAGATATCCAGGATTCTAGAGGCAGGCAGCATAGAATTACAACAACAAATAAAATGCCTAAAAAAGTAATTAATTTTATAGAATATCTTGATATGATTTTATCTGGAAAAAGTAAAAGAAAAGATATGCAAACGGTTATAAATAGCCAAACAGGACGACCTTCTCTTTGGGGTGTGCAAAGTATTATAGAAAAATTCTATACATCTAAAAATTATGATTTAGAAAAAAATGGATTCTCAATTATTTTAAGTGGAGAGCGTGGCCCTAGAAAAGGTAGAGGTGACTTTATGCCTTTAAAAGTTAGAGCTAGAACTAGAGAAGAAAGAATGTCTGGAGATATAGGTACAACTTTTGGAGTAAACTCTTATGATGCTAGAGCAAATGCTCAAGCTGATTGGGATGGTGATAAAATGCGTTTTACTCATGATTTTTCAAAGTTTAAAGGAAATACTTCTAAATGGGAATTTATTAAAAAAGCTTATAGAGAGGCTGCTATAAATGAAGAATATTCGGTACTAGAATCTCCTTTAAGAGAAGTAAATCCATTTCAAATTGCTACAGATAATAAGGGAGAATTAACACATGCTGGTGATTCACCTATAAATGGTTTAGCTAAGCATAAATCTCTTGTTATTCAAGAGAGAATGGCTGTAGGTAAAGTTATAGGATCGCAGTCAGCTTTAGAGTGGATGACTTTGGGTGGATTTAGAATTGGCGACAGAGAGATTAATAAAAAATTAGGTTTTGATATTGATAATATTATGGATTATGGAGATATATATAGAAGATTTGATAAAGCTAGTCAAAGTGCTGTTGATTTTATAAAAGGCATTAATGAGCAATTAGTAAAGGATCCTTATGGCTATATGTTATATGGAGATGGAGAAACAGAATTAAGATCAACACATAGTGATACTCTTGTTTTCCCTTTTTCAGAAACTAGTTTAATGAGAGAAGCTGTTAATATGGTAATTGATGTTTTAAGAAGACCTGCATCTATATTTAATCAGGTTTACAGTGATGCTGGAGGAAAGGCTCCGACTGCATATGATCTTCAATCTCAATATACTACAGTTAAAAAGTTTTTTAAAGATCCTAATTATTATATAATGAGAAAACTTGTTAATAAATATGGCCAAGATAATGCTAAAATGAATCAAATTGTTGATATGTTTTTTGGAGAAAATTATGCTAAAAATATTGATGAATTTAAACAAAGATTAAATAAAGGGAAATTGAAACCTGTTATAAATTTAATTGAATTTACTGCGTCTGGAGATCATATGGAGATTCTTAGGAAATCCAATATAGGATTTTTGATGGATGAAGTAGTTCAAAGCGATATATATAAGGTAAATGAAATTGATTTAGCTTGGAAGTATAAAGGTGATAATATAAGAGACCTAAGAGCCTTAAAGCATGGATCAGAGAATTTTATAGATGAAATAACTATGTATAGAGCATTAGGATTTGATATGCAACGACTAATGGATGATGGCGATGTATTACTTACTGTTCGTAAACAAAAATATTTGCAAAATGAAGAACAAGCAGCTATTATGCATGATATTTTATCACATGAAAAATTATTTTTACAAGATAAACTCGATCATCAATATGGATACAAACATACTAATAAGCATACATTGAATAAAACTTCCAATAGATTACTTGCAGTAGATGCAGCTTTAGAATATATAGAAGGCTTTAGAACTGAAACTATTTTAAATAGCGTAAAAGATAAGCAAAATTTATATACAGTAAAATTTGGCAAAAATAAAAGAAAACATTTTAATAATAGCAATAAACAACAAGTATTATATAAAATTACAGGAGATTTAGTAAATGTAGATGGCAGTGCTAATCGTGATGCTATTGACTTTAGAAATCCCATTATAGTAAGACCTAATAGTTTTGCAAAAGTTAGAGGTCAAGTTAAAGATAATTTTAATGGACGTTATGTAAAATTAGATAATCCTATTATAGGGCATAGAATCTCAAGAAATAAAGCAATTGAAGGCTATACTTGGCATTATATGCATAATAATATGCCAGGATTTACAGAAGAATCTATATTTCAAGGATATCAGGATCATGCTATTAATGTAGGAAGGCAACTTACTGATTCTTGGCAAAAATCAATTAGAGCTTTTAAAAGCAGTAGAGGCTTTGCTAAAGATATATTTGAACAAGAATACAGAAATAGAACAGTTCTTTTAGACGAATATTTTAAAAGAATTATTGCTCCTAATGATGTTCAAGTTGTTGATGAGCATATAGTTCCAGGCTTAGATGAATCTTCTTCATTATTATATTATAAAGCTAAATTGCTCTTAAAGCCTAAATTACTTGAAAGACACTATGTTAAAGGAGAAAGTGCTGATCTTCCTTTCTTTTCTTCTAATGATAAATTATTTGAAAATACATTTTCTTGGTTATTGGAAAGAGGCCATAAAGATGTAGCTAAAGAATTATCTAGAGAATATAATGGAATTAAAGATTATTTATCTGGAATGAATAATGAAATGACTTTTAAATTAAGACCCAGCTCTTTATATTCAGATAAATACTTAATTCCTGATGGAGTTCATAGAGATACATTTTTAGATATTATGTCTGGTGTAATTACTCCTGATGTAAATTTAGCATTTAAGCAATTAGGACTTTCTACTTATACTGGAGAAAGAACTCGTAATGTTAAAGGTGAATATGAAATACGAAAAGTTAGAGATCGTTTTGATAAATGGAAAGAAAATAATTACGATAAACGAAAAACTTGCGATTAAATAAAGGAAATATATGAATAGTTGCTTTTACGGAGAACATAATGATAATTTTGAAGATATAATCAAACACTGGAATAGTAAATCAATACTTACTAAAAATATAGGTGAAATAGGTGGAAATGCTGTTGAAGACTATAGAACAGAGCTTTACCTTAATGATGTAGCAGAACATCTTTTTAAACTTCCTTTTGATAGTTCTTTTGAATTTACCGATGGAATGGTAAGAAGAATGAAGACAGAAATCAACAATATTGAGCATAATTACAGATCTAAAAAGCTTGGGTGGTTTAGAAAGAATTTCTATGTATCTGATGCTATTGCTAATTATTCTCCAGTTACTCGAATGTTTTATGAATCAGTAAATCAAGTTATTAATTATGAAAGAAATAAGACAGATCATTATTTAAGTTACACTAAAAATATTTCACAACATATTAGAAATGCTTTAATAAATACTAAAGGATTGAGTAGTAGGCAAGCTAAGAAATTTCTAAAAGATATGACAAAATTAGAAGAGAAAATTATTAGAGGTGAAGGTGAGCAAGCAGATCAAGATAAATTATTAAAAGAATATGAAAATTTATTTTTAGATAATGGTGAAAATGTTGTTGCAGATTATCTCAAATTAATGGAAATGCCAAAGGATACTTATAAAAAAGAAAAATTTAATTATGATAAAAATATTCGTTTAGCTGTAGAGGAATCAAAAGTTCTTTTAAATGATATGGGAGGAGTTTTAATTAGAGGACTTGGAAGTATGAAAAAGGTTGTTCAAATAATGCATGAATCTCCTGTTATTCCTAGAACAGCAGAAAAATATGTTGAAAGAATAGATAAAGCTATTGAACGTATAAATAAAGGTATCGAAGATGGGGATTATTTTCCTCATTATATGATTGACAATATTGTTGAAACAAATTTTAAGATGCAACAATTATTAGATTCCAAAACTCCTCAACAAAGAATTGATGCATTAGGAGATATGGCTGCAGGTGTAGAAATGATGACTGCTATTCCAGATCCTGCTAAAGGTAGAAATGTTGCACTTAATAATATTTGGAGCAAAAATCCTTTTCATGTATTAACTCAGTATTCTAAAGATGTTATAGCTTTTAATAAAATCAATTTTATACAAGAAAAATATATTCCTGCTATGAAAAGATTTCAACGAGAAGATTCAAATCCAGAATTTATGAGAGGTATGAGAGAGTTTTTAGACGATACATTTCAAATAGCGACAAAAGGATTATCTGAAAGACCTAATTGGGTTAATGCTACAGTAAGAACTATAATGGCAACTGAAACACTTAAATCTATGGGCTTATCTGTAACAGGTGCTATTAGAAATGGAGCTAGTGCTGCGTATTTTTTTGCTGAAAATGGTGTATTCTCTGCAAAGCAAGCAATTAGTAAATATAATTCTCATTATGAAAAAATATTAGGTCCTATAGAATCAGAACAAGGATTCAAATTTGCTGAAGTAGGAAAAGAGTTGGTAGCAGAAGGTCTTATTCCTTCTAGTGTCAATCAAAGCGATATAGTTTATGATCCAATTAAAAATAAAATATCTTATAGAGATAAAGGGGTTTTAAAAACATTAGATCCTATGATAGATAGAGCAGTAGGCATTAGTTTAACTCTTCATAGAATAACTGAGAATTTTTCTAGAAAATGGATGTTTAGGGTTGCTTGGGTTCAGGCTTATGAAAATTTACAAGCAAAACAAACTGGAAGATTAACAGATATTTCATCTGATGCGAATAATAAAAGATTAGAACGTATGGCTACTAGAGCAGCTTTGAAAATGGTAAATAAGTATGCATTTGAATATGCTCCTCATGCTAAAGCTAGAGCTATTGGAGGTACCGCTCCTAAAGGAGAATTAGGTCCTGATGGTTTGCCTAAAATGTCTTCTAGAGATAAATTAACAGCTTTAGGTGAAGTAACCTTTCAATTTATGCATTATCCTATGTCTTTTTTAAATCTTCAATCTAAAATATTAAAAGGATCTATGGATGCTTTAACATCAAAACAATATGATATGAGTGCTCCTTGGGGTGAAAAACTTCCTCCTGAAATGAAACAAGCTATGAGATTTGCAGGTATATATATGACAGTAGGGGCTCTTTCAGTTATAACTAATTTAGATCTTACAAATAGCTTAGAAAACGATACTGTAAAAAAAGTTAAAAATGTATATGATTATTTTACTTTACCAGAAGAGGAATTAGAAGGTAGGTATAGAGGATTAGTAAATGACTTTACAGGTCCTGCTGTAGGTGATATATTATGGAGTTTAAATCAATTTGGAATAACTCAAATGCCTGATAAACAATGGCAAAAAACGTTATTAGGATATATTAATTATTATGAAGAAGAAGGATTTCATAAAGATCAAGCTTGGACAGAAAAAAGGCATTTATGGAATAGGCTTAATACAGAACTTGCAAGATTTATAACTAAAACTGGACCTGCTATTAGAGATGGAAGAGGTCTTGATATAGCTAGACATGAATTAGGTTGGTATCCACGTGCTAATTTAAAAGAAAATAGAAAGACTTGGAATGAAAGAATTCATAAAATGACAGGATTTGAACCATTTCCCAAAAAAGATAAAAGAAAGAAAGTACTAAAATCAGGCGATATTTCTAAAGCTGGTGAAGAAAATTTAATGAAATTATTAAATGAATTAAGACAATAGTTCAGCCTGCTTTTATACAGGCTAAACTTATTATCTTATTAACTAATTAAGTCCTATTTGGAATCGAAGATATAAACCATGATCTCCAATTGAAAACCCAAGTTTAATACCATTTTTTCTATAATCTAAGGTAAGATGCATAAGAAGTAGTGTGGCCATAAAGGAATAGTTCTTAATTGGTTCTATATATATTAATGAGGCTCCAAGCATTAAATGATCCCCATATTTAAATATTTCTTTCATTACCATTCTCCCATTTGCTTAAGAATTATATTTAGAAAATCTTGATATCTTATAACAACTAAGGTATCTTCTCTATCTTCTTTAATTAAGGCTATATCACAACTTTCAGGAGGTTTCATAAATGACGCAATTTTTTTACGCATTTTACATTGACCTTTAAATTCGCCTATCTTAACATCCACATCTTCAGCTTCTCCTAAAGACATCCCATTGCTAGCATATGCTCTAATAGCATCAATACCTAGTTCTTTAGCTTGATTGACTACTAATCTTTCAAGCCTGTTACCTCTTGCTTTGTTTTTGCTCGGCATTCCATCTCCCTTCTTAATTTTTCTATATTTCGCTGCATAGCTTCATCAGCTTCTCTTAATATATGATTAATTGAATTTGTTTTTCTTGGAGCTACTAATTTAGATTCTTCAAGTTGTTGAATTTGCATCTTTAAGATTTTGATTTCTTCAAGATATTCATCACTTTGTTTTTTTAGTCTTTTTATTTCCTTTATTGCTGCTTTTAGCTGGTTTTCCATTTGCCTCCTTCATTTTCTTTTGCACCCATTTTCTCCATTTATCTTCATCGCCTTTAAATTCTACATAAGAAGCTAAAGCTGAATCTATTGCTCTCATTGTTTGGCTCATATGTGACATTTCTACCAATATATTATTTATGGCAGTTTTTACTTCCATCATTGTAGGTTTTTTATTTTTGCTCATTATTCTAATCCCATTCTATCTAATACTCTTGCTAATTTTGCATTAATAAAGTCTAGATTTTTTTGCATTTCATCTACAGTATTCCATATAGCATCTATATCTGTTTGTGTAATTGCATTCTTTTTATCGTATTTTTCAGCAGTTTTTTTAGCATCTGATATTTCTTTCTTACTAACCATAATATCTCCTTATTTGATTGGTTTTTTGCCTTTTAAATAGCATTGATATATATACCTTTGCCTTTTATGTTTGGTCCAAGGAACAAAGTGTGTATAATCAGTTTCTTTTGGATTTTGAGCCATCCCTATATCATCTCTTGTAATGAAATGAAAATATTCAAGTAGTCTCATATTCCTTTTCCTTAATTGTTATAGTATCTTTTTCCAACTTTACGTCTACCCTAGACATTTCTAAGTCTCAGCCGTATGATAAGCCACAATTTCTACATGAAGCATTACATTCAGTTAATGCCATAGGATAGTTACAGTTCATACATTTTCCAACTTTCTTACTTTTCATTTTTCCTTTTCTTTCTTCCCCACACTAATCTATATACTTTTCTTAACATTTTTCTAAATCGCTTTAACTCTCTTGGTACTTTTGCCATTATTTCCTTTCTGTCAACTAGGGAGCCTTACACGCTACCGTTTATCGACTCCCTAACCTCCTCCGACGTTTAATTTTCACCTATTAATGCATTCTTTACTGGTAAATGAACATCAAGATTTTCTCTTTCTCTATTAGCAGTACATTCCAAATGCAAAGATTTGATTAAGTTATTTTCATCTTTATATGGTGTCAAAGATAATACTTTATTCGCATTATATGCAATTCTAAAAGATCCTTTAGAAGATGCAATGTTCATACCTTCAGTGAAAGCTGTTTTAGTTATTTCAGATACAGCAAATACAATAATATTATTTTGTACAGCAAGTTCCATTAATGACTGTGAAACTTCTTCTACTTTCATATTATTATCATGCTTTTGAGTCTTAAATAAACCCATGTGATCTACAACAACTATTTCAGGTTTCTTTGGTAGCATTAATATTCGTTTATGTAACTCTTGTGGATAGCAACTACTATAATCAACTGTTAGCCAATCAAAGCTTTTACTTATTCCATTTGCATATTTGCTATAATAGTCTTTTAATTCTTCTTCTGACCACTTATTTTCTATCATAACAAATCGCATCCACATTTGTCTTGGACTCATTTCCATTTCCATAAAGTATGTAGTACGTTTAAATCTATTAACTAGATTTTGTAATAACATTGTCTTCATAGATTTAGGAGGAGCTTGTAATATCACAACTTCTCCTGGATAAACAGGAAATTTCTGTCCATATGGAGCACCTATATCTATAGGATTATGATTCCTATTTAAGAATTCAACTAATTCCTTTTCCATAGTATGTGCATCCATAGTATTTTGTGAAACTTTAGATTTATATAGCCTGCATGTTGATTGACAATGTTTGTCCATATGTACATCTGTACAGCCATAATTATAGCCATTCCCATTATGTCCTTCATAACAATCAGTAACTATTTTATCCATTTCTGCTTTAGTAAAAGGATGCGATTTAAGATCTACTCTTTGTCTCCAATCTTCCATCACTAATCTAACAACATGTTCTGGATATCTCCATCTCAGGAAAGCACCTACTCTTAAAGCTAGTTGATGCCTTGAACCTTGAGCCCCACCTTCCATCATTTTCTGAATACAAGGATACCATACTGGATCAGGATTTTTCCCCAATGATACAGATTCAAATTTCTTATCACTTGCAACAGATTTTCTTTCTAATACATCAAATACTGGTTCGCATTCTAATTCAGTACATTTATTTGTAGTTCTTTTAGTTTTTGCTAACGCCTGTATTTCATCTATAGGTTTATGTAATTCACTATGAGATATAGGAATTTTCCATAATTTAGATTTACTATTTAATGTATTTACAATTCTAATGATTCTTGTCTTGTCGGATACTGATGGATCAGCAAATTCATAGATACCTCTAGCTTTTAATTCATCCTTGACTTTTAAATGTAAGTCAGGACATGGCTTCCATCTGAAAGCATCGCCTGGTATTCCTAAATGAAATCCTGTTCCTGAAAAGTATATACGATAAGGTACACATAAATCATCTAATTCTATAGTTAGTCCTATAGTTTTATCTTTAGCTTGTTTAGGATTAGCTCCATCAACATCTAAGATAAATTCATCTGGCATATATAATATTCCATCATATCCAGATAAACTTCCATTCTCTTTAACATAATCAACTACATGTCCATCATAATCCCATAAAGACATAAATGTATCTTGAGCCATACCAGCGTATTTCTCAACATCATTTACATCTCCAAAGTGATGTCTATTAGCTAATCCAAATGCATATTCCTTGATCATATTATCTCCTTATTTAAACAACATCATTAGGAAAATTAGTTTGTATTTCACGTAATTCCCATATTTGCTGTCTATTTTTTCTGTCTAATTTTCTAACTTTTAATACACCATCAGTTCTCATTCTTCTAAATTCTCTAGTATATGTTTCAGAGCTACCTAAGAATTTTCCAAAATCATGTTTACCTATATAAGCTAATTCCTGTATATCTGATGTTTTGAATGTTGTCAATCCACCTGATGCTAAATTCATTAATTTACTTATTATATGTTCTCTTACTGTCATCTCATCTCCTTATTAATGAGAGCCTCACATATTCCTTTGCCTACAGTATATACAGCCATCGCATTGCGCAGGACTTATAATATATAGCTAGGACTTACAGGACCAGTTATTGGCTCTCATCAAATGTTTAGTTATTAGAATTGGTTGGCATAAGGCTCTGAATCAACTTTTTCTGTAAAACCATTAGCTGACTTTTTAGTAGCCTCTAGCATATTCTTAACTCTTTTCTCTGCTCCAGATTTAATAGAATCTACATCTGTAGTTTTGAATGATAAATGTTCACCTTCTTGAACAATAGGAGCTATACTATCAAATACACGAGAATATTTATTACCTGATTTGTTCTCTTTGTATACATAGATATTTATAGTCTTGCCTACTAATCCTTTAGCTTCATCATCAAATTGAATTAATGGATGCTTGCCATTAGGATCTTTAAGTACACCTACTATACCAGCATTAGCATATTTAAAGATATTAGCTACTTTGAATTCTTCATTAGTTGCTTTATTAAATACTTCATAAGCACGAAGATTCATATTATCAGGATAGTCTTCAAACCATACATCTAAATACCTTTTATCGTCTGTATCAGGAACATCTGATTCATATACACCATATTCAGCTTTAGATATTACGACTTCATGCCATCCTTCATCAAATTTACTTCCTCCTGTGGAAGCAGACATTGTTTTAATTGCCATTTTCTCTCCTTATTTGTTTTTACTTACAGAATTACCATCATCATCATATTGAGCAATACCACATATTGCAGATAAGCCATATCTTCTACCATAAGTTATAGTAGAACCTATACCTTGTGCATCTGCTTTAGTTACTGGCATTTTCAATTTTGATCTTATCCATTGACCTGATTCATGTAATAACATAGTAGTTACATAAAATTCACCAGGCTTCCCATCATTTCCTTGTATAACGGATAGTCCGTATTTACTTAGAAAAGGGATTGAAGATTCAATTACAGCATGCAAATCAGCATATGTAGATTTAAAGAAAGGGTTAACGCTACTCTTTTTTGCACCCTTCATCTCAGCTTGTGCTTTAGCTAATGCACTTGCTAATTTATCTATATGTTTTGACTTCCATTCTTCCTGTCTACGATCTTCAAATACAGCATTAGGGATAGGAATCCCCTTAACTTCTTCTTTTTTTTCCATGATTTCTCCTTTTTGAGGGGGTTATAATTTACTAAAAGCGGACAAACTTTCCAAGTTATTTAAGGAGGCAGTAAATGACGCGAAGCTTATGGTCATTCGT
>VTLG01014490.1_pt1 | contig 52111 bp, 62 predicted proteins | sample 4694571 | NCBI WGS metagenome assembly VTLG01 (sample SAMN12604809, study PRJNA352737) | marine metagenome | biome: ENVO:00000447; feature: ENVO:00000209|ENVO:00000569|ENVO:01000036; material: ENVO:00002151; isolation source: viral sequences binned using virsorter ... | reverse complement strand
GCAGCATCAACAAGTGGTGGTAACCAGATATATACATTTACTGGTTCAGGAACAATTACATACTAATGGCACACTTTGCAAAAATAGGTGATGACAATACAGTAGAACAAGTTATTGTTATTGGAAATGAAATTACAGACCCTGAATCTACAGGTACAGATACAGAACAACTTGGTTTAGATTTTATTGCTGATGTTTTAAAACTAGAAGGTACATGGGTACAGACATCTTATAACAGCAATATAAGAGGTAACTTTGCACACATTGGTGGAACTTATGATAGCTCTGTTGATAAATTTCAAGAACCAAAACCATTTGATAGTTGGACTTGGGATGATACTAAGAATGAATATGTAGCTCCATTACCTCATCCATTAGCAGACATAGACCCAGATGATGAATCAGCACAACCTGACTATGTTACAAGTAAACCTGCTGATGAAATTTGGATACATAGATGGAATGAAACAGCATATCAAGCTGACAATACAACAGGTTGGGAATTTGTTCAATGGACACAAGCTGATGAAGATGCATTACAAGGACAAAACTTAGGCGATTAATTAATATAGGTGGAAAATGAAAATAATATTTACATCTGATGTCGTAGGACACAGAGATATAAAAGAATTTCAACCACAACCTGCTAAAAACTTTATGCCTGATTGGTATAAAAATATGCCTTCAGATGTAAAGTATGATACAGATTACAATAAAATACCTAACTTTAGAACAGCAAAACTATGTCCTAATTTTTCAGATATATTTACTGAAGGATTTGTTTTACCTGCACCATGTGATATGTGGTTAAGCGTTCATGGAGATGGAGTAGATGATTGGATATGGAAGACATCTAATTCAGCATTTGATATAGAAATGCATGGACAAGGTCAGTTAAATAATTTTTTACCTAATCCTGTAGTTAGACAAATATTTAAATTAAATTATCCCTGGAGAATAATTGTACCTAAAGGCTATAGCGTAAGACAAATACCATTATTTTATGATTACAATCCTGACTGGCATGTAGCTTATGGTGTTTTAAAAGCAGATGTTGTCAATGAAATAAACTTACAAATTTGTTATACAAGTAAAGAAGAAGAAGTATTTATAAAAGCAGGAGAACCTTTATGTTATTATGTACCATTTAAAAGAGAAGAATCTAAATTAGTCATAGATAATAACTATGATAAGTACAAAGAACAGATAGAAGGTAGTATGCATAGAGCATTATCTAAATTTAAAAATGGTTATAGAAGATTTAACAAATGATAGATATAAAGTTCCAAACACCTGTAAGAGGATTGCTTCATTCAGAAGCAACAGTACAACCTGCTAAAAATTTTATACCTGATATATGGAAGAATACACCTGCTGCTGCAGATATAGAAAAAAATCCACTAGACCCATATAAACATATTGGTCCTAATAGTGAAACAAGAACAGCAAAGTTATGTCCATCTTTTGTAGATGTATTTAACACTGGATATGTGATTCCTGCACCATGTGATTTACAACTAATGTATGACAAAGAAAATCATGATTATAGATTCGAAACAGGTATACCTGGTATAGAAATAGTTATACATAGTCGTGACCAATTTCTTAATTATGGTGATTCTAATTTTGATTTTATATTTAAATTAGATAATACTTGGGAATGTATCACACCTGATGGATATTCAATAATGCAAATACCTATGCTCTGGCATCCTAATCCTAACTGGGAAGTTGCTTATGGAATAATACACACTGACCAATATCATTTAATTAACCCACAAATTATGTTAAAGAATGGCGTAAAAGATGTATTTATTGCACAGGGTGAGCCACTATGTTATATAGTTCCTTTTAAAAGAGAAGAATATAATTTAGTTTTACAGGAATGGGATGAAGAGTTATCTGCTAGAGGTTTTATAAACAACTTAGGAACATTTAAAAATGGTTACAGAAAATTATTTAGGAAGCGTAATGCTAAACCAAAAGATTAAATTTGTAGCTATAAATAAAAGATATTCTAAAATACAACCTGCACCTAAACCTGCTTATATGTACAAACCAACTTGGTATTCTATGTCACCTGTTTATATGAGTAATGGTACTCCTGATAAAAAACTTACAATGACAGATGAAGGAAAAAACATGACATTTAAAAAGTGTTTACCTTTTATCGATACTATGAAAGCAGGTTATATTGTAGAGCTACGCAAAGATATGATTGTTCAACACAACAAAGACAATGTATTTGATTTGCAGTGGAATAGTGATGAGCTGTTATTTACAATACACAATACAAGTACAAATATAATAGAACCACCTACTGGATATAACAGTCAAGTTGTAAATTATATATGGAATACAATAATAAAAACTCCTAAAGGTTACAGTTGTTTAATAACACAACCTTTTGGTTGGCATGATACACCACTTAGAATGATACCTGCGATAGTAGATACAGATAAAGAGGTATTAAACTTTCATTTTCCTATGTGGTTAAAAGAAAATTTTACAGGAATAATTACTAAAGGTACACCACTAGCACAGATAATACCATTTAAAAGAGAAGGTTGGACTATGAAAACAGAGTATCTTGCAGATGGTGAACTAGATGTATTAGCTGAAAATGGTTTTAATGCTACTATGCAAAACCATTATCGTGATACAAGTTGGACAAAGAAGAAATTTAAATAATGGTTTACCCTAGAAAAAAAAAGACAAAAGCAGGATACTTTTATATACCTCATGATTTTATGCACCCATCTTTACAACAAGAATTGCAAAAAATAAATAGAAATGTTTATGGATGTCCATCTATTGGTGGATTAAACGATAGACTTTTTACATTACCTAGCATACTAAGTGTTGAAGTAGAGTTTGGTATAAACGAAGAAGGACCATATTACAACTATATGCTTGATGAAAAAGTACACAATACATCAGCAGATATGCACACATTAATGGGTGATATGTTAAGTGTAAGAGCAGCAGATGATGGAAGAGCTGTACTACAACAAACAATAAGTATGATATTTGTAACTGATGATAAAGATTTAGAAATGACTTTAATGAATCCTTTAAATAATGTAGATAAATATAATTGTTCTGCTGTTATAGGTTCTTTTTATCCATACGCTTGGCTTAGACCAATAAATCTAGCATGGGTACAAGATGACATTGACAAACCTGGAAAAATTAATTTAGTAAAAGGGAAGCCATGTAACACAATATTTTTTAACAAACCTATAAATTTAAAAGAGATAGAACCAACAAAAGAAATATTAGATTACATGTCATATACAACTGCAAGTATTAACTTCCATAGAAATATTCGTACAATTTTTAATAATATAAAAAAGAAACGACCAAGGTATATGCTATAATCTCTTGATGGATTACATAATTGGATTTATATTCGGAATTTTTTTTAAAAAATTTACTGTATGGTTAGACGAACTTGCACAACCTAAGATACCTGATAATTATAATGAAGAAGATTGGGATTGGGTTATATGAGTGGTAATGGTTATACCAACAAGGAGCTATTAAATATAATTATAGAAACACAAGAAAAAACAAATGAGAGAATTGATTTACTTCACGAAAAAGTAAACAGTAAAATTTCAAGACAAGAATTAAGCGGTTGGCTTGTAGCAGGGTCTGCATTGGTGGTGTTGGTCAACGCCCTAATGTAGGAGGTAATATGTGCTGCGGTCAAGGTTGCTGCAATGGTGGTTAATCTTATCCTTAGTTATGCTGCCAATATCAGCACTAGCTAACGAAGAAGAACAAGAGAATACAACAACTACAACTACTACTATTCCAGGAGAAGTAGAAGAGGTAGAAACATTTGATGGTCCAGAGGAAACAACTACGACCACAATACCTGAAGAAACAGAAACTACTACTACAACTACAACAACTATTCCTGAATGGGAACAATCTACAGATATAGAGTTACCTGAAGATGAGTTAGATAGTCAAGGTAATGAAGTAGAAAATAATATACAGATAGACAGTAATCATAGTAATGGTAATTGGTCTTGTTGTGGTATGACAGATTTTCACATGAATCTACATTATTTTCAACATGGTAACGATAGTAATGACTACACATTCACATTACCTGAAACAACAACAGTAGATGAAGAAGAACTAGACATAGATATATACGAAGTTGGGTTTAGGATTGGTGCATTAAATAATGATGGCACAGTTACATACACACATACTGATGAAACAACACAAGTAAATGTTCTTGAAGGTCAAGACAATACAGATATAGAGAATATGTTTGAGGATGTTGTTTATAACATATATGACACACTAGAAACATTCATAGATAGTTTCACAATCACAATCAATGACTGGTCTTTGCTTGATGACATATCATTTAAATACATACAACCAACAACTACCACTACAACATTACCTCCACCTCCTGAACCAGAACCTGAACCAGAACCTTATATACCTCCACCTCCACCAGAACCTGAAACATTTGTCGTTGTATTAGACAATGGAGAAGAAGCAGAGTATGAACAACATGAGATAGATGATGGTACAGTAGAGAGAGATAATCAACGCAAAAAGAATTTAGAAATCTATGGTGTTGAACTTACTGATGAACAGATAGAACGAGGAGATTTAGAACAATATGACATTGAAATCATTGAAGAAGAAGACATGGGAGAAATCGGAGAAGAGTTTTTTGATGATGTTGATGTACCTGACATTGTGGAAATTGAGTTTACTGAAGAAGAACTTGAACGAGAAACTAAAAAACTTGAACTTGAAGAGGAGATTGAAATATTTATATTTGAAGATGAAGAGGAGATTGAGGAGTTTATAGATACTGTTATAGAGGTAGAAGAATTTTTAGAAGAGTTTGAAGAAGTAGAGATTATAATAATAGAAGATATAAAAGATATAAATATAGATGATTGGGATACAGAATTTGAAGAGGTAGAAGAAGATGAGTTACTCGAAGAGGATATACGAAGAGATGACAATGAAGAACCTGAAGTTCAACCATTGGAGGATATTACCGAAGAGGTTGAGGAGATACTTACTGAAGAGATGGTTGAAGAAGAGGTTGCAGAGCTAGAAGAAGTTATAGAGATAGACATAGAGGAAGATTTAACAGATGAAGAAGTTGAAGAAGCCATTGAAGTATATGTGCAAGAACTCGACACCGAAGAAGTTGTAGAAGTATTAGAAGAAGTCAATGACATAGGTGTACAAAACTTAGAACAAGCTACAGAAGAAGTACAAGAAATAGTACAAGCTGTTGTAGAAGAAGCTATAGAAGAAATAGAAGAACTTACAGAAGAACAGGTTGAGGTAGTTGCAGAGGTGTTGCAAGTGCAAACAGAAGATGTTGAAATTATTGCAGAAGCTGTCAAAGAAGATGAAGTAATAGCTGAAGCTGTAGAAGAATATGTAGAACGAGCTGTAGAAAATGCAGATGTAGAAAACTACACACTTGCTGATGTAGTTACAGAAGTACAATTTGAAACATTTATAGAAAATCCAATAGAAGTATTGATTGATATAGAAAATATATCATTGACAAATTTAGGAGATGACATGACAAATGACCAGAAAGAAAAAGCACAGGAGGTGGTAGTGCCAGTTATTTTGACTAGAATAGCTAGTATGGCAGCTTTTGTATTTAGGAAAACAATATGATAAGTAAGATATGGGATTGGTTTGTAAAAGCAATTAAAGAAACTTTAAACCTTAGTTGGACTTTAGTAGGATTAGTTATTGCTACATTAACACTTACTGGTTCTGCACAACAAATCACAGGACTTGCTACTATAATTACATTAGTAATATGGTTACTCACAATCGGCTTTAGAGATTAATTATGGGCTATTGGGGTGACACAAAACAATGCAGTTGCGTTTGCAAATGCAAGGAAGGTGGACAAAATGAAACTACAAGTAGTTAGAACACAATTAGGTAAAGATGCAACAAATGGTCTGTTATTTATTGATGGGTTGTTTGAGTGTTATACATTAGAGGACCAGTACCAAGCAGTAAAAGTTATGCACGAAACTTGCATTCCTGAAGGAACATATTCTATAAAACTTAGGACAGTTGGGGGATTCGATAAAAGGTACAAAGCCAAATATCCTGAACTCCATCGTGGCATGTTGTGGATTCAAGATGTTCCAGGATTTGAATATATACTTATACACCAGGGAAACACCGATGAGCATACTTCAGGTTGTCTTATTGTCGGAGATAGTCAACAAGATTTAGATGTAAATTTTAATGGTATGGTAGGCAGTTCAGCAAACGCATACAAAAAACTATATCCAAAAGTATCTGCACAATTATTAGCAGGTAACGAAGTTACTATTGAATACAGTAAAATACAACTAGAACCACAAGAACCTAATGATGTATATGAAAAACTACAAGAGATTAGTGGAGAAATCAAAGTATTAAATGCTAAACTTAGTGGTAGGAATATTACATAATGTCAGATTTATTTGAAAAAAATAATAGAAAAAGAAACCAAGATGGCACATTCAAAAAAGATGTGGGGTGGACTCCTTGGAACGAAGCATGGAGTTATAAAATGAGCGAAGACCTCAAAGATATGCTTGAACGAACTGCCTGGACCTTCATTGAAGCGTTCATTGGTGCATTAACAGTTGCTCCTCTTGTAGGCGTAGAAGCTGAAACCATTCAGTTAGCTGCTCTTGCAGGTGGTGGTGCTGCACTAGCAGTCGTCAAGACATACGCAAAAAAACAAATCAGTAAGTAGTTTTTGTCACAATAACAGTGTATACTTCTCTTGACAGGGCAAAGGAGGTATTATGCCAAATATACCTGAAGAATGGGGTAACAACTTTTACAAGTCAGGATGGCAACCTGGACTAGAAGTTAATGAGCAAACAGGGTTAGGTGAAATAACTCATGTAGGCACTGACCCAGATTATAGAAACAAACTAGATTCTATATTATTAGATTGGGGATTCGACCCAAAACATTACGAAATAGAGGGTTCAGTTCGTGCATCCTCGTGGAATGTGCAATTAAAAGGTGGAAACACAGAAACATTTTATGCTTTTAAAGGCATAGTCAAAAAGAAAAAACCTGGACATGATAAATATTTCCAGGCTTTATTTAAACAAGCAAAGAAAAAACCACCAATGACTAAAAAATTTGATGCAGGTGATACTGCTTTTATGTGGTTTATGAGTGATTGGCAACTTGGTAAAAAAGATTATGGAGTTGAAAACACCATCAAAAGATATGACAGAGCTTTACAAGATGGCGTAAATAAAATAAAAGATTTGCGTAGATTAGGAGTAAAGATAGATGAAATATATATGGTGGGAATGGGTGATATTACCGAGGGGTGCAGTCCTCACTATTACGAATCACAACCACATTCAGTCAGTTTGTCATTGATTGAGCAATACGCATTGGCAAGGTCAATGATTATGAAAACCATAGACACATTCTTACCACATGCACCAAAGTTAGTTTTATGTGGTGTGCCTGGTAATCATGGTGAGATGACAAGGACATCAAAAGGACAAGTTGCATCAACACGATTAGACAATAGCGACACAATGCACTTACAAATATGTAAAGAAATTATGTCAGCTAATCCAGATAGATATGCAAAAGTAGAAGTGAACATACCTGAAGGTTTTCATCAAACTTTAATTATAAAAGGTAAGAAGGTTAGCTTTACACATGGACACATGACAGGTGGTAGTGGTAACCCAGAAAATAAAATAGAAAACTGGTGGAAGGGTCAAATGTATGGGTGGTTACCTGCAGGTGATGCAGAGATATTAGTTACTGCACATTATCATCATCTTCGTATGAAACAACAAGGTGATAGGACCTGGTTTCAATGTCCAAGTATTGATGCCAGTATAGATTTTACAGAACGAACAGGACTATGGAGTCATCCTGGTGTTTTAACTTTTACTATTAATGACAAAGGATGGGATAATTATTGTCCATTGTAAGGCATTTCTTTGTAAGGTTTTTTATTACCTTTAAAATCTAACTCTGGATAATACTTCATAGGTATTGTTTCATCCATCCACATATCTCTTAATTTAAGATGGTCATACCATTTTGGATTTGCATTACTATTAGAAAAATACATTACTCCTACTTTGACTTCTTTATATCGTGAGCCTTTGTAAGCCATCTCTTGTATTTGGTAGTAATCATCTTCTTTTAATTTGTTTGTGCCTTTTACTTCTATAAAATAAATGTAACCTGCATCAACTAAAATGTAATCAGGCAGCAATATTATCTTCGTGGCAAACCAAAATAAATCTAGTTTGTTTGTCTTTGGGTCAGTTCCTATTCTTAAATAGTCTTTGTTTTCTTCATAACCACTCGCTTTAAGATAATTTTGCATAGCAATATCTGCCATGTCCTGTCCTCTATTACGAGATTCGTAAGAATCTTGGTAAGAACTACCCATTAAAATGATTAATAAGCATATCTCTAATTTGTCCTACATGTCTTTTTCTTTGTTCTTCTAGTTCCTTAACCATGTATTCAAATTCAGGTAGAGTTACCGATGATATAAATTCTTGTTGGGTGGTTATAAATTTAATATCTAAATTATATGTATCATCCCAAGCTAAATAAAACTCACCTTCACAATTAGGCAGCATAAAAGACATGCCACCTCTCTCACGAGTTGTTTTTTCATGTACCCAATCAGTAATATCTATTTCTAGTTTATTAAAAATAATTATGATTCCATTGTAACCATAATTGTTTTTCTCAAAATGGGAGTTCTTTTTGCTTGTCTTCTGGTCTTGCTTTTTCCAAAAGAGCATGGCATTCTTTATACTCCCAATTATATGGGTTATTTTCTTTTGTTTGTTTGTATCTTTTTCCACAATATATATTTCCTTCCATATCTCTGTAAGTAATGTTTCCTAATTTCTTACAATCGTATTCTTGTTTGCACTTTGTATCAGGCGGAGGTGGTATATCAAAATTATGATTAGGGTATCTTGCCTTAATCTTTTTAATTAATTTATCTAAATTAGCTCCACCGACTTTTTCTAAGCCCTCCTCATGAACCATCTACTAAAGTCCATGGGTCAGCGTCTGTGTCTATCCAATCGAACAGATTCTTTTTGTTTGCTTTACCACTATGTAAAAAATCTTTAGCTTTTTTAACTAAATCTGTTTTACCATCATCAGTAGCTCTTGCTAAAGCACCATTAAAAGCATTTAATTGATTTTCTGATGGTGGTTCACCTTCCCATTTACCACTTGGGATGTCAGTAATTTCTTCTACATCACCAAAAACATCTTCTATTGGTGATTTTGATTTTTCTTTTTCCAACATATCTTCAACTCTAGTTAGAAAAACATCCATATTTTTATCTGTCCATTTATTAATATCATTGTCAGCTAATTTGTTTTCAACTAACTCGTAATAAACATCAGTCTTAATTTTGTTTCTTGTAGATTCATCTTCAATCATGCCTTCAAGAATCTTATTAAGTTGTTCACCTACATTTTTTGCAGGTTCTTCTATCATCTTATCAACTACTTTTTCCATAGCAGTTTGTTCTTCCTTTGTAGGTTTTTTTACTGGTACTTTTTCTACCTGGACCTTAGACATTTCTTCTCTGCTAGGTCTTGGTTTTGTGCTACCTTGGTAATTCCAATTAGCTAAAGCTCTACCTATAGAAGATGTTTCGCAGTTTTCCATCCAAGCGTCAGCATTAGCGAAACCACCTTGACCTTTAGTTTCTTGTGCAATACCTGTAGTAACTGGTTTTGTATCTTGTATATCTTTGTAGATTTCTGTTCTAATAGTTACACATGTACCATCGTCTGTAATATGCACAACATTAGAATCTATTCTACCTTTTGGAAAATCCTTCCAAAACTTTTTAAGTCTGTCTTCTACTGTTTCGTAATTATCTAAATTAAATTTAGCCATTATCCCTCCTCGTTATATTTATTCAAGACATCGTAAATTCTTTGTCTTGTAAGATTTAAAATCTTTGCCAAAGTTATTGCAGAAAATTCATGTTTAAAAGCATGAACTATTAATTCATCTCTTTGCTCCAATAATCTATTAACAGAGTTTTGCTTCTTAGTTATTTCTTCATTTATATAGTGTAAATTTTTGGCTATGTCTGCTACTGGAATCGTTTCTATTTCCATTTTGATTCCATTGACATAAGTTTCGCCATCAATTATTTGTAACATTGCTGATTGCCTCCTCTTCTAAATAAACTCTTAAATCGTTTTGTTGATGTATGTCAAGCATACCTACAACAAAGTTGTATCTTGCTAAATCAATAGCAGCTAGTCTTTTCTCTCTTTTAAATCTTTTTCTTAATGCGTAATTATCTGCCATAATGCCAGAAAATACCCAACTAAAAATTAAGATTCCTATAAGTATAGACATCATTCTTCCTCCTTGTTTTTGTCTTGCTCTGCTCTTACTTCGTTCATAATCTGCATGTGAAAATTGTAATCTACTGCAAACTGTTCTAATAGACTATCCACCTTAGCCACATTGTGCTTGTTTAGTTTAATACTAGACTGTGACACTTCTTGACCTCCACACGCATTGGCTAAAGCTATAGCCCATTTTTTTAGTTCTTTTGGTTCGCTAAATATATTAGGCATTAGCCCATCTCCCAATGTACTTCGCATCTATTACCACAATATTGTGATAATAAATTACCCTCAAAAGAATTAAAATCAGTAATGATTCTATAATCTGCATTTGATTGATAACTATATTCTGTTCCACATCCATCACAACGCCAAAACTCTATCTTGTTATAAATAGCAAATTGTTCGTTGTTAGTCGCTTGTGAATCCCATACAATATGTCTATCAAGTCTTGTATTAAGTAGTTGTGGCATTATTTTCCTCTTTGTCTTAATACAAAAATACTGCTCTCACCTATGTTGCTATCCATATCAACCCAGGTAAAAGTTAATGAGTAATTTTTGTTGCGAAACTTTAAAACCCAATAAATTAATTTAGGTATGTTGTACCACTTAATAAAAGTATCGTATGGCAATCCATAATTAATATCAGTTCTAACTATCCACCAATATTTACTTGTAATATATTCTTCTTGCATTATTCCTCCTCATTTTTAATTGGAAAACCATTCATGTCTTCCAGTTCTTCATCTAAGTCGTCTAACAATGGCTCATCCATAAACCAGTTAAACAATTTATTGTGTGCCTTTGGCATACAACCCTCCTTATTTTTCTTTGTTAGGCAGTTGGTTCTAGCTCTAACTCAACGAGCTTAACTATGAACATACTACCAAAATCTTTGAGTTCTCTAACTTTGCATTTTGCGTCATGCTCGTTGTCGTACTCCCATGTCATCGTACCTCCATATACGCTGACACTCCTAACCTGGTATATCATATTATTGACTCCCATGTAATCCATAGTTTAATTCTAGGACATAATTAAAAGTATGTAAACCTTATTTTAATTATTCGCAAGGTCCTGTCCTATTTGTTCTATTTGTCAAAAAATGTACTGTTTGTCAAAAAAGTCATACAGTCTTCTTTATAAGAAAAACTAAAGGATATATCATGAGTAATAGATAAAAAAAAATAGAGCGTAGTTTCCTACGCTCTATTCGTACCTAGGGAGGTTAGTTTGCTACTGCTATTAAATACCAGGGTAAATTACCTGCTGCTCCCTCGTTATGATTCCATCCACCATAAACATTAACGCCATCTATGGCAGCTCTTCTCGTAAAAGCTGCATATATAAATGTGTCGCCTGGTTCTAGCCCAAACTCATCTCTATATTTGCTTATGTGTATGGCACTGGTTTGCGAATATGTATTACCTTTAACTAATACGCATCTGCCATCCTTCACATAGCCCACGATAGTGTCGTAACTATATAAGAGCGTTACGCCATCCTTTGTAACCTGTCGGCTCATTGAGCCAGTTGAGTTAGTTTTGATTCGTTTGCTCTCTGTCTTTATATTATCCATTATTTAGGACCTCCTCTTTGTATTTGTTTAGTGTTACTTTTAATTTTAGTTGGCTATCCCAATTCCATGACACAAATATGCCATGCTTATTTAAGACCTCAATCAGTTTTAAATAATCCTTGTGGGATTTTCCAGAATGTTGCAAATAAATATATTCGCCTTCAACTCTTCTTTTATTATTTGGTGTTCCATACCAATATTCGTTGCTTCTGTTTTCTTTATATGCCCATCTAAACCCTTGCAGGTCCTGGACATTATAAGTTACAACATTGCCCTCATGATTATCAAATTGTCTGCTCCCAAATATGCAAGAGCCACAACAGTTAAACTCTACTTCTTTAGGATTCTTTGCAGTCCAGTTTGTAGTTGTGTCTAACTCATTAAGAGCTTTGTCTAAAGCAGGAAGAAGATTTTTCTTCCTGCTATGTTTTGAATCGTCAATATTGTTTTTAACTTTATTCATCGTCATCACCTGTGCGTGTGTCTTCGTGCATAAAGTACACAACTGTTTTGTTCTTACCTGCGATAATTTTATCGTGTATATATCCCCAATCTGTATTGCCAAATAATCTCATGGCAACACTATCGAGTGTGTCCACATGGGCAGCTCTCTCACCCTGGTATTGAAGGAGTAGAGCGTTTGAATCAGTGTGTTCTGTTTTTCCTGGTAACAAAGTTTTGCCACCTACATAACCACCGAGATTTCCAACTTCTTCTGTTGCATAAGTAGAATTTTTCTCTTCTTCTCTTATTTCATATTTGTCTTCATTAACATCAAGATTGACGCCAATCAAATGACGAATGGCAAAAATGATTTCATCAAGTTTTTCTTTTGAATCAACCTGCAACAATCTGCCAGTTTCTTTATTTGTTATCGTGTATTTCATTGTTTACCCTCCTAGGTATTTTTGTTTGTAATATCCACATTACACTACCCAGGATTTATGCAAGGTATTTCTAATATTTTTTTTTGTGGTGAATCTAATAGTTAAACCTGATACCCCTCTGCAGTTATTTATAAAAAAGGTACACCCTGTTATACATACTATATATTGTAGTACTATATCTAGTGTATTATTGTACAGACACAACATATAGTAATTCTAAATAGTCTATATATAGTAGTGTTTGAATAGGGGGAGGTTTAATCTGGGGTGGCAACAACTTCGTTGTTAATCCCTTTAGAATATGCTGTTAAAGGGGGTACTATATGTAGTGGTACTAGGTCTTGTATGTACCATTATTGCTAGTAATAGACTTCTTTTTTTATTTATTTTACTTTAATTACTGTTAGGTTGTGGTGCTGACCCTGTGTCACTCCCTCCCAAACCAGAATGAACTAAATATAGTAACAAATAAACAATGTGAAGTAATAGGCTTTTACCCTAGTTACCATGGACCTGCTAAACCACTTGATTGATGTTTTTATCAAGAATCCTTTTCTAAAAGCAGGAAGAACTCTTTGCTTGTTTCTCTACCATACCACAATAAAATTTAAATGCGAATCCTTTTGTTTATACAATCAACATGATATAATAAACACACAAGAAAGGCATGAAGTCTTTATTCAAACCTCCTTGGTTTATTTAGGACATACTTCATAGCCCTCCTTTCTTTGTTTGTATAGTACGCCCTTCACGCAAGTGAAGGGTACGCTATACCATAACCAATCATGTATAATCTTGTAGTATGTTAAAAAAATTAATCAACCTAGAAAAAAAAATTTTTTCGACACCATACAAATGGTTATTGAAAAAAGGAATCATACAAGTTATAAATACATCTAAAAAAATAGAACGAACTATGGAAGATTTATATGAGAGTTTATATGATGAACCATACGCAGGAAATCCAAATTGGGCAGGAGATGACTAGATGTATGATATAGTAATAATATTGATATAGAGGAGGCACAATGCCAGGCAAAAAAAAGAAAAAGAAAAAAAAGATGGGTTACTAATGTTATCACCTAAGCAAAAAAAGATAGCAAAACAAGCACCACCATTTGATAAAATTACTGGTGCTGATTTTAAAAAATTAAGAGATAGTAAAAGAAGAGCAAAAATTACATAATGGCTACATACCAGGGTAAAACAGTTACATTAAACAAACCTTCCAGGATTGGTAAAGGTGAGCCTGGACATGGTCGTAAAAAATTTAAAGTTTATGTTAAGGATGGCGACAAAGTAAAAAAAGTTATGTTCGGTGACCCTAACATGGAGATAAGAAAAGATAATGCTGCAGCACGAAAATCTTTTAGGGCAAGACACAAATGTGATACAGCAACAGATAAGACATCTGCAAGATATTGGTCTTGCAAGATGTGGTAAGGAGATATAATGCCACATAGTTCAGGTAAGAATAGTTTGGTAGCAAATATACATAGAAGAAAAGTACAAGGTACATCTAGGTCAAAAAAGAAATCAACTATATCTAAAAAAGCCTACGCACAAATGAAGCGTGGTTGGAAGTAAACAATGAAGGTAAAAGGTGTAGATGTTTCTAAGTTAAGTAAAAGCCAACAGAAGGCTATGAAAAAACATTCTAAACATCACACAAAAAAACACATGCAATACATGTACAACTCTATGCGTAGAGGTACTAGCTTTAACAAAGCACATGTCAATGCACAAAAAAAGGTAGGTAAATAATGGCAAGACAAGTTAGTTGGATGTGGGGTGGTAAAAGACACTATGGTACTTTTATCAGAGAAACTAAAACACACATTTTTGCTAGAACAAAAAATGGAAAGATAAAAAAAATTAAAAAATAATTTTGATAAATGTATCTTGTCCTCGCTGTGGTGGACCACTTAAACCAAGTGACGACATGAAATGTAAAAATAAAGATTGTAAAAATTATGGAAAAAAATAAAATTTGTTACGCAGCAGGATGTCATAGACCTTTACCTAAAGGTAAAAGAAAATATTGTAGTGACAGATGTTATAACAGAATATCAATGCAAAAAAAACGAGCAAAGAAAAAAGGCATTGAGTGGACACAAGAAACTGATGTACTAGAAATACCTAGCAAAAAAAATGTACAATCTCGTAGAGGTAAAGTTTATAACGACATAGTTGAATCAGGATTAGCAGAAGAAATACTTAAAGAAAAAAATACTTTATCTGATGTAGCAAAAATATTAGACACATCTATTGCTGCAGTATCTATGGCATATAACGCATACATAGAAGATTTAGAAAATGAACTAGAGAAAAAAAATTGGGAGTTACCACAGGTTGCAGAAAAAACATTAGAAGATTTTAAAAATTTTAGAGATAGATATTTTCAGACAGAAAAAGGTGAACCATACGAAACACCAGATTTTCATATTAAGTGGATTAATTCTATTTTAGATGCTATAGAAAATGGTGAACAACAGATGATATTATCACCACCACGACATGGTAAAACAGATTTATTAATACATTTTGCAGTGTGGCTCATTTGCACAAAACCTAACATTCGTATTTTATGGGTAGGTGGTAACGAAGAAATAGCTAAAAACGCAGTTAGCTCTGTACTAGACCAACTCGAAAGTAACGAATTGTTAATAGAAGAAATATGTGGTCCTGGTCCAAAATTTAAACCTAGTACTAGAACAGGTAAATCTTGGTCACAAAATGGATTTACTGTAGGAACTAGAACAGTTACTGGTATTAAGTCACCTACTATGGTGGGTATAGGTAGAGGTGGTAAAATACTTAGTCGTGACTGTGACATAATTATTGCAGACGACATTGAGGACCACACTTCTACTATGCAACCTGCATCAAGAGAAAATACCAGGAGTTGGTGGACAACAACATTGTCAAGTCGTAAAGAGGAACATACAGCTATGGTTGTTATTGGTTCAAGACAACACTATGACGATTTATATTCACACTTGTTAGATAACGAATCTTGGAAAACTATTGTAGAAGAAGCACATGACACTGCTTGTAATAAACCTGATTGGAACGAAGACGAACACAAAGATTGTATGTTGTGGTCAGGTAAAAGAACTTACAAATGGTTGATGGATAGAAAACGAGCAGCAGAAACTACAGGTGGTAGAGCTATATACGAAATGGTGTATCTTAATGTTGCAATGCCTGATGGACTTGCATTATTTGATAGAGTAGAAATAGAAGAGTGTCGTGACCAAAAGCGTGACATAGGACACATACCACATGGTACAAGATTGATTGCAGGATTAGACCCTGCATCTACAGGTTACCAAGCTGCATTTTTGTGGGCATACGAACCTGTAGAAAATAAATTACACATGGTAGATATGAACAACAATCTTGGTGGTGGTATACCACAAGCATTAGAAATAATGAAGGAATGGTGGATGAAGTATAACTTGTCACATTGGGTAATAGAAGAAAATGGTTTTCAAAAAGCTATTAGACAAGATAGAAGTATTAGAGAGTTTGCATCAAGTCATGGTATATTTTTAGAAGGACACGAAACATATAAAAATAAATTTGACCCTTTGTATGGTGTTACAGCAATGCGACCTATGTTCCAAGAACAAAATATTTCTTTGCCATATCTTAGCTTTGAAGCACAAGAAAAGGTAAACTTATATACAAGTCAGTTGGTTTATTTCAGCTCTGCTAAAAATAAAAGCAAAAGTGTTGGAACTAAAACTGACATAGTTATGGCTAGTTGGTTTCCAATGAGAGCAATTAGGCGTATGCAAAAGGAACGCTTTGCAGAATTAGGATATGAATATAGTCCTAGCTTTGAAGGGTACGAACCTAGTAGTATGGATATAGATAGTTGGAGTTAAATGCCATTAGATAGTAAAAAATTATACGATAAAATAGATTATCTTAGAGTTATAAATCAAGAACAAATGATTGATAGGTCTAGGATTCGTGACATTATGAATGGTGGTGAAGCTGCTGTAAAAGCATTGTTAGGTAATTCTGTCAATGTAGAATACCACGAGTTACCTGCACCTAATTTATTTTTAACTGCGTTAGAACGATTTGCACAAAAATTAGGTAGAAGTCCAGATTTAAAAGTAGATATTATAAATGAAAAAGATAGTGAGAGAGCTAGAAAAAAATCAGAAAAAGTAGAACGCATTGTTACATCTTATGATAAATTTCAAAAGCTACACATGCAGTTACCACAGGCAGCTAGATGGCTACCTGGTTATGGTTTTATAGCTTGGACTATCGGACACAAAAGAGATAAAGATGGTAACCCTTATCCCTATGCTGAATTACAAGACCCATTTAGTTGTTACCCTGGAATATTTGGTAACGACCAACAACCAAAAGAATTAGCAATAATTCGTAGAGTGCCACATACAATATTGGCAGAACAATATCCTGAAGCAAAACAATATATATTTGCACAAGAAGAAAATGATGATGGTTTTCAAAACCCATACTCTGCATTACTTGACAGTACAGATAGAGCAGGAGGATGGGCAAATTCTACAGGACATGGAAAAGTTGTGGTTGAGTATAGAGATGAAGAAGGTACTTATGTATTTTTACCTGAAAACAAAAAAATAATTGATTTTATGCCAAACATTTTAAAATCTGGACCATGTTTTGTTTTGGCAAAAAGATATGCGTTTGACCAAATGCAATCACAATTTCAACACATTACAGGTCTTATGGCAAACATGGCAAAAATTAACATACTTGGAACTATTGCTATGGAAGATGCAGTATTTACAGAAACAAACATTGTTGGAGAGATAGAGTCAGGAAAATATAGAAAAGGCAGATTTGCTGTAAACTATTTGACACCTGGTTCGCAAGTGTCTAAGCCAGTCAATAATCTACCATACCAACTATTTCAACAAGTAGATAGACTTGAAAGACATTTGCGTCTTGGTGCTGCATATCCTGTATCTGATGATGGTCAATCTCCAAATTCTTTTGTTACTGGTAGAGGACTAGAAGAATTAGGACAATCTGCATCGTTACATGTAAGAGAATATCAAACAGTTTTAAAAGAAGCATTACAAGAATTAGATGCAAAAAGATTAGAATACGATGAGATTATGTTTCCAAACAAGCGTAAACCTATTGCAGGTAGACATAAAGGAACAGCATATAAAGAATCTTATACACCATCATCTGACATATCTGAAGTATATGAAACTAGAAGAGTATATGGTGTTATGGCAGGATTCGATGAGCCACAAAAAATTATTACAGGTTTACAACTTAAACAACAAGGAATTATTGATACGCAGACATTACAAGAAAACATGGATGGCTTGGATAATATTACAAAGATACAACAACGAATTAGTGCAGAAAAAGCAGAAACAGTTTTGTTTGAATCTTTAATGGCACAAGCAGCACAAGGTAATCCAAAAGCTACAATGGCAGCTATAGAAATAAGAAAAAACCCACAAAAAATGTCAGAGATACTAGATAAATTTTATACATCAGAAGGCGAAGAACCATCACCAGAAGAATTAGCATTGATGGGTCAACAACAACAACAAGCACAACAACAAGGTTTAAATTTAGGTCAATCACCAGTAGCTATTGACCAAGTATTAGGTGCATTAGCACAACAACCAGAAGGTGCGTAATGTTTAACGAAGAAAATATTGTAAATGCAAAATTTTATGACATTATCAATCAAGAAGATTGGGGTGACTTAGATTTAAATTATGACCCTACAATACGAACAGAAATTATATCACAAGGTGAAGTACCTCTTGGAAGTGTAATGATACCTACACCTATACCAGGTATATGGATAAGTTTAGATATTGGTTTTGATATAGAAGGACCTGATAATGCCTAGAGGAAGAAAACCTAGTAAATTAACACAAAATACAGATATGAAACCTGATAGTGCATATTTTGATGTGTACGCACCACCACGAAAAGAAGGCGACCCAACAGGACAAACAGGTGATTTAGAAGCACAAACAAGTTCTACACCACCTATAAATCAAGAAGCTGCTCTTACATCTGCACCTGCAAATGTAGGACCTTTACCATCTCCAGTAAATATTGCTGCACCGACTGCAAAACAATTTGAACCTAATACTGCAGGTATACCTGTAGGTCCTGGTAGTAATGGACCTAGAGTTGTAGCTACAAATACATTGCAAAATTTTTTAACAATAGCAAAAGAAATTACACAAGACCCTATATTTGATGAATTATTAGCAGAAGATATAATACAAGAGCCTGTTGTTAATCCAGAACAAGATGATTATTTTGGTTTTTAATGAAAGATTACAGACAGATATTATTTGGTCCACCAGAATTAGATAGCTATATAGCAGATAATACACAAGCTAATTTAAAAGAGTTAGAATTTTTTAGAAACACAATGACTCCAGAAGTTGCTGAACGAGCAGCTAATATATCTAAAGCATATCCAAACTTAGACCCTAAATTAGTTATGTATGGTTCTTTATTAGGTGTAGAGCATGATTCTAATTTAGCTTTAGAATTAGCAAGTAGACAAAATAATGTAACAATTAAAAATAATCAAAAAGCATTACAATCTGTAAGTAGAGGTAAAAGAGCATCACAATTAGGTTTGTTAATGTTAGATTTAGGTTTTCAACCTTTATCAAGAAATTTTAAATCAACAATAGTAGCAACAGACAACAGCAATGTCAAAGCTAATAGGTATCAGACTGTAGCTGCTAACACACTTTTAGGTCTTGCAGGTGCAGCAACAGCTATAGCAACATTAGGAACAAAAGATGGTGAAGTTGCTGCAGAGAGAATGAGAAGAGCAATATTTGGAGATAAATTTGCAGATGTATATAAAGAAGCAAAAGATAATTATGGTCCAACAGAATTTAATTTAGCATACGACCAATGGAGTCAAGGTAAACCATTAAACCTAGGTAAAGGTTTTTTTCCTGCATCTACAAAAATACAAGATACACAAGGATATAAAGATTTAAAAAGACAAGGTTTATCTGATGAAGATGCTTATAGAGAAGCTGTAGAAATTTATGGTGTTCCTATTACAGAACAATTTGAAGAATTAGAAAATCAATATAAAACACAGACACGAAAAGCAGGACAAGTAGATATATCACCAGGTCGTATTGTTGCAGGACAATTTTATAAAAAAGAAGATTTTGGATATGCAATAGGTTCTGCAGTATTAGATGGTGCTTTTAGAGTTTTTGGTGACCCTACAAACTATGCTTTAGGATATTTTTCAGGTGCAAAATTAGGATTGCGTAGTTTAGTTGATGAAGGAGTACAACAAGCATTTAAAACTGTAAAAGTAGGAGATGATATAAAAAATGTTCCTTTAATAAAACAATTTATACAAACTATTAAAGGTGGAAAAATCGAAGTTGGTGGTGTTGAGAGAACTATAACTCCAAAAGAAGCTAGAAAATTAATGTTTGGTAGCACAGCATCACAAATCTTAGAAACAAAAAGAGGTGATAAATTATTAGATGCTTTTGTTGCTAACAAAGATTTGTCTGTACTTATGGATATGCCAGGTTTAAATCAAGCACCTCCTGAATTGTTAAGGCTACTAACTGCAATAGATGACAAAAATTTTATGAAAACTGTTTTAACATCAGTAATGAAAAATGGTAATTTAGCAGGTGTTGATGATGCACTTGCTTTACGATATGGAATAACAGATGATGTTGTACAAGCTATTGTCCGAGGTAATCAACTTACAGTGCCTATTGCACCAAATCTTTTGGGTTCAGCATCTAACGCAATAGCAAAAAAATTATTAGGTAAAGATACAGATATAAATGTTGCAAGAAATATATTAAAACAAATAAATAGGTCAAAAGCAGTATTTAATAAAAATACAGCAGACAATTTATTTACAGGAATAATAGGTGTCGGTTCTGATTTGCGTAGAACATTACCTAGAAGATTATCAAGGTATTTTGATTTAGCACCTGCAAGATTATTATCTATTAATAATTTAGGAGAGAGTGCTAGAAGTTTAGATGGATTAATGAAAGCTGCAAGATTTAGCAGAGATGCAAGAAATAGATTTTTAAACGACATATTAGACACTGATGCAACAGATGACATGTTAACAATAGTAAGAAATGTATATGCAGACATAAAAGATAATATTGTAGAACGAAATCCAGACTTAGCAGATTTTAGAGATGAGTTAGCAGAAACAATGGATTTTCTTGCTAATGAGTCTGATTTAAAAAGATACCTTACTACAGAAGATGGTAAACAACTAGCTTATCCAGGCGTCAAATACAAAATTAAAACAAGAAGAAAAAAACCAAATGGTGAAGAAGAAATAGTATGGGAAGCTACACCTACAGCACAGATGATTTCTGAATACATAGACAACTACATTCCTTTAATTGATTATGCAGAACTAGAAGCATATTTTCCATTGTTTAGAAAAATTGTTGGTGCAAAAAAATCTGCAAAAAGAGAATTTATAGAAGGTAGTACAGAGGAAGCATATACAAGATTATTAAAGCGTATTTATGGTAAAAAATTAAAACCTGAGCCTAGAACAGGAAGAATGACACCATCAGCTCAAACGACTATGGGTTATCTTTATGAAGATTTAATTTTACAAAGAGTTTTAAAACCAGTATGGATGTTAAGACCTGCTTTAATTACAAGAGTTATACCAGAAGAAGCATTAAGAATTATATTTAGTGGTTCAGGTGTAGGTCTAAATCACCCTATGGCATATTATGCTTTTAAATTAGCAGCAGGAACTTCTTTAGAAATGAGAGATGCTTATGACAAAGTTTTATGGGGAACAAGAATATTAAAAAAAGAAAAACCTTTTACAGAAGAAATATTAGGACCAGAGTTTATAAAAGCTGCATCTATTGAATATCCACAAATAGAAGCTATTTTAAAACATATAAAAATTGGTGTAAACGAAGTTGGTATGGCATCAGATGATTATGTTGCATGGGTTGTAGCAGGTAACGATGCCAGAGATTATATATTTAGAGAGCAAGGTTTAGAAATTATTACAGCATTAAAACAAGGCTCTGGATTATTAAAAGAAACTACTACAGATGGAGATAGTATTGCAAAAGCTATAGCTAACAACAGAACAGGTGGTTCTATAGATATGAAGACAGGACAATTAAATCCACCACAATTTGGTGCTGTAAGTCCATACAAAAATTTAGGTGTTGATTTTGCTGTAGGAGAATTAGCAGAAGCATTAGGTAAAAGTCCTGGTACTAATTTAGAAGAGTTGCTAGAACCATTATTAATTAATTTTCTTAAAGATGATGCACAAGCAGCAATAAGACAAAAATATCTTAACAAACAAAATCATGTTTTAGGTTGGTGGCTAGATGAAGTTGATAATAGATTGTATTTAGATGTATCTGTGTATTTAAATAAATTGACTGATGTTACACCTAAAAATATAGAAAAAGCATTAGTAGGTTTATCTACATTAGGTATTAAAGGTAAACAACTTAGTGCTTATATACCTGATGACACTGTTGGAGAAGTATTTCTAGCTAACTTATTAAACTCTGACGATTTAAAAATGTGGAAAAAAGTAATAGACACAGATGATAATTTGTTATGGTTTGTAAACAAAAATGCACCTAATAAAGAAACATTAAGAAATGCTTCTACACAAGATTTAGTTACTAGAAAAGCAGTTATGGAAGCATTGTTTGACACAAATTTTGATGTAGCAAAAATTATTAGAAGAAATAAAAGAGGTATAGGTAATGTAGCACCTGATGGTAGTTGGTTACCACTGAATGAAAATTATTTACAAGCTATGTCAAGAAAAGCAATGAATCAATTTTTTGAACCTGTAAAAGCAAACAATTTAGATGGCGTGTATACAGGATATGACAAAATAGTAAATGGACAAATACAACCAGACTATATAAGAAACTGGGTGCATCAATTATTATTGTTAGCAAAGAATCCTGTTACTGCAAGATTAATAAATGATGGTATAGACGAAACTATGGATTATTTATTGAAATCTTATGATGGTAAACAAATAATGCAAAAATTAGTCAAAGAATCAGATTTGAGAGGTAGAGAGGCAAAAGAGCAATTAGAAAATCCTGTAGCTTTACGAAATAATTTAGAAGCATTAGGTTACAGAATATCAAGACATATAGGTGGTGAGTTTTCTATACTTGACCCAATTACTGGTACACCTCGTACAGAAGACTGGGCTACACAAATAAGATTTACTAATGGTGTTATGACATATCCTTTGTATAAATATAATTTTGATACAGGTTCTAGTGCAGCATTAAATTTTCTTAAAAGTGGTGGTTTTGTAAATGGTCAAGATTGGGTAGAAGCATGGAGTATAGCCTCATCAGGTGGTGGTATGCGTACAGTACAAGGGCAAGTAGGAAAATTTTATAAAGATGTATGGAAAATATTTAAAAAAGATATAAATGTATTTCCTAATAAAGTTAATGGTGCATACCTGTCATTAAACAATAAATTTAAATCACAAGGTGGATTAGATGCTGCTGCAGGAAGAATGGATTTATTTTTAGAAAAATTATATACAACTTTTCTTACAGGACCATCAGATATTGTAAATCGTGACCCATTGTGGAGATATAGTCTTTATGAAGGTGGCATTGAAGCAATAAAAGATATGGACGAACAAACTGCATTAGATTTCTTAAAAGGTGCAGAAGCATCATTGCGTGGTAGTAAAGTCGGTGATGATATATTAGGAGATATAGTTGATGAAATAACAACATACAGAGAAGTTGGTTTTGGTGGTGAAATAAATAATATAGACGATTTAATGCTTATATTAGGTAAAAAAGCAGCACAAATTACTATGGATTTGCTTTACTCTACAAAACAAAGACACCAGTTTTCTGACACACTATCTTCTTATATACCATTTCCAGAAATAGGAGTAGAAGTTTATAAGTCTTGGGGTAAATTACTTGGAACTGCACCACAAAAATTTAATCGTACAAGAATTGCATTTGACGCAGGTGACGAAGGTAAACCATGGGATGCAGAAATGGGATTCTTTTTTACAGACCCTGTATCTGGTAAGCGTATGTTTAGCTATCCTGACCCATTTGGAATTATACAAAAAGGATTTTTTGGTGACGATTATCGTGACCAAGGTGTAAGAGTTAGACCTGCAGGATTTTTGTCAGCTCTTAACTTGGTAACAGCTAATGGTTTTTTACCTGGCACTGGACCAAGAGAAGTATGGGCATTAGAATTTTTTGAAGATATGGTAACAACATTACCTAAATTTATAACAAGAAATGTATTAGGTGATTTTAGAACAGATGTAGGTGACCCATATTCTTTACTTTCTGAAGTTGTTCCATCGTATGCAGAAAAGTTTTTTACTGCAGAATATTTTAACAATAACTCTGTAGGTAAATTAGATGAACGATATGCAAGTTCTGTTATAGACACATTAGCTGCTATGTATGCAACTGGTAATTTAGACCCTACTGATACTGCTTTAGCAGAAGAACAAAAAGAAAAATTTAAACAAGCTGCAAATAATCAATGGTTAGTAAGAGGATTAGTACAAGCTACAGCACCTACTGCAATACAACCAAGAATAGAATTAAAAGATAAAAATGGACAATGGTGGTTTGTACAAACACTTAAAGAAGAATATAGGAAAATGCTAGAAGTAAATGATTATGATTACACTGTTACCACAACAGAATTTATAAATAGATTTGGTATAAATCCTATACCATTAGTTGAGGGTAAAAAGAAATCTAAATATAGAACACCATATACAGAATCAGCAGTCGAGTTTTGGACTACACCAGAAAATAGAAACCTTATGGAAAGTCATCCAAGAACTGCATATTTTATAAGACCAGATACTATTGATGACGATTGGACATGGAGTGCTGATTTTAATAGATTAAGAGATTATTACGATGAAGATGAATGGGATGATTTAGCAAGACAAACATTATTAGAAAGAGAATTACAATTAAAAAAAGAGGAACTACAAGCAGAAGCAGATAAAAGTGATTTTGATACATACAATACAGTTTGGCTTAATAGTGCATACGCTGATTTTAGAAGAAAAAAACAAGAAGAGTATAATTTAACTGCTTACTCATCTTTAGGATTTGGAGAAATTGATTCAGACCCAATGCTTGATATACAAGAATTATACACATGGGAAAATAATCAAAAATTAAGACAATCACCTGAATTTATACCATTAAACGAATATTTAGAATTAAGAACACAAGCAGAAGAATTATTAAATAATGGTGGTGAGTGGAAGGGTATTAGGTTGAAAAAACCTACAAGTGTAAGTACAAATCCATTAAGCAGTGATACAGAAAGAGCAGCAGCAGTAAGAGATGTACTGTTAGAAGAGGGTAAAAAACTAATTAAACAATACGAAGATACATTCTTTAATCAATTATTTTATGGTATTCTGTTCTATGAAGTCAACAATTTGAGATATGATAGATAATGAGTGAACGAACAGATATAGATTATAGAAGTTATCAAGACAATAAAAGTGGTTTTGTATCAGCATTATTGAGTAACAATTTTATACCATACGCTAAAGAAGTAGGTATTGAACCAGTAGGTCCAAAAGTACAAGACCATCAAATAAATTATTATTCAATAAACGATTTGTTTGCAATACCAGGTATAAATAATTTACCATCTGTATTGTATTTTCAAAATTTGTCAAATTACGATAATGTAGATTTAGTAGAAGTTAGAACACAAATTGCACAACTACAATCAGAGTTAAAAACATTTACAGAACCTATTGATTACAACGATGATGTTATTAAATTTTTTGGTGAAATAGCTGTAGATGTAAATGATATAACAGGCAATGTTAGAGAAAGTTTTAATTTAGATGTAGACAGTGATGTTGCATTTAAACAACAAGTAAACTCTTCACTTAGCGATGATGCTATAAATTCTTTTGGTTTACAAGGACCTGAAACCCCATATATTTACGATGACACAGCAACAGGTTTAGCAGGACAAAGCAATGTTTTGACATTAGGTGGTAATTTTTATAATAAAGATGGACAATATACAAACAGGAATGGAGAAGTAATTATTGGTCCAGATGGTACTCCTAAAGAAGCACCCTATAAAAAAGGTGATGGTTGGGAACTGTTTTGGCAAAGAGATGATTTATTTGAAATACAACAAAAGATTGTTGCAGCAGGTGGACCTGCACCAGAGAGATTAGGTATATGGGATAGTGGATTAGAAAAATATATGAATAGTGTATTAGCTTACGCAAACGATTCATTAAGTTGGGAATCAGATTTGAAAAGTGGAATTAGTCTTGCTAATGCTTGGAACAGTGCATTACAAGAATTTAAAGTACAAAACGAAGGTGGCACACAATTAGCAGAAATTTTGACTGCTGTGGGATATTCAACAATTAATGAACCTAAACCAACTGCGTCAGAAACAAAAAATAAAGTAGATGAATTGTATAGTGAGTTTGGAATAAAAGCTACTGCTAAAGATTATCAAGATATTGGAAATGCTTTTATAGAATTATCACAACAAGCTGCTGCTAGACAAGCTGATATAGAATCTAAAGCTGTAGGTCTAAAAGATTTATTACTTGGAACAACTAAATACATGTCATCACCACCAAATATGGAAACACCTGAAGGATTAGAATATCAAAAAGCATTAAACGATGGAAGAATATTAGAAACAAGCACAGGTATATACATGATTCCTGACCCTGAACAATTAGCAAAAGATAAAGACATACCTGAAGCAATAGATGTAGATACTACACTTAGACAACAAATTGAAGAGAGAGAAGCAACAGGAATACAAGGTATAAAAGATAGAAATATAGCTCGTAACAATGCTACATTATTTAAACAGAATTATTTAACAACAGCTAACACAGGACTAGGATAATGGAACAAGAATCATATTCATCATACGAAGTAATAGTAGCTTTGCAAAATGCAGGAATATCACAAGAAATTGTAGAGTATGTTGTGCCAATTCTTGGTTATGAATCAAGAGTTGATGGAACATTATTTGTAAATACAGCAGAAGATGAATTATCACCATCGTATGGATTAGCACAAGCAAATGTAAGTTCTATGTCACCTGCAATATATATGGCATTTAAAGAGCTAGGTGTAGAATTACCTGGGCTAACAGATGAACAAGAAGAACAGTTATTAACTAATAAATATATAGATGAAGATTTAAGACCATTTACAGAAGAACAAACATCTTTTGTAATAAATTGGTTTCAAAATACTGCAAAATTAAATGACCATGCTGTTGTATTAAAATATATGATTCAACAAAAAATGATGGAAGGTGCTGAAACAGAAGTAGAAGCTATCAATGAATTATATCCTTTGACAGTTAGCAAATTTAATGACACATCAAATCAAGATGCACAAGCTGTCAAGTCAAAGATAAGTGGTGAAGTATCATCTTTTTACAATGAACCAGATAGAGGAATACCAGTACCAGAAGAAGGTTTTGACCCTTCACCAATACAAGAAGATACTACTGAAACAACTACAACTACAATAAAAAAAGGTGAAGACTTGCCAGGCAAAGCACCAACTATGCCATCACAGGAAACACAACGAGTAGATACAAGTTCAGATTATATGTCACAAGTTCCTAAACAAGCAGGTACTTATGAAGAAACACAATATATGACAAGGATGAGAAGACTTAATCCTAATTTTAGAAAGGACCAATTTTTGAAAAATTTTGACAATGTTACAAGGTTTAAGAAAAAAGACCCTACACAATTTAGAACAAGACCTGTTGTTGAAGAAGATGAAATTAAATTTCCATTTGGTACACCAGTAACATCACAAGAGGTTTTAGATTTACTAGAGTAAAATAATGGATGATGATTTAAATCCAGAAATACCTGATGATGACATAACTGTTAAAGGTATTTTTACAAGCACACCTACAGATGTAAAAGGTCCAAGTTTTGTTTATGCAGAAATTAGAGAAATAGAAGATTTTATAGAATACAACAGAAGAGATTTACCTGCTTATGGTACATCAGATGCACTTATTGATGATATAAAACAAACAATAAAAGATAGAGGATATGTTTTTGACACAGATGAAGTATACAGAAGTGCCATAGCTTTTCCTGTTGGTGTAGATATAAATGGTAATATACAAATAGCTGAAGGTAATCATAGACTTACTGCAGCTTTAGAAGTTGCAAAAGAAACAGGTAAAAATATTTATGTGCCTATATATGTATATCCAGGAGGCACACAGGTTGGTAGTCAAGAAGCAGCTTACAGAGGTAAATTTAGAACTGTTAATCCACAAGATTTACATAGTGCATTGTATCAGTTATTTATAGATGTTGGTGCTGATGAGTATTCTGCAAATGAAAAAGTTGGTAAAGAATTTGGTACTGTCAGACAATATACAGGTTCTAATTATTTAGGTGCAGGTGGAAGTGGAGGCAACAGTACATCACAAGAAAATATTAAAAAGTTTTTTGATGCTATAGGCGTTAACACATATACATATAAAAATTTACCAGAAGACAATGTATTTAAGACAGGTTCTAATGTATTTAAAGATGTACAGGAATCTACTTTAGCACCTGGTGAAACATATTATCACAGTAGGTTAGAGCCATTAGATACAGTAGAAGGTAAACATTTTGGAACTTATGATGCTGCTGTTGCAAGAGCATCATTGCAATATGGTAATGAAAACATAACAAGTTTTTATTCAAGAGCATTAGATGAAGCCTATGATTTTTTGTTAGATGAAATTTCAAATTTAGAATTACAAGAAGTAAATGGAGAACTTAAATTACCTTTAGTTGATAATATGCAATACCAGGTAGAAGTTGAAAATGCTGCAGTGCCACCTAAATCAAAAATGTGGACATGGGATATAAAAACAAATGCAGAAGATACAATAGTTTTAGGTTACATAGATGCAGAAAATGGTTTGTATTACAAAATAGATGAATTTTATGTAGACACTATTGATTTAGAACAAGCAGGTGCAAAAACTATGGGAGATATTGACATCGAATATATTTTTGGAAGCAGAGAAAGTTTTACTACACGAGATTATTACATTGGAATATTGCAAGAAGCAGAACCTGTTGATGTAAGTAAAGCTAAATTTAATTTTGCTGATAATTATGAATTACATAAAACTGTTTTAAAATCAGATGCTGTAGTTTTAGATATGTCTAATGCAGAAGTTACATTAGATTATGATGTCCGATTAAGAGGAGAAGATAAACTTACATCAAGAACATCTACAGTATCTTCTGAATTTTTACAATATAAAATGTTTACAGATAAAGACCCATCATTTTTTACACGAATGAAATCAATAAAAATAGGTGACAAAATATATAAACCAGAAGGACAATATTTTAAAAGTAATCAAGAGATTGTAGATGTAGTAACTAACAATGCTGATGTAATTGTTTATACAAATGAAATAGAAGACCCAGGAAGTAAATCAATATACATTAATAATCCTGATGCAGTAGAAACAACTATTGCTGACCAAAATGAATTAACAGAATTTAATAATGATGTGAAAAGAAAATATGTATCTACAACAGTGTATGACGAAAATATTAATTTACTTAAAGCATTAGAGAAAAACAACATTACACAAGAACTGTATAACGAGCTTACAACAATTAATGATGGTCCTGCATTATTAGAAACAAGATTTAAATATGAATTTACACAAATTCCTGACGAAACCCCACGAGGATATTCTGTTATTAAAAACAAACCACAATGGCAATATGATGTTGTGAAACCAAACAAAATATTTCATCCAAGCAAAATGACATCTGCATTTGGTTCATTGTCAAAAGATGGAAAAGAAATTATAAATGCTTATGTAAAAGGCACTATGACTGATAAACAGGCAACAAGACTTTTTATATTTTTAGCTTCACACAGTGATTTACCTGCATGGGGTTTTGGTAAATCATACAGTGCTAGAGATGCCATTGGTGATATTGCAAAAATTGGAATTATGTCTGACCGACCTTTAGATAGAGTGTTGCCAATGGGCGAACCATTTATGGAAAAAGAATTTTTAAATAAAATAGCGATGAGAAATTCTGATTTTTTTCAAGCGTTTGATGCAAACGCAATAAAAAGTGAACAGTTAGCTTTGCGTATGTTGGTTGACATGCAAATGGAACGAGGACAATTTACAAATTTTAAAGAAAGAATGAGGCAAGTATTAATAGATGAACATAATAAAATTTACAGACAAAACCCAAACGATTATTTTATTTTATGGCGTGGAGGTGGTTTAAATAGATTTAACACATGGCAATCTTTTTCTAAAAGACAAGAAGCAGCAATGGGTGTTATGCTACAGGTAAAACAACAGGGTGCAGGACAAGGTGGAAAACTTGAAACTTATGTTTTAAGTAAAAACAATTTTATTGATTTAGATTCTTTAGGTTTATCACATGGTAATGAACAAGAAGTAATTGTTTTAACAGAAGCTGCAATTAAGCCTGGTGCAAAAATACCTGATGGGTTAGATGATGCAAAACAAATTGACGCTTATATTGATTCATGGGCAATAAGAGCTAGTGAACCAGAATTTTATCCTAAAAAAGGTTTTGCTATAACTAATATATCTCAACAGTTAAATCAATTAGGACAAGGTACACAACAATTTTTTACAGATGTCATACAAGGAATGGGTGACCAAGCACCAAAGGCAGCGTATGAACAATTAATTGATTTTAACAACAAACAATTAGATACAGCACAAGATATATATAACAAATTTGTAGTACAAGGTGCTGACTTTAATCAGCATATATTTACTTCTATACCAACATTTTATGAAGCACAAATAGTAAAAGGAGTTGCATTAAGTAACATGTTAAATAACTTTGAAAAAGTAAATGTAACATCAGAATCTCCAAAAATTAAAGTTTTAGATATTGGAGCTACAGAAGGTACATGGTCAAAGTTATTAGGTTCTTTAAATAGTAATTTAGAAGTCGATGTTTTAGAACCAAACCCTGCAGCTAAAAAAGTATTTGAAGAATCAGAACAAGTAGATAATGTGTTTTTTAAACAAAACGCTTTTTCTTATTTACCAGAAGACCAAGGTAAATATTTTATGGAAGAAGGTGGTAGTAAAAATATAAACTTTTTTAATTTTGGTGCAGGAGAACTTGTGCAATATAAATATGATGTTGTACACGAATCAATGACATTTCAATTTCTTGATTCTAATCGTAAAGCACAGATAAATTTTATTGCAGACAATGTATTAAACGACAATGGGATACTTATAATAGAAGAAAAATTTGATGCTGTTGATGCACTATATCAATACAACGAAGATTTAAAAAATAATTGGAAATCTCAATATTATACACCAGAGCAGTTAGCAACTAAACACAGTCAAGTGGTAAACGATATGGGTTATAATCAAGTATCCAGATTAGAAATGGAAACTATTTTAAATTCTAAGTTTAGATATGTAAATCAATACTGGAGTTCTGGTAATTTTGCAGGATTTATAGCATCAAACAATCCTCTTGCAGATACATTTGTTGATGAAATTAATGCTTTAGATGTATCATTAACAAACCACGAATTTTCTACTAACCCTACAGATGAAGAAATTAAATACGCAGTCAAAAAACAAGTCGAAGGTTCAGGCATAAATCCAGATTTACATAAAGCTGTTGTAGCTGATATGGTTGATAAAAATGCAGGATTTTTAAATAAAGTGACTGATGGTTTATTCAATGTCTATAAAGGTGCAAGAAGTGTAGGACTAGCAGCATTAGGATTAGGATTAAAAGGTTTATCAAAAGCTGCACCTGTTTTAGAACCAGGTGATGTTCTTATAGAAAAAGCATTAGAAAAAACAACTCCACAAATAGGTAGGTACGCAAGTAGATTAGGTTTTGGATTTTTACCAATTAAAAATTTAAGAGATAACTATTGGGCATTAGAAATAGGAATGGCAGCAGCAGAATTTATATCAGCAGCAATGTACGCATACAACGATTATGCAACTGCACAAAGAGGTGGATATATTTATGAATATCAAAACATTGATGGCAAAACAAGATATGTACCTGTAAGACAAGAAGATGGTACACCTATATATCAACCTGCTTTAAACACCTATGATTTTTTTAGAACACCTCCTGGTCAAGAAGCTATAAAAGATTTTAATTATAATGATTTTTTCTTAAAAGAATTAGAAAAAGAACGAGTTTCGCAATACTCACCAGGTTGGAGTTTAAGTAAAGCAATTTTCGGATTATTTGGTACAATGGTTGATGAACAAGCTAAGATTAGTGAGCAGACTCGTGGTGATGTGGGTCAAGCATTGTTGACAGGAATTGGTAAGTAATGGATAATTTTCAACCAGAATATATTGAGGCAGACGAAGTAATACAAGTCGATGGCAATTATTATGGCATATTTAATGTTTCTGGTCCAGATTACAATTTACCTTTGATAGTATTTGTAGATTCATTAAATTATTTTAATAATGGACAACCTCCAAATGTGCCAAGTTTTACAAAAGAGCAATGGGAGCAAGATAATCAAAGATTATTTGTACCTGTTTTAGATTATGCAGAATTACAAGACCCAGATGATGGTAGTTGGGCAGAAATAGAAACATCATTAGATAGAGCATTAGAAAGACAAGCTGCAACAGTAGGTAATTGGATTTTTGAAGATGATATTGTGCAACTTTATGCAGCATCAGCATTAACTGGTATACCTGTTACAGCTACAGATTTAGAAAATACACCTTATTTTTTAAATAGTACAGTTGCTGAACGAGAATGGATGCAATTAAAATTACTTGCACCTGATAGAGCTGCAGCACAACTGTCACAAAACAAAGAAAACTTTAATTTAGATATGACATCATTAGGTTTGACTGGTAGTGGATTTAATAGTTTATCATCACAATTAGCATTAGATGTATCATCTGGTGTAATGATAGAAGGCGATGGTATGGATGGTGATAAAGCATTTGAAATACTTAGATTATTGTCTGACCCATACTATAGAACAGTATCAGGTGGTGATGAAGCTATACCAGAGTCATACAGAAAATATATAGATACGATAAATCCTACTAAAGTAGGCGAACTAGCAGCAGAAAATCTCATTGTAGATTATGTAGGCGAGGATGCTTTAGCAGGATATATTGAGTCAGGTCTATTTGCAAAATATGCAGGAATGTTAAGACTAGATTCAGAACAAGAAACAAATACAGGTGAAGAACAAATAAAACAAGAATTACAAATCGCACACGATAAATTAAATCCACATTTTGCAGGTGCAAAACATTCAACATGGTCTGGACCTTTGTATAATTATGGATTTCAAATTACAAAAATTGCACCAAACAAAGAATTTAAAGCATACATGGATAGATTAGCTAAAGATTTTAAAGGTGACTACACAGTTATTGGACAACAAATAAGAAATGATTACCAAGATTCACCAGGTGTCAAGAATGATATTTTAGGTGGCATGGCAGGTCAGTTTAAACAAGATTTATCGGCAGCGTTTACTTAGGAGATATTATGGAATGGTGGCAACAATTAGGATTTAGCAGCGAAGAAGAAGCTATTGCTAGAGGCGAGTCAAAAGAAGTATTTGAGAGAACTAGGAAAAACAATAATAATTTTGAGATGACTTTAGATGATGAAACAGAATTAATAAGAAATTATATTGCCAATAGAGATAACACTGCAGGTGATGGAGAGGAAGCAGAAGTTATTGTATCAGGTGATACAACAAAATATATAATTGTTCAAGGTGCAGGTGGTAGATATGTAGCACAAGCTGACTCATCAGGCACATATACAGACGCAAATGTACAAGCAGAAATAGATAGATTAAATGCACAAAGAGATTCAAATTTACTAGCTGCGAAATTAAATACAGGAGGTGATGATACAGGTGGTGGCACTGGTGTATATATACCTAGAACATCAAACATATCATACGAGCCTGTAACACCAAGTGGATTGACTACAAAAGAAGAAGCAAAATTAAGATTTCCATATTTAGACGAAAGACTCATTGAAGTATATGTACAAGGATTTGTGGAAACTGGTGACAGAAATCTTGCTTTACTTAAAATGCGTTCTGACCCTTTGATGGAAACTGTATATCCAGGTATTAGAAAAAATGATGGTACATTGCGTATGACAGAACAAGAATATATTGTTGCAAAAGAATTTATGGAATTAGAGTTAAGAAATTATAATTTAAATCCACAAGTTTTTGGAGAAGATATTGTAGATGCTATATCAGGAGATGTTTCACCACAAGAATTTTCTGAACGATTACAAGCAGGTTATCAAAATATCGTACAAAATATACCACAAGTTAAACAAGTTTACCTAAGAGAATTTAACCTAGATTTAAATGAAGAATCTATATTTGGAATGTTTATATCACCTAGATTAAGCACTGCAGTTTTAGATAATCAAATTCGTCAAAGTCAAATATTAGCAGAGGCAGAAACAGCATTGGGAACAAGGGCGTTAACAGTACAAGTTGCAAGAGGGTTGCAACAACAAGGATTGACACAAGCACAAGCTAGAAGAGGATTCCAAGGTGCTGCTGCATTATTACCAGGACTATCACAAGGTGCAGAGAGATTTGGTAGAGGTGACATAACTGCTACTGAATATGTAGAAGCAACAGAATTAGGTGACCAAGGTGTAGCTGAAAGAATAAGAAGAATTGAATCGCAAATTACATCAGCATCATCAGCACAAGCAGGAGCTGCTAGAACAAGAACTGGAGAAGTTGTAGGTTTAGAAGAAATATAACCTTGCACTTTTATCTTATATGTTATAATAGATTGACCCTGTAGATAGGTCTGGGGGTAAAACTTGACCTTCAATTTTGTAATCGGTCTTGATGCCTACTGACAAGACCTGTCAAATAAAAACAGTAGTGTTAGACAAAATGCAGTGGTAACTCATACACCACTTGTAAAAATATCGTATGAAGAATGGACAATAGAATAATGACAGAAGAACTAAACAACTCTGACACGCAACAAGGCGACAAAGGCGAAAAGAATTGGAAAGAGATGAGAGAAAAACTCAATCTTTACGAGGCAAAAATCGCAGAGTACGAAGGTAAAGAAAGACAAGAAGTTTTCAAAACAGCAGGTCTGGACACTACAAAAGGTGTTGGAAAAGCAGTTGAAATGATGTACGAAGGTGAGATGACTGTAGAAGGAATACAGCAATACGCATCAGAAGAATTTGGGGTTGAGTTTGGGAATCAAGACAGATTACAAGATACTGTAGAAGCTACAGAGCAAAGTCAAGATAAACTAAACAACATACAAAAAAATTCAGTTGTAGATTTATACAACACAGATGTTGTATCGCAGATTCGTGAAATAGAATCAACTGGAAATACACGAAATTCGATTGCTGCAAAGTTATCTGTTATAGAGGAAGCTAAGAAAAACTCTTAATAGATTTAACAGCTTCTTCTAAACAATTTATATAGGAGAAGAAAAAATGGCAGACATATCGTTAACAAACAATACGATTTATGCACAAAACATTAATAACTTTACTGGTGAATTGTTTAAAGTTGGTGGTCAAAGGACTCCATTATTGTCTTCAGTTGGTGGTTTAAATGGTGGTAAGACATTAAACTCTACATTTTGGCAAGTCCAAGTAGAAGATAATGCAACCATTTCTACAGAACCTACTAAAGGACAAGAAGGTAGCACACCTACAGAATATCTTGGAAGAGATAGAGCAGCATATACTTATGTAACTCAAATTTTCCATAAAGGTGTTCAAATGACTTATACAGCTTTAGCATCCACTGGAAATCAAAATCCTTTTGACTTGTCAGCAAACATTGTAAATACATCAGATGGTGATGGAACAACAACAGCAGCAGACAAATTAGGATTATTTGGTGGTAACCCAGTAAATGATGAATTTGCATTACAGCTAGAAAAAGCAATGGAAAAAGTAGCAAGAGAAGTTGAGTGGTTTGCATTCAATGGTTCTTTCTCTGATGGTGCTAATGTCACCCCAGGGTCAGGAACAAGAGAAATGTATGGTCTTGATGTATGGATTACACTTAACAAAAATGCTTCTAACACAGCAGCAGTTAACCCATTAGGTGGTAACTGTTTCTACAACGACACAGCAGGAGATGGTTCTGGTTCAACACAAGTTCTTTCTTTCGCAACCATATCAGGTGCGTTAAAGAGAATGTATGATAACCATGCACCAATGAAACAACCTGTATTGTGCGTTTCACCTGCACAATTACTAGACCTTAACAATGAACTTGTTAAAGGTACAGTTGATATAGCAGGAGCAATCATTCCTAGAGATAGAAATGTTGCAGGTATAGATATTGATACAATAGTTACACCATTCGGTTCAATCGGAATGATGATTATTGACCCTGATATTTTACCTGACAATACTGCTTTCATCTTAGACTTAGCTTACATTCAACCAGTGTTCACAAATATCCCTGGATATGGAACAGTGTTTGTTCGTGACTTAGACCAAGATGCAAACGCTAGAATTGGTAAAGCAATTTATATGGAGATGGGATTCGAGTTCGGACCTCCTTCATACCATTGTAAAATTCAAGCAGTATCATAAATTAAAATTGAAGATTAGGGTGGAACTCCACCTCCACCCTTTTCTTCTGCTAAAGTAAGGAAGATATGATTAAATCAAAACAAGCATTAATAGATATATCAGCAGATAACAATAACTCACTTGGAGTACAAGCTGAAGGTATGTTGCTTTGTGGTATACAATTTCCTGCAGCAATGACAGGTTCTAATATTTCATTTGATTTTGCATTAGATAACTCAACATGGGTTGATGTAAAAGAAACAGATGGAACTGATGTTACTTATACAGTTTCAGCAGGAGATATAGTAAGAGTTGACCCTTCAGGTTGGGCTTTTGCAAGTAATGGATACATTAGAATTACATCTGATGGAAATGAAGCAGCAGACAGAAAAATAATATTACACTTTAGACATAGTTAGGAGAGCCAATGAGTAATATTGGTAATCTTGTAGATAGGACCTTTAGAGAATATCTTGAACCTATGGATGACCTTGTAAGTTATACAACATTATCTACAGGTGTAAATGATTCAGTAACAGACATTGTCTTTGATGGTGATATGTTATCTATTGAAGAAGAAGATGCTTTAGATAAAGGCACAATAATAGAAATAAATCAGGAATTAATGATTTGTACAGATTTAAATGCAGTTACAAATACAATTACTGTAAAAAGAGGTATGAAGGGTACTTCTGCTGCTGCACATACAGCAGGTGACCTTATAAAATTATCACCACCTTTTCCTAGAAAAAATGTTTTTGATGCTGTATGTGACCAAATTAAAAATTTATTTCCTACATTATTTGCTGTGGAAACACAATCAATTACAACAGGAACAGGATATACATTATTAGGTTCATACAATGCTCCAGGTACGCACAATTATATTATGTCAATACTGGGTGCAATATCACAATATACAGATTTTAGTGCAGGTTCAGATACTACTGGAGTAAACTTTTCACCTGTAACATCTTCATTAATAGAGTTACCTAATCCATTTACATACACAGATAGCGATGGCGTGTCAAGAACTATAACATATACAACAGGTCCATCTGTCGTACATGCAATACAATTTGCAGGTATAGCTTCAGGACACACAGCACATGTAACTTTTAAAAAGAAATTTATAGAACCAACTTCTGAATCTGACACATTATCAACCATAGGATTAGAAGACGAATATGTTCCTATAATTATGGCAGGGGTTGCAGCACAAATGTTAGCAGGAAGAGATATACCTTCTGCTACTACAGATTACATATCACAACAATTAGCTGTATCAAACTTCCCAGTCGGTAGTGCTAATAGTGTTAGAAATTCTTTGTTGCAATATCAACAGCTTTTAATGAATCAAGCTAGAAAATATTTAAGAGCCAAATATCCAGAAGCAGTATCAGTTGATGGAATGGTGTTCGGAATACAGGCATAATGCCTAGAATACCTACAACAATAAATATATCTAATCCTAAAAGATATGGATACGATTTAAAATTAGACGATATTTTATTAAGAACAGCTACTTCTACACAAAGAGAAATGACTATACAATCATCAGATGTTGAAGGTGGTCAGGTTAATGTTAGACAAAATGCAGAAGATTTTACATCTAACTTAGGTAGAGTATTTTCAAGAAATGATTTTAGTGGTGGTTCTAATCTTGATACAGCACATAGAAGAAGTGGAACAGAAAAAGACACTATAAGATTTTGGGATAGTCAAGGTGTAGATGTATTTAAAAAAGATTTAGGTGAAACTTATAATGTGTCGTTATTAGAAACAACATCTAATGTAAGAAGTTTATCATCTTCTGATGGTGATAATTATGTAGCAGTTGTTGATACAGTAATATATGTTTCTGATGATGCAACTTTATATAAATCTGATGATGGTGGGGATACATTTTCTACACAAACTACTGGGCTTACAGGTGGATACCACATAAAAGGTTTGACTGCACATGGTAATTTATTGTACATAACTGCAAACAATGGGTCAGCAGGTGAAATAGAAACACTTACAAGCACTGGAACATCTACACAAAAAATGTCTGCTGCAGTCTATGATAAAATATTTTCTTTAAAAGGAGTTTTATTTGTTTCTATAGGTAATGCAATACATCAATATGATGGCGACACTACAGTTGGTTCTGCTATTGTAACTTTGCCACCTGGAGAAACTTTTACAGATGTTTGTGATGCAGGTGCTGTAGTATTGGCAACAGCTACAGATGGAAGAATATATTCTTTAAAAGATGTAAGTGGTACATTTCAACTTAAAGGACAAACAGAAATAACAAATGAAATACCTACATGTATTGCAGAATCTAATGGTTTAGTATTTTATGGAACAAGAGAAGACCAAACTACCGCAAAAAAAATAGGTAGATTGTATCGTGCAGAATTAACAGTTGCAGATGATTTGTATGTTTTAGCTAACAATCAATTAATAAAACAATGGGATGTAGATGGTATTGATAATTCACCAAAAGGTTTATATGCTACGAGAGATTCTGTATACACAGGAATAAAAGAATCAGGAAGTACAACTTTTTTGTGGAGATATTATTTACCAAGTGCAGGTATAGCTAGATATTATAAAGCAGGTGCAGGAGGAGTCGTACAAGATATATGTAATGTCAATGAAAAATTTATTTTTTCTGTAGTAGGCAGTGGAGTTTACAAACAAACAAGTGTATTTGAAACAGAAGGTTTTATATTGCTACCTGCAGTAGATTTTTTTACAGCAGAAAATAAACAATTTGTTGGTGCAGAGGTTTCTACAGAAGTATTACCTGCATCTACAAGTGTAGAGATAGCAGTATCAACAAAATTTGAATCACTAAACAATTCTGCAGATTCATCTTTTGAAACTGTTATAGAACAAACAACAGGAGCAGGTGATAATGAAGTACAAATAGAAAAAGTATCAAGATATTTAGTTGGTAAATTAACATTAAAAACAAGTAATACAAGTAATACACCAAAAGTAAAATCAGTGCAACTTCGTGCATTAGCTAGACCTGAATTAGTAGTTGCAAGAATACCTATAAATATATCTGACAGAGTAGAAAGACCAGGAAGAAAACCTATAAGAGTTAAAAGTTTAGGTGATGCTTTGTACAATGCTTTAAGAGATAAAGAGGGTGATGCTGTTACCCTTGAAATCTTTGACCCTAGTGAAATTATTAGGGGTGTTGTAGAGAGCATAAGCTACCCTGTACAATCTAACACAGAAGTAGGAAGTGTAGTTCAATATGCTATACTTACAGTGCGTGGAACAAGACAGAATGTTGTTACTGATGTAACATCTGCAGAAGTATTTGGTATAAACGCATTAGGATTTATGAAATTTGGAGCATAAGTGACAGCACAAGAAGTAAAATTTGCAAACTTTTTTGAAACAACTTTAAATGGTGTATTAGCATCTGGTAGTTCATCAGCAACATTGACTGCTGCACCTACATCAAATGGTACATCAAATATTGCAGCACCATATTATTTAGTATTAGACCCTGACAGTGCATCAAATAGAGAAGTTATATTAGTAACTGGTGCATCAGGTACAACTTTATCTGCAATAACTAGAGATGTAGAAGGAAGACATACATCTGACCCTACACATGCAGATGGAACTGTAGTGCGTATGGCAGTTGTAAAAGAAATGTTTGAAGATATTCACGACAGAATTGATGCAGGTCCTTCAGCAATAGCTGCAACAATTATTGGTGATGGAAGCATAAGTAATACAGAATTTCAATATCTTAATAACGCAAGTTCTAATATTCAAGCACAGATAGATGGTATTACCGCAGGTACTGCATCACAGACTATTGTTATTACAGTAAAAGTAGCAGATGATGGTTCAGGAAGTCAGAATGTATTTTACTTTTTATCAGGTACTGATTCAGGTGCAGGTACAAGGTCAGCTAATTTTATATTTCAATTAGGTTTTAAATACAAATTTGATTTAGCAGATAGTTCTTTGTCAGGACATAACTTTAAATTTTCTACAACAAGAGATGGTACTCATGGCGGAGGTTCAGAGTTTACAACTAATGTAACATCAAGTGGTAGTCCTGGAAGTGCTAATGCTTATCAGCAAATAGAAATTACACCTGAAACTTTAGGTATAGCAGGAGCAACTTCTAAATTATATTACTACTGCTCTACAGGTGGACATACAGGAATGGGTGGACAAGGTGAGGTAACACTGTACCCAGGTGCAGGTACAACACTAGGAATGGTCTTAGCGTTAGGAGGATAGTATGAGTATGCTCATGATGCTTAAAGAAGGTGGAGATTTAGTCTTAGAGGCTAAAGGTAATACAAAGTTAGATGAAGATTTAGATTTAACTTTGAATGAATCAGGAGGAGCAGGAATATCTCTTGCTCTAAGATTGACTTACGAGAGTCTTTCAGTTACAAGCGTGACTGCAACACAAAGTCGTGCTATAGTATTGGGAGATAGTTAATTAATTAATTATATTGGAGATAAATTATGGCAGAAGCGTTTCAAACAGTTAACACAGCATTAGGTTCTAGTGCCGATGCAGTAGTTTATACTTGTCCTGCTAGTAAGATTGCAGTGGTTATCCATTGTCAAGTTGCTAATGTGGATGGTACAAATGCTGCAGATTTAAATGTTGACATGAATGATGGTTCAGTTGTTTCAGCTCTAGTATCAGCATTATCAGTACCTGCAAAAACTGCAATAAACCCTATTGGAGGAAAACTTGTACTAGAAGCTGCTGATGAACTTAGAGCATGGGCAGGTGCGGCATCTGATTTAGAAATGACACTTAGCGTTCTTGAAATAGATGTCTAAACAAGGAGTTTTTTTTAAATGGTAGAGAGAAAAAAATATGGATTTATAGGAAATGTAGCAGATGATACTGCTGCACTTCAAGGTGTGTTTTCATTAGAAGACATCACTAACCTTACAGAAGATAGCAACTGGGGTGGTAAAGCAGCAGTTGAATTTCTTTGTATAGGTGGTGGTGGAGGCGGTGGAGGTTCTACTGCTAGTGGTGGCGGAGCAGGTGGATATAGAACAGGAACAGTAGGTTTTATACAAGGTGTTGAATACACAGTTACAGTTGGTGCAGGTGGTAATGGTGGTACAGGTGCAGGTCATGGTACAACTGGTGGTAATGGTGGTTTTTCAAGAGTAGCAGAAACAACTTCAGGAAATATTTTATTTAACTCCACAGGTGGTGGCGGTTCTGCTGCTACAGGTGGTTCAGGCGGTGGCTCAAGTAAAGCAGGAAACTCTGGAGGTTACTCTCCTGCTGAAGGAAATAGCGGAGGTAACTCTGGTGGTGGCGGAGCAGGTGCTACTGGTGGTAATGCTTCAGGTCAAAACAGAGGAGCAGGTGGTTCAGGTGCTTCATCATCAATTACTGGTTCTGCTGTAACTCGTGCAGGTGGCGGTGGTGGCGGTGCTTACTATCGTATTTATGCAGGAGGAGAACAACATGGCGGCGGCGGTGGTTCTGGTGGAGGCGGAAATGGTGGCAAAGGTGGAGGCGGCGGCGGCGGTCAAGGTCAAAAAGGTTCAGGTGGCGGTGGTGGTGGTCATGGTAACCATGGACAAACTTTTAATGGTGGCGGAGGTGGTTCAGGAGTAATTATTCTTAGCAGCACATCTGTAGCCACAGCAACATCAGGTTCAGTAGCAGCATCAACAAGTGGTGGTAACCAGATATATACATTTACTGGTTCAGGAACAATTACATACTAATGGCACACTTTGCAAAAATAGGTGATGACAATATAGTAGAACAAGTCATTGTTATTGGAAATGAGATTACAGACCCTGAATCTACAGGTTCAGATACAGAACAACTTGGCTTAGACTTTATTGCTAATGTTTTAAAACTAGAAGGTACATGGGTTCAAACATCTTATAACAGCAATATAAGAGGTAACTTTGCACACATTGGTGGAACTTATGATAGCAGTCTTGACAAATTTCAAGAACCAAAACCTTTTGATAGTTGGACTTGGGATGATACAAAGAACGAATATGTAGCACCATTACCTCATCCATTAGCAGATATAGACCCAAATGATGAATCAGCACAACCTGACTATATTACAAGTAAACCTGATGATGAAATATGGTTACATAGATGGAATGAAACAGCATATCAAGCTGACAATACAACAGGTTGGGATTTTGTTCAATGGACACAAGCTGATGAAGATGCATTACAAGGTGAAAACTTAGGCGATTAACTAATACAGGTGGAAAATGAAAACAATATTTACATCTGATGTCGTAGGACACAGAGATATAAAAGAATTTCAACCACAACCTGCTAAAAACTTTATGCCTGATTGGTATAAAAATATGCCCTCAGATGTAAAGTATGATACAGATTACAATAAGATACCTAACTTTAGAACAGCAAAACTATGTCCTAATTTTTCAGATATATTTACTGAAGGATTTGTTTTGCCTGCACCATGTGATATGTGGTTAAGTGTTCATGGAGATGGAGTGGATGATTGGATATGGAAGACATCTAATTCAGCATTTGATATAGAAATGCACGGACAAGGTCAGTTAAATAATTTTTTACCTAACCCTGTAGTTAGACAAATATTTAAATTAAATTATCCGTGGAGAATAATTGTACCTAAAGGATATAGCATAAGACAAATACCACTATTTTATGATTACAATCCTGATTGGCATGTAGCTTATGGTGTTTTAAAAGCAGATGTTGTTAACGAAATAAATTTACAAATTTGTTATACAAGTAAAGAAGAAGAAGTATTTATAAAAGCAGGCGAACCTCTTTGTTACTATGTACCATTTAAAAGAGAAGAATCTAAATTAGTTATAGATAATAACTATGATAAGTATAAATCACAGATAGAAGGCAGTATGCATAGAGCATTATCTAAATTTAAAAATGGTTATAGGAGATTTAACAAATGATAGATATAAAGTTCCAAACACCTGTAAGAGGATTGCTTCATTCAGAAGCAACAGTACAACCTGCTAAAAATTTTATACCTGACATATGGAAGAATACACCTGCTGCTGCAGATATAGAACAAAATCCATTAGACCCATATAAACATATTGGTCCTAATAGTGAAACAAGAACAGCAAAGTTATGTCCATCTTTTGTAGATGTATTTAACACTGGATATGTAATACCTGCACCGTGTGATTTACAACTCATGTATAACAAAGAGAATCATGATTATAGATTTGAGACAGGTCTACCTGGTATAGAAGTAGTTATACATAGTCGTGACCAATTTCTTAATTATGGTGATTCTAATTTTGATTTTGTATTTAAATTAGATAATACTTGGGAATGTATTACACCTGATGGCTATTCAATTATGCAAATACCTATGCTATGGCATGCTAATCCTGACTGGGAAGTAGCATACGGAATAATCCACACTGACCAATATCATTTAATTAATCCACAAATAATGTTAAAAAAAGGCGTAAAAGATGTCTTCATTGCACAAGGTGAACCATTGTGTTATATAGTTCCTTTTAAAAGAGAAGAATACAACTTAGTATTACAAGAGTGGGACGAAGAGTTATCTGCTAGAGGTTTTGTAAATAATCTTGGTACATTTAAGAATGGCTACAGAAAACTTTTTAGGAAACGTAATGCTAAAAAAAATTAAGTTTGTAGCTGTAAATAAAAGATATTCTAAAATACAACCACCACCTAAACCTGCTTACTTATACAAACCTAGTTGGTATTCTTTATCTCCTGTGTATATGAGTAACGGTACGCCTGATAAAAAACTTATGATGACAGATGAAGGTAAGAACATGACCTTTAAAAAATGTTTACCTTTTATTGATACTATGAAATCAGGCTACATTGTAGAGCTACGTAAAGACATGATAGTTCAACATAATAAAGATAATGTTTTTGATTTGCAATGGAATAGTGATGAGTTGTTATTTACAATACACAATACAAGTACAAATATAATAGAACCACCTTCTGGATATAACAGTCAAGTTGTAAATTACATATGGAATACAATAATAAAAACTCCTAAAGGTTATAGTTGTTTAATTACACAACCTTTTGGTTGGCATGATACACCGCTTAAAATGATACCTGCGATAGTAGATACAGATAAAGAAGTATTAAACTTTCATTTCCCTATGTGGTTGAAAGAAGATTTTACAGGAATAATACCTAAAGGCACACCACTTGCACAAGTCATACCTTTTAAAAGAGAGAGCTGGTCTATGGAAACAGACTATCTTGCAGATGGAGAACTAGATGTATTAGCTGAAAATGGATTCAATGCTACTATGCAGAATCATTATCGTGATACAAGCTGGTCAAAGAAAAGATTTAAATAATGGTTTACCCTAGAAAAAGAAAAACAAAAGCAGGATACTTTTATATACCTCATGATTTTATGCATCCATCTTTACAACAAGAATTACAAAAAATAAATAGAAATGTTTATGGATGTCCATCTATTGGTGGATTAAACGATAGACTTTTTACATTACCTAGCATACTAAGTGTTGAAGTAGAGTTTGGTATAAACGAAGAAGGACCATATTACAACTATATGCTTGATGAAAAAGTTCACAATACATCATTAGACATGCATACATTAATGGGAGATATGTTAAGTGTAAGAGCTTCAGATGATGGCAGAGCTGTATTACAACAAACAATAAGTATGATATTTGTAACTGATGATAAAGATTTAGAAATGACTTTAATGAATCCTTTAGATAATGTAGATAAAGATAATTGTTCTGCAGTTATAGGTTCTTTCTATCCATATGCATGGCTTAGACCAATAAACCTTGCATGGATACAAGAAGATGTTACTAAACCTGCAAAGATAACTTTAGTAAAAGGTAAACCATGTAACACAATATTTTTTAATAAACCTTTAAATCTAAAAGAAATAGAACCAACAAAAGAAATACTAGATTATATGTCATTCACTACTGCTAGTATTAATTTTCATAGAAATATTCGTACAATATTTACCAATATAAAAAAGAAACGACCGAGGTATATGCTATAATCTCTTGATGGATTATATTGTTGGTTTTATTTTAGGATACTTCTGCCAAAAATTTTTTGTTTGGTTAGATAAATTTGCTGTTCCAAAAATACCTGACAACTATGATGAAGAAGATTGGGATTTCATTATATGAACAATGGAAATGGATATACCAATAAAGAACTTCTAAATATAATTATTGAAACTCAAGAAAAAACAAATGAAAGAATAGATTTACTACACGAAAAAGTAAACTCAAAAATTTCAAGGCAAGAACTAAGCGGTTGGTTAGTTGCAGGGTCTGCATTGGTGGTGTTGGTCAACGCATTAATGTAGGAGGTAATATGGAATGCTGCGGACACGGCTGCTGCAATGGTGGTTAGTATTATCTCTTGTTATGTTACCGCTTTCAGCGTTAGCTAACGAAGAAGATAATACAACTACAACTACAACTACTACGACTATTCCAGGAGAAGTAGAAGAAATAGAAACATTTGATGGACCAGAGGAAACAACTACGACTACAACTGTTCCAGAAGATAACACTACAACTACTACAACAACTACAACTGTTCCTGAAACTTATGAACAGACTACAGACATAATTATTCCTGAAGATGAGCTAGATAGTCAGGGTAATGAAGTAGAAAATAATATACAAATAGACGAAAAACACAGCAATGGTAATTGGAATTGTTGTGGTATGGAAGATTTTCATATGAACTTACATTATTTCCAACATGGAAATGATAGTAATGACTATACATTTACCCTACCTGAAACAACAACAGTAGATGAAGAAGAACTAGAAATAGATATATATGAAGTAGGTTTTAGAATTGGTGCATTAAATAATGATGGCACAGTTACGTACACACATACTGATGAAACTACACAGGAAAATGTACTTGAAGGTCAAGACAATACAGATATAGAAAATATGTTTGAAGATGTTGTTTACAACATTTACGACACATTAGAAACATTTATAGAAAGTTTTACAATAACAATTAATGATTGGTCTTTGTTAGATAATATATCATTTAAATACATACAACCAACTACAACAACTACTACATTACCGCCACCTCCTGAACCAGAGCCTGAACCAGAACCTTACATACCTCCACCACCACCTGAGCCAGAAACATTTGTTGTTATATTAGATAACGGAGAAGAAGCAGAATATGAACAACACGAGATAGATGATGGTACAGTAGAGAGAGATAATCAACGCAAAAAGAATTTAGAAATTTATGGTGTTGAGCTTACTGATGAACAGATAGAACGTGGAGATTTAGAACAATATGACATTGAAATCATTGAAGAAGAAGACATGGGAGAACTCGGAGAAGAGTTTTTTGATGATGTTGATATACCTGACATTATGGAAGTTGAGCTTACTGAAGAAGAACTTGAACGAGAAACTAAAAAACTTGAACTTGAAGAGGAGATTGAGATATTTATATTTGAAGATGAAGAGGAGATTGAGGAGTTTATAGATACTGTTTTAGAAGTAGAAGAGTTTTTAGAAGAGTTTGAAGAAGTAGAGATTATAATTATAGAAGATATAAAAGACATAGAAGTAAATATAGATGATTGGGATACAGAATTTGAGGAAGAAGAAATAGAAGATGAGTTGGACGAAGAGATACCAAGAGATGACGATATCGGAGAGGAAGAAATTCAAGAAGAAGATGTCGAAATCAAAAGTGAACAAGAAGATATTAAAGAACCTTTAGAACTTACTGAAGAAGAAGTAGCTGTTGAAGTTGCAGAAATAGAAGAAGTTGTAGAAGTTCCTATTGTAGAAGAAGACGCAACAGAAGAAGAGGTTGCTGAAGCAATAGAAGAATACGTAGAAGAATTAGAAACAGAAGAAGTCATAGAAGTTCTTGAAGAAGTTAACGATGTTGGTGTACAAGAATTAGAAAATGTATCAGAAGAAGTACAAGAAGTTGTACAAGCTGTTGTTGAAGAAGCAATAGAAAACGTAGAAGAATTGACAGAAGACCAGGTAGAAGTTGTTGCTGAAGTACTACAGGTACAAACAGAAGACGTAGAGATTATTGCTGAGGCTGTTAAAGAAGATGAGGTAGTTGCTGAAGCTGTAGAAGAATATGTTGAAAGAGCTGTAGAGAATGCAGATGTAGAAAACTATACACTTGCTGATGTTGTTACTGAAGTACAGTTCGAAACATTTTTAGAGAATCCAATAGAAACTTTTGTTGATATAGATTTTGAAGATATAAGTATTGAAAGTATAGGAGATGATATGACACAAGACCAAAAAGAAAAAGCACAAGAAGTGGTAGTCCCAGTTATTCTGACTAGAATAGCAAGTATGGCTGCATTTGTTTTTAGGAGACAAATATGATAAAAAAATTATGGAATTGGTTTGTGGAGGCTGTAAAAGAAACTCTTAACCTTAGTTGGACTTTGGTTGGTTTAGTTATAGCTACACTTACACTAACTGGTTCTGCCCAGCAAGTAACTGGGTTAGCCACTTTAATAACATTAGGTATATGGTTACTAACAATAAAATTTCGAAAGTAAAGTATAGGACATTTAAACACCCAAATGGGTACACAAATGTTACTATAAATAATTCTAAATATGGTAGTCTTGGTAAATAAAGACAAAGAAGAAGACCATGTTTGGGTTATACTAGATGATGGTTCAAGAGTACACATCTCTTGGTTAGAAGGAGTGGAGAAGAAAAATGAAATTACAAGTAGTTAGAACACAGTTCGGCACAGATGCAACTAATGGTCTGTTGTTTATTGACGGCATATTTGAATGCTATACATTAGAGGACCAGTATCAAGCAGTAAAAGTTATGCATGAAACTTGCATACCAGAAGGCACATACGACATTGAATTTAGAAAAACTGGTGGCTTTCATGCTAAGTATTCAGAAAGATATAAGAACGCACACTATGGTATGCTTCATGTACAAGACGTACCAAACTTTACTTATATCTTAATTCACACAGGTAACACTGATGAACATACATCAGGTTGTCTAATCGTTGGAGAAACACAGCAAGATTTAGAAGTAAGTAAAGATGGATTTATTGGTAGCAGTACATTGGCTTACAAAAAAATGTATGCAAAAGTTGCAGGTCAATTACTTCAAGGTAAAAAAGTAACAATAGAATATACAACTATTAATAAATTATTATCAGGAACACCTGAAGTAGACAACAAATCTAAAGAACATCTTGTACTAGCTGATTCTGTATATGAAAAATTACAAGAAATAAATGGTAATGTTCTCACTATCAAATCAAAACTTAGTGGAAAGGTAATAACATAATGTCAGATTTATTCGAGAAGAATAATAGAAGAAGAAACCAAGAGGGTAAGTTCAAGAAGGACTTATGGTGGACTCCTTGGAATGATGCATGGAGTTATAAAATGAGTGAAGACCTCAAAGATATGCTAGAGAGAACTGTATGGACCTTTGTTGAAGCGTTCATAGGTGCTTTAGTAGTTGCTCCATTAGCTGGTGTAGATGCTGATGCAGTTCAATTAGCATTACTAGCTGGTGGTGGTGCTGCGTTAGCAGTTGTCAAAACTTACGCTAAAAAACAAATTAGTAGTTAATACAAATTAAAAGAATAATTTTGATTTTCTTCTACATCGTAGTTGATTGTATCACTCTTAATTAATCTGTATTTCCATTGAGTATTCTTGTGTTCGTGTAAATCACAACGCTCTTTTACTATATCCCAATTTTTGTCGTGTCTTAAATTAAATATATGACCACCAAACCTTGGGATGTAATGTTGTAAGAATGTTGTACCACAGACACCTCTTCTGTTTTCTGTTAGTAATCTAGCTATTGTTTCCTCTTGCGACATCATTCATCCTTTCTCCAAAAGCCCTTTCACATTCTTCGCATAGTCCTTTATATGCTTGTAACTCATGTAAATAAGTTTTAAAACAATCTATGCATGTATTGAAGAACACTTTCTCTGTTCCATACAACATTAGAAAGGAGCTTCACCTTCTTTAATATCGTCCATACCTTTTGCAGTAGGCATCACTACACCATTAAGAGCTTGTACAAAGTTACTCCAAACCTTTGGTGTTTCTTTTTTATAGTCAACTATCCACCAAGACTTAGCAAATGTTTTACCATCAACTACATCTCCACCTACACATTGACCCATCATAGAACATCTAAAGTCTGGTCCTTTTGCAGAAGTCTTTTGATTTTCTGGTATGTAATTTACTTTAGACTGCATGTCGCAGGGACATAACAAACCATTCTCATCCATACATGCTTTGCCATTTTTATGACTTAAATCTTTTGTAGAGAAGTTTGCATCTTCTAATACCTTTATAGGATTAGAACTATCTTGCGATGCAGAAGAAGCCTTGGTCTTAACGGCAGGAGAAAGGCTATCCTGCGACTTATCTGCATCTGATTTTACTGGAACTGAGGGTGGTTTCACCGCACTAGGTTGAGTTTTTTTTTCAGAGGCATAGTGTTCTTCCTCTGTTATCCCCCCTGTCCATAGCTCTAGACCTATTCCAAATCTCATACAACATCTTTTAATACCATCTGATACAGCTAGTTTTAGTATCTCGCTTTCGGTAATGTTTCTATTCATTGCATTCATATCAACATCTCCTACTTCCTCTACTGTACCGAGTCCATCTATTTGCAGTATGCATTTTGCACCTACAATAGAATTGTCTTTACCCCTAATATCTTGGTAGTAAAAGTTATACTCTCCTGGTATCACATCAACAAGTCGTTGTGTGTATATGTGATGAGGCACATAGTCCCCAAACTTACCCTTTGGTGCAGGTTTTACCACACTTTTAGGGAAGTCTTTGATTAATTTTTTATGTTTTTCCTTGTCCATTTTGTTCATTTGCACTCCTTATAATGCCATACCTGTCAATATACCTACTAGATATAATACTATGCCTAGAGATAAAATTTGATACTCTAATTTCATTCTTCTAAATTCACTAGATACTCTGCTGTTACACCTTTAGAAGGCTTTACAAACAAACAGAATTGTGATGGTCTACCCATTGCAGCTAACTGTTCAAGTGCATATCCATTATGACTTTCAGTTGAGCCGTTTACCCATACTCTTACATCATTCAGATATAGAGATGTTGGTGTGTGGTAGTGTCCACATACTGCGTGTGTAAAATCCTCCATCAGTTCAGCACTTGCTAATGCCTTCCAACCTAAGATTTTTTTGTTGTATCCATAGAAAGGTAGTCCCATGCTACCTCTAATGTTATCGCCATGAAAACAAAAGAACTTTGCTTTGACTCCTAAATCAGCAATGGTATACCATTTCTTTTCAGGAATATGCCACTTCATTCTTGGCTCGTTCTTGAACATGGTTTCCATTATCTTACCTAACATTCTGTCTGCGTTAGTTTCAGGGTTGTAGTCTCTACGACTTCTACCACCTAACGCACCATGATTACCTATTACCCAATAACATTCAACCTCCTCAAAGTGAGAAAGTAATATGCTAAAGAACTCATACAACATAGCAGGTCCATCAACAGTTACTTGTTTGTAAAGTGAACTGTCAATTTCATGTGCTTGTCCAGGAAAAATCAATTCACCCTCCACAATATCGCCAAGTGCTAGAACTACACATTTCTTAATAGTGTGGTTTGCACCCTGCAACTGAGAGAGATTCACGATTTTCTCTGCATATTTAATGACTCTCTTTGATGCTATCTTAGAGTTGTATGTTTCGGTATTTTTTGCGAGTTGAATATCGCTTAGTAAAGGGACACAGATTTCTTGCCCTTTTGTTTTTGATTTAGTAGGGGCTTTTACTTTTGGTAATGTAACAGTTGACATACCATCTTTAGCTCCTTTGTATACTGCTTCTACTAAGTCAGCTTTTTTGTCTTTGAGTTTTTCAATTTGCCTTAATAATCTTTTGTTTGTATTTTTAAGGTCTGTAATTTTATCACTCTCAACCTCTGCTAAGAGTTTAACTAACTTAGCTTCCTCGTTCTTGTTCATGTTTTTCCTTTAAGTATGATAGCCACCTGTTAACACCAGCTCTAGATACTTTGAACTTGTATTCCTCTGTTAAGATTCTACTTACAGCAGTAGAGTTTGGTTTTTTACCTTCTTTGACAAGGACTTCTATGCCCTCAACAAATGGTTTTACTTCATCTGGTACTTGTAAATACCATGCAGTAACACCTCCCTGTTTTTTAGAGTAAGCCATTTCTAGTAGCTCCTCTATGCTTTTCTTATCGCTCATGTGGTAATCATATCATTGTTCGCCCTATATACAAGTATTAAAAAGAATTATTTTATAAGCATGTATATGCATATGCATAGAAAAAAAAACAAAAAAAAATGCCCCCCTATGTGCGAACAACCACACACTTGGGGGGCATTTATAAGCTACTTATGGTATCTATTGCTAGATACTTAGTCTATTGCTAGACTTAAGTAG
>VTLG01010437.1_pt1 | contig 52121 bp, 51 predicted proteins | sample 4694571 | NCBI WGS metagenome assembly VTLG01 (sample SAMN12604809, study PRJNA352737) | marine metagenome | biome: ENVO:00000447; feature: ENVO:00000209|ENVO:00000569|ENVO:01000036; material: ENVO:00002151; isolation source: viral sequences binned using virsorter ... | reverse complement strand
GTTAATATAATGTTTTATGCACTCGCCTTTTGATTACGACTGATTGCCGACATATACGATTTCATAGCATCTGTCGTATCAACGTCCTGTGCGGTGCTACCATCTTCATCACCAAAGGTTTCATCACTTGTACTAGATGATGGTTGAGCCTTCGGGAAATAACTTTCTTTCAGTGTATCAAGTTTCTCACGGAAAGAATCTTCATTCCCAAAGTCCACATCTTGCGTAAGTGATTTGAACTTCTCAATTTCGGTATCGGCCAAATCTTCAGAAACTTCGGAAATGACCTGCTCCCTAACTAGTTTTTCGTTAGAAGATGTAAGGTCAACACTCTTCTGAATTGCCTCATTCAACTTCTCTTCTAGCTCGGAAATCTTTTCTGACTGTGCTTCCAGAACGTCATACTTCTCGTCTGGAACGTCAATGTAATGGTCTTCAAACAACTGTTTCAATCCAGAAATAAAGTCTTCTGCAATCTCACCCTTCAAACCACGCTCAATTGCCAACTCGTTTTCTTTAGTCCATTCCTCGACAACATAATTGAGGTATGTATCGACCTTTTCTGTCATCTCTTCCTTGAAAGTCTCCATTTCGGTTTCTTTCTCAGAATGTACTTCCTCATCAATTCGCTCAATCTCTGAACGAATCTTAGATTTTACAGCGGCCTCAAAAATTGTTGCGGCCTTAACCTTGAATTCCTCACTAAGAGTATCATCAGAACTCATCAGAGCTTCCATGTCCTCTTTGACAGAAATACTTTTGATTCTCTCATCAATCTCTGCCTTCTGGTCTTCAAGTTTCTTCAACTCTTCTTCTGTTTCAGCATTCTCAGCCTCTTCCAGTTTTGCAGCATGAGCAGCAAGCATCTCTTCGATGTCTGCCTTTTTCATCTTCGCAATAGCTTCAAGCTGTTGTGCTTTGGTCAATTTCTTATTCTCCTTAAGCTCTTCGCCGTCATGTTCTACTTCATCACCGGCAGCAAGTTTCTGAGGAGTATCTGCTTTACCAGCACTCTTCTGTTGAGCATCACCACTTACGGATTTTGCTGCAGCGGAAGCCTTCTTGCCAACTTCATGCTCAGAATGGTCTTCAACACCACCCTTCTCGTCCTTAGCATCTTGGCCATCATCTCCGCCTAAATCTTTGCGTTCACCAGCAACTGTTTCTTTCTTATCAGCACCAGCAACATTAGCCTTTGGGTCTTTAGCCTTGGAGACACTAGCTCCTGCATCCTTAGGCTCAACCTCAGAGGCTTCTTCTAGTTCTGCAAGGACTTCTGCCTCAAGTTCTTCAATCGTTTTTTCTATTTCGGACATAGGTTTGTCTCCTTACCTTTGTGTTATTATATTTATAAATTATAATTTTTTGAGGAACTTTGCAAACTCCAAAGCCTCAACTTTTGCATCCCTTTGACGCTTTTTAACGTCAAATTTCCGCCTTAACTCGACAAGTTCTGCTTCTACTAACGCTCCATTGTTCCAAACCCACTCTTTTCCTTCCATAATACCTTCTACGAAAGCATTTGGAGCGGAAGGGTCGGCAACAATATCAGCAGCAGTTGCGAGATAAAAATCATCTCTCACATAATTGGCACCATTTTTCTGATCCAAACTACCCATGCCTCTAGAAGAAACACCCAATTTACCGCCTTCATCCATAAGACTTTTTACAATTTTACCCATTGGGGTTTCCATTATCTTTGCTTCACCAATGAAATTCTTGCCATCTGGATACAATTCTGTAACCATATGAGATACACGCTCCAGATTAACAGTAGGCCCGTCTGGATGTCCTAACTCTCCATAAGCACGTTTTTCATTGATGAATTTCTTATTGTACCTACCAACTTCTTTTTCAAGAACCTCCATAGGATAAACACGGCCATTACGATTCTTAATGTCTGCCTGAAGGAAAATACCTTTAATCTTGTAGTTTTTACCACCGTTCTCTTTTGCTTCGGTGATGTATTCTACTTCTTCTACAGCTTCTGAAAATAATTTTACCGTATCCATCTTACTATCCTTTATGTGATATTATCCCAACCAGATACTTTTCTAAACTTAATTATAATCGTTCCAACTGATGCTGAACCATTTGTGATAAGAACATCTCCTGATATACCTGTTCCAGCATTATTAGGAATTGCAGGCAATGCTTGACCACCAGCATTATAATTACCATTACCACTAAGTGAAAGAGCAACAACATTCGATGTCGCATCCCACAAAATATCCGTTTGAGAGGAAACAGACCACCAGCAAGAAACAATGGAAAGTCTTGGATTACTGTCTGCGCCTTCGGCAGCAGAAGCATCCACAAGACTCGCAGCACTGTTTGTACCTGTAGTAGTGGCTTTTAGTACATATTCAAAATCAGAATCTACTATTTCATGTAATACAACTGCCATTGTTCACTCCTAAATTGATAACATTTCCTTCTCAAAATAATTCATAAGTTCCTTTTCGGGAACTTTAAACTTTTTTGATACTTCTCTTATAGTTTTCTCGAAAGTATTTAGGAAATCGGAAGGTTTAGAATCCATAATTCCGAAAATTTGGTCAACAGCACCCTTCATCTTCGGAGATAATTTCTTATACTGCCGAGATTTTTTATGTTCATCCTTTTCAATTACAGTTGAACTATACACTTCTTCAAGTGTTCTCATCAGTTTCCTCTGGCTCTGGGGATACATTGCTTACAAAATTTGCTGAAATCTCTTTTCTTTTTATCTCAAGAGCATCGCCCACCTTTGTTGATACAGAAGTTGTAAAGGCCTTTTCTGCCTCTATATTATTTCCTGATATAATTGCGTCTACAAATTCTCTACTCATTTTTTTCTTCCTTTCTTCACATGAAATTCTTTATCATCTTCTACTGGCTCTTCTTCGGGTGGCGGTTCTTCACCTTCGGGTGGAGCATCTGGGTCCATACCAACAGCCATTTTTGCCCTATCATCTGCTGGCATTTCTGGGTCTAATGGTACACCATCAGGCCCAACTGGAATTCTCTGAATTCCATCTCCACCATCAGGTACAACAATTCCGCCATCCATTGGATCAGTTTCCATCTCCTTCTTAATCTGATCACGCATTTCTTGAATCTCTGTATCATTCATACGCAATACTTTCTTCAATACATATTCCTTACTGAAGAATGTTCCGATATAAGCTTCAACTGTCTGCAATTGATTAAGTCTATTTTCTAAAAGTTCTGCATCCTTCAACTCTGCAAAATGACCATCTGCAAGAAAATCATATTGAACGTGTTCTTGTATTTCCGGCCAATCCTCTGGAGCAATTATTCCTTTGAGGAGAAGCTGGGTTTTGAGAACGTCAGTGAATAGGGGAGAGAATTTCTTTCGTATTCGCTGTACAAATTTTGTGAATTTAAGTTCATCTCTGGTAATTTCAGTTGATCTGCCGAGGGAGAATCCGCTTTCGGATTCCAATCTTGAAATCGGCACGTTAAGTGAACGATATAATTTTCTTTGAAAGTAAGTGATGTCATCAATCTCTCCTAGATTAGAACCACCAGGCAAAGTAGTAATTTCTGTTCCTCTTCCACCTTCACGGCGAGGAAGCCAGAAATCTTCTAACATACTCATATGATTTCGGTCATCACGAATCTCACCTGTAGTAGCATCGTACACAAGTTTATTGCGATAACGATTCATCACATCTTTGAGATATTGTTCTGCCTTTATCTTTGGAAGATTACCAACATCAATATAAAAAATGCGGCGTTCTGGGGCGCGAGATATACGATAGATAACAAGTGCATCCTCAATCATACGCAACTGATTAACAGGTTTAATTGCTTTGTGTAGATAAGAAAGTACTCGTCCACTATTACCATCAATTAAACCAGATGGAACATAAGTGATAGAATCTGCTGATATCTTTAATCCTTGATTGGTTCCACCCATTCCAGCAGAGCCCAATCCCTTCTCATTATATACAAAATATTCATCAACCTTCTCTGTCATTTCAACGCCAGTTTTGCCATCCAAATCTTTTTTTACTTCTCTGACTTTTTTGATTTTCGTTGAATCGATATATCTTAATTCTGTGATACCCCTTCTTGGATTTTTGGTATCAATAATCTTATGATAAAAAATTCTGCCGTCAACGTACCAACGCCTAAAAACATCATGTCCTTTTCGATCAAAATTTAGAAGCCGTAAAACTTCATCAAATTCTGCACGAATTTTTCTTTTAATTTTATCTGGATAAGGTAAACGATCTAAAGAAATTTCTACTGCTTGATCGTTTTGATTAGAAACAATACCTTCATTCACAATATCCTCAATAGCAGTATCACATTCTGCCTGTTGAGCTATATCACGATATCTCCGAATTAAATCTAAATCGGTTCGTTCTCTACCATCTGTATCAAGAATTTGACCAAAGAAACCACCACCGGCAACGTCGATGGTGCCATCATCAGGAGTTGGAGTGGAGAATGTTTTTTCTCCACCCCTATCCTTATTTGATCTTTGGATATTAAACCCAAAAAGTTCTGCCATAATAACTCCTACTAGTTGTGTAGACTATTTAGTAGGTATCAAATTAGAAGTTGACGCCCGAAGCCTCAAAGTGTTGATATCTCCAAGTTACATCAAATGTTTCAATAGCATCCTGTGCATCATTTGTAAGTTCAATTGCCGAAATTGATGTTGGCCATGCACTCCTAAAAATATAACTCTTTAGAATTGTATCATCCCTATCCAAGTGATCTACAAATAAATCAGTTTGATAATCTGATGGAGCAATAACTCCTGTTCCTGCCGCAAGATCGTTGATACCATTAGACCACCTTTCCATCGCATTACGAATCATAAAATCTGTATCATTCATAAAACTAGTTGTCCAACCTTCATCAAAAGTCCTATCTCCAGCAATATAAATTGACCTACCACGAAAAGGAATTGCAATTTCTCCCAAAGTCTGAGCGGGAAGGTTTGATGCAGTTACTAGAAAAGAAGTTCTACGAACATCCATTCCAGTTGCAATTCCTGTAGGTGGAGTAATAGTCACTCTATACTGATTAGCACGAGCACCACCACCGATTAGATTAGCTTTGAAGTCATCTATTGCAGCCATGATTAACCTCCTACCTCACTAAACGATACACCTGTTCGCACAGCGATAAAGTTTAGTGTAATGAAGTTAATCGACCTAGCGGGTTTAATGTAAATATCTCCAATAAACTCGTTTCGATCAATAACCTCTCCTGTGTTGTTTGTACTGTCACATACAACCTTGAAGTCGAAGATACCACGGCGTCCCTGTACATCTCGTAAGAAAGGTTCAACCATGTTACGGAACTGAGCCCGTGTAAACTCATCGTTAAACTCAAAGAGCATGTACTTAGCAGCAGTTGCGATTGCCTTCTCAAGAACCAAGAACAACCTACGCACGTTAATTCGATCAAACGCACTTGGTTTCGCAAGAGCAGTCTTATCACCAAAGAGTGTTACACCTTGGCCTGGGAAATTAACAACAGGATTAATTCGAGCCTTGTAAAGAATATCTCTGGCTGCCTTATCTGGATTGAAGGACAATTTAATTGCACCCCTTACAGAACCACGATTATAACCAGCTGGAGAATACCAAGGATCAGCAACATTATCTGTATATGCACAAAGTCCAGCAGTATCACCGCACATTGGCACCATTCGATATACATCATTGTATTTGTCATACATGTATTTGTAACCACTGTCATAAACCATGTAAGATGATGCAGGGCAAAGGTCAAATGCAGTTTTTACATTATTGACTGCCCTCGCCGCAGTTGCTGAAGAAGTTGCAACACCAACAGTCGCAGAACGATATGGAGAAACAAATCCCACACAATCCTTACGAGATTCAACAAGGTCTGTAATCATTGTTACATGAGTGTCTTGTGTAGCAGCTGTATCACCAGCACCACCACCTTTACCACCAATTACTAGATTAATGTCATGTGCTTCTGTATCACCAAACTTGTCATATGCAAGTTCTAGTTCACCAGCAGTTACCGCATAGTCATCTGTTCCACCAGAAAGTGAATCAATTGTAATTGGTAGAACATCAGTATACGCAGACGTTGTATCTGTGCCCCAGTTTGAACCAGAAGAAATATGATCTGTCCAATAGATGTAATTAGACTTTTTGAAGATTACATCTGGATAGTAATTGCTACTACCATCAGCAGTTCTGGCAACTGAATTCTTTGACATATTTGGAAAGATTTCTAGAACACTAGAACCTCTCTGTCCAGCAACATCCGAATCGTATCCAGTGATAGCACCTGTTGTGTCATAAACAACAACGTGCATCTCATCAGCAGTACCACGGCCGTTATCTTTTGCCCACTGAGATTGCCCAGGCGCATTTTCAAACAAATCGTTGTATTTCCATTTACGCCTCATCTTTGAATCATCTGCAATAGCATTTTGCAAACCAGCACCATTTGGATCATCTTTTAAACGAATTGACAATACGTTAGTTGAAGTATTAATAGCTGTAACCTCATACTCATTAAATTCGTCAACTGGAACTGTACCAGAATTGTCTGAATAGAAAGAGATTAAATCTCCTACATTAAATGCATAACCACTTGCATCAGCATCATCAACTGTGATTGTTTCAGCACCAGCACTTGCAGCACCATTAACTAACTGATTTGTACTAAAGTTCTGTTCAAATGCATCGGCAGTAGCACAAATCTGCACACCGATTGAATTGCCCCAAGTACCAGCAGTACGGGCAGCCCACTCACCATGAGTACCTTGTCCTGTGGAGAAGGATGCCTCATAATGATCTTCATCACGAATGAGAATGCCACTGTTCGCACCAGCATTTAGAAGTGCTGATTCACAACGAACAACTTTAAGATGGTCTGAATACTGCAAGAAATTAGCAGCAGAAAACCAATGTTCAAAAGCATTGCTTGTACCTTTGGGTTTACCAAATATTGCAAGCAATTCTTCTTCGGAACTGACTGACTGTACAGAAGATACTGGTCCCTTTTCAAATGGTCCAGCAATCGCCCCAATCGTGGTTTGAACTGATGGAACAACATTTGTAAGATCAATTTCTCTGACATGTACGCCAGGTGAAACTAAAAAGCTCATATCGTTACTCCTTTATTATAAGAGTGTTATTTCAATTATATTTATAAAAAATCACTTTCTAAAAACTCTGTTTTATATGTGTTATAACATATAAATAATTTCATGGCAAATGCACATTATCAAAAATATAGCGAGACTATTAAGAAAGTAGCTCGCAGAAATTATCGCAAAAGAATTGTTCTGCTCAACGAATTTCTAGCAGACAAGTCCTGTCAACATTGTGGAGAAAGTGAAACTATGTGTCTCAAATTCTACCCTCATGATTCAGAAATACGAAAGTTAACAAAGCGAGTCGGTACTAGTAATGAAAGTCGTAGAGAAGTATTTCACCTAGTAAGCAACTCCACTATATTATGTTCAAATTGTTGGATCAAAGCAGATAATGATTTAATTGAATTTATTTAGATTTTTACCAATCTGAACTATGATCTCTAACTATAGGCGACCAACGAGTGCCATATTCGTCAACAACAGAACCAATATTTTCATCCTCCAATCCTGTAACAACAAATCCAAATGGAGCCATATCTTGTTCTAATGCGTCCTGTTGTTCTCTCATCATGGTTTGACGTACATCCATATCAGTCAATTCTTTAAAATATGTCTGGTCACAAGTCCATGCAAACAGGAATAAACAGGCAACTAAATCATCCGTACATCCCTCATCAGCTTCAAAGGATTGTCCCTTCACAATATATGTAGACAATTCACTAATAATATCCAAGTCTTCTATTATTAATTTATCGTCCTCAACCAATTGTTTAAGATTAGAGCAACCCACTTTCTTTACTGCTTTGGTGGTTCTTACTCCTAACTGCGCTCGACCACCAGAGAAACCACCACCAAGAACTTGACCAGCCCTACCTCGCATAGATGCCATAATAAGATTATCATATTCTAAATCATATTGCATAGTCGTTGCAACCTGTTCACCAATATCATTTATTTCAATAAGTACAAATGCTTGATTGTATGCTCGTGCAACATCGTATATCTTAGAAGGAAACAATAGAGGTTTGATTTCGTTATCTCTGTATTTTGCGACAATTCTATATGGCATCTCTGATACATCAAATACTAAAAATGCAGAATAATCATTTGATGTTCCACGCGAAACGTCAGCAGTCAGTACATAAGTGTGTTTTTCTTTTGGTTTCTCATATATGTCCATACCAGCATTAGATTGTATGGGATTTCTATATGCCATCGTTCTAAGTTTAGAAGGTGCAATAAGAGTATCAATAGACCCAAGAAACTCACATTCAAACTCTGTATTGAATTGTGATACTGAAGTGTTCTTAATTGTTTCTTCTTTCCACTTCTCATCACGGCCAGGTATTTCACTCCAATGAACCTCAATAGGTACATATGTATTTCTTTCATTCTCTGCATCTGTCCACAACTTATAAAACATGTTCATACCGTGTGGTGTGGAAACAATCATTACTTTAGTTGTTTTACCAGAGCTGATTGTTGGATACACTGAACTAAAGAACTGTTCTGCAACATTTGCTGGGACGTAGGCAAATTCATCCAGAAAGATAATATTATAAGACCCACCACGAACAGCGCTTGCAGAAGTAGAAGATGCCAGTATTTTACTGCCATTTTCTAACTCCAAACTTCCTTTGTTCCATGTCATTACTCCTTGCTGCAACCACTTAGGTAAGTTCTCATATGCAAGTTGTAATCGACCAAGTAAATCTCTTGCGGTGGCTGCCTTATTCGCAAGTATCGCCACGTTCACCGTTGGATTGAACAAAACATAATGCAACAAATATGCAATGATAGTAGTGGATTTACCAGACTGTCTAGGAAGTTTACAGATGGTAAACCGATTATTATGAAACGTCCCTACCATTTCCTTCTGAAAATCGTAGAGCTTAAATGGAATAAGACCTTCATCCAAAGAAACAATTCTAATATAGGTTTGTATGAAATATAAAGGGTCTTTCATACATTTTGCATACTCAGCGACTTCCTCCTGAGTCCACTCCTGAGCAACATTTGCTTTCTTTAGATTAGGATTTCCTAGATATGTTTCCATATGTTCCTCTATCTGGTGCAACTTGAAAATTGCACGATATACTTATTCTTGGACTATCAGTTGAATTATTAGCAACCGCATGTTCTAACCAAGAAGGAAAAAATAAAACATCCCCCGGCTGATTTTTTTCTGGCCCAATATTATTATAGTATTTATTATTTTCATTAAGTAAATCACTTGATGTAAACATTTGTGCCCGTATTCTTGGATCACTAAAATATATTGGAGATGTATAGGTTTCCGTTACATAATAAGCACAAGACCAATGACAATTAGGATGTATGTGTGGAGTATTATATCCTCCTTTTCTATTAACATTTGCCCAACTTTGTGATATAAAAATTTTTACATCATCTCTATATAGTTTTTCTTTTATAGACAAAACACACTCATTTAAAAAATTCTTAATTTCAGAAAAACAATCTTCATCAATCAAATCTCCATGACTCTGCCATCCACCTACATTAGACAATTCCCTACTTGATTCAGTTTTTTCCTTTTCTAAAATTATTTCTTTTATTTTATTATTATCTATATTTTCATTTTTAAAAAAATATAACTCTGTCGGCCATAATCTTTTTATATCCACATTATTTTCCTATAAAAAAATTACATGCTATGCTTATTCTTATCGCATCTTTAGTCCCTGCGCCAACTCCATGCTCCAACCAACTTGGAATAAGTATTGCTTCGCCTGCTTCAAATGGTCTTTTTCTAACCACATTTGCATATGGTTGTTTCAAGTAGTGATGAGACTTATCCATATATTCTAATAATCTAGGGTCTTTAAGATAAAGATTTGCATCCTCTGTCGGTGTAACATAATAGACGCAAGACCAACTAGCCTCCTCATGAATATGAGGCATGGTGTATTCACTTTTACGACTTATATTTGCCCAACTATTAATCATTTTAATAGAGGCATCATCAACATAAATCTGACTTAATATTTCATTTACACCAACAAGAAGGGATTTTTTTAAAAAGGAAAACTCGTAGTCAAGTAGGTCTTTATTGCTCTGCCAACCACCCCCTTGTATTGGATCAAAACGAAACCCTAAACCTTTTTGTTCTCTCTCTAAAACTTTATTTTTTATATGTTCATTATCAATATTATTAACTGTAAAAGTATAAGTGGTTGTTGGCCACATGTTCTTACTTATTACATTCTCAATTATTTCCATCCTCAAGTTTATCCTTCAACATCTTTTGTAATTCCGTTGTAGAGCCAACGAATAATGCGTTTGTTACATTCTTCGGTGCATTACTTGGCACCTCTTTTAACTTACGCATCTTCTCTTGCAAATCACCTAATTTTTCGGCAACTTCTGCGACTTGTTTGATAAGATTTCCAGCAACCTCATATGTTCTTGGATGCTCGCTTTCTTTTGCGAGTTCCAATATTCCATCAATCGCGGCTGAACCTTTTTCAACCAAGTTGTAAAAATTATCTCTTTGATATTTGTAATCATCCTCTATATCATCCTCTCCTGTTAGCTCATTTGAATAATGACTAACTTCCGATTTAGTAGGCATGACTTTGGGAACAATCTTTTCTATAACACCAAGCTCTTTATCAATTCTCAATCTCGAATCCTTTTCCATCATGATTTATTATCATCTTCACCTGTTTCTGGATTATAATTTTGTGCATCTTCAAAGAATGATGTAGTTTCACTAAACCCAAAATCATCATCAGCATCAGCAGTTGTTGGATTAGGTACAACCTTATATCTTTGTTCACGTTTTGGTGATTGATCTGGCATATCTGTATATGCATCAACTTGAACCGTTTTAATAACCTTACTGGACGTTACAGGCCCATACAGATAAAATTTTGTAGTAAAAGACAATGTATATATTATAGCTCTACGAGCAGCAAAATCGCTATCTGCATAATCATCTTCATAACCTATACTATTTAAAATTATAGGAACATCTTTCTTAATTCCCATATCTGACATATCATTAATAGTAAGTGTATAGTCTGGTTGAAAGTAAGGAAGAATTTGTTCTACTATCTGTAACGCATCATCAGAATTTTTTGCTAAGATATATAACTCAAAATCAAGATTGTACGGAACTGGCATATACTGTGTGTCTAATTGTTTTGTGTTAGAACCTTTCACTTTCTTAAATTTTTGAACACGACTCAATTTTCTCACAGAATCGTAAGAGAGATTTTGAATTTCAAATCCAATGCGAGGAAGTGTAATTGCAACCTGTTTTGTTAAATCTGGGTCTTCTGCAAGACGTACTAAAAATTTTTGTCGAGGGCCATAAGCTAATGGCACCTTCATTGATTGTATAATAGTACCATTATTATCCTTACGAACTAAATGTATATCATTAAACAATGTTCCAAAAGCTACGACAACTTTTCGTATAGTTTCGTGATAAAATTGCTGTCCTAACATTATGCGCTCCCTGCATCACCAAATGGGTTTGATTCAGTGAAATCTAATACTGTGTCGTCTAACTGATCAAACAGTTCATTCTGCGCTTGTCGATCAATATCATCATCACCTCTAGTACCCTGTCCTAATATATAGGACTCCTGTATAATCCATTCACCAGTTTCAAGAATTATGCTTTCACCGACAGAAGTGCTGTCACTTTCACCAACTATATTATCACCATCTGTCTCTTCAAGGAGCAATCCAGTATCTAAATCATCAGTGCCAGTTTCCAATCGAATATCCTCTGTAACTGCTGAAGATTGTTCCAGAGTAATCTGATAAGCTAATGTATCCAATGACAAGTTATCTTCGATATTATCAATAACCGCAACACCTGTATCCAGTTTTTCAGAACTATAATCAAATATCTGACAAGACATTTTATATACAGGAAGGTTATCTAACTGATAGAATGGCTCCTCATCTTCAACAGATTTTATTTCAAAAAGCATCTTGAATATTGGGTGAAATATTAAATCTCCCTCAAACGGTCTATTATTACCATCTGTAGCAGTGTCCTTTATAAGATAAAATTCATTACCACTTTCTTCAGATAATATTCTTCCTGTATTATCATCCTCTAAAACTATCTTCTCTCCATTTTCATCAAAAATATAACTTGTTAAATTACTTAATGTTGATGATGATGATGATTGATCTATGGTTCCAGCATCTAACAGAATAGCTCCACCTGTGTCGTCTGTACCAGATTCTATAGCGATTTGATTGGATAGTGTTTGAAATCTTGGCACCGAAACAACAAATGTAACTGTACTCATATCTTGTAAACCAAATCTAGACATAAGCAAATCGTTACCACCCCACCCTTCGCCATCTTCGACATACATCTCAATTTTTCTAGCATGTTCAAATTTTGACAATGCATCTTCACCGAAAAAAGTATCTTCAGCAACTGCCTCTCTGTCAACATAATGAACATCGTGACCATAAATCTGGATTACTTCAGTGACTAAATCTTGATACAAGTTTCTTTCACTTGCAATCGTCCCATAATCATCTGAATGAAATGCTGTATTAACTGCCATTCACTTATCCAATCATATAGTTTATTGGTAACTCAAAGGCAAGTTGAATTTCTTCTTCAAGTTTTTGTTGTTCTTCTAATGCTTGAGTATAAATTTGTTCACCATTCATGGTAACTCCACCAAGCATTGTTACACCACTAAACTTGCTGAGATTTGATCCCCATTGTTTTTTGAGAAGGGCAGTTGCGTATCGTTTCAGATAAATGTCATCGTAAATATCTGTGTATGTAGTGGGGTCTAATTTTCTATAACATTCAATAATCATATAGTCTACATCAGCTGTTATATCGTTCTCCCAATCCATATCAACATAAAGACGATTTTGATGTTGATTAAAACGAATAGGAGTTTCACCAACAAGTATGTGTTCCAACAAATTAATATTATCCATTGTCATTTGATATTGAATAACAGATGTAGAGGAAAAATCAAATAGGTCATTCAATCGTAACTGATACCGAATATCAAACATGTTGCTTCCAGCACCAGTATCGGTAAATGGAAATACTTGTACAACAGACACAACAGAACTTGGTATTGGAATAAAGTTCTTTCCTTCTTTCCAAGTAGCAGTTATTGAACTGTCTGCCGTATCGGTTGCAGTAGTTGATGCATCAGAACGAGCTCTACTTACATCGTCAGAAGTAATAAGATGTTTTAGATACATTCTTTCAATACCATCGTAATGATATTGTGCAAAGTATTGAAGAGCTTCATCCAGACGATCATCGGCTTGATCGTCAGATACATTAATATCAATGACTCCGAATCCAAGTGATCTTAAACAGTAACTTTTTAATGTAGCTTTTGTTGTAGGGACAGCCATACTAATCTTCCTTTTCTACATATTTATATGTACTGTATCTCCAAGTTATGAATGATTCCCTACCAACTCCTTGAGAAGACCTTTAATTTCATGTATTTCAGATTTAAGATTATTTATTTCTCTTGTTGTATTCCGTATTTCATCTCTTTGTGCTTGTGCAGCTGCAGCCCGCATTTTTGCTTTCTCATACGCACCGACATTTTTATTAATAATAGCATGAGAAGCACTATCTCTCACCAAATCTACATGACCTTCAACTGGTATATGATGATCTTTCATTTTATGTTGCCAATGCCATAACTCTTAAATCTTTTAATCTTGGTGGTGTGGATGTATTAGTTCCTTGCATAATAATTTTAATCTGAAAAGATATAAATTCTGGTAAAGCAGTTCCAGTACCCTCATCAGTAACACCAGCAGTATAAACATAATCTTGAAAATCATTTATATCAGCTGATGGTTGCACTGTAGCATCTGGACCGCCAGTTGTATTAAAATATCTAAATCCTAAAGTATCAAAATCAACTGATTCATCAACAGCCAAAACTTTGTACATGAGTTTAATATCATTAGTGGCAGGTCTATGTGCCGCAAGCAAAACCTTTAAACTTGTTGCCCTATTTTCAAGAGTAACTTGTTTCGTAAGATATATAGCAGCGTTTTGATCACCATCTGCTGCTGTAGAAGGAACATATTCTGAAGTGGGATAAACATCAGAAGATGAATCAACATTATTAATTCTATTTGTTATTGCAATTATAGAACTTCTTTCAAGGTCAAGCACAGGAGAAATTGCTTGCGTTTGTGATGTCATTTTAAGTTCTGTCGCATATGATCTCAAAGAAGATAACTCATTTGCTTCATTAATTGTAGAAGCTATCATATGAGGAAACTCAAATCTATAATTATCATTAAATGGGAATATTACATCAGGTACAGCAACTTTATTAGTTCTACCACTTACAAATGATGTTTGCGTTCCGCCAGGGGCAGTCGCAGAGGTTGTTATTGCTTTTGACTCAATAGCCACATTTTCCAATTCCATTGCACCGACAATAGTTTGCATATAATCCATCATCGCATTTTCAGTTGCAGTTATAGAAGCACCACCAAATTCAACTGCACCACCAGAACCATCAGTTACAGGAGTTGTGGTTAGTGTAACTGTATAACTGTCAATTTCTATATTAGCAATTGCAGTATGTGTTTTATTAATTTCAGTAAATGGAATTTTATGTGCTTGATAAAGTTCAACTGTTGCACCATCAGCATGAGCTGCAGCAGTTGTACTATTTGCACCTCTTGTAAGTCCTGATACAGCATTAGTACTAATTGTAGTATATGTCATTATTTCATCACCAATTTTAATATACCAAAGACCATTAGCTAACTTTGAATATTTACCAGAGGTATCGTCAAAATTAGTTCCACTTCTTAGAGTTAATGTAGTAGCAGCAGCAGTTATTGCGCCATTTAATGTTGTTGATGCGCCAGATTCAACACCAGTAATAGTTACATTATTACTTGTAGCATACATATGATGATCTGGATGTCTAATCTTCAGTGTAGTAGTTTCATCCATAACAATAGGATCAAAACTCAAAATTGCATCAGGCACATCATCATTTGTTAGAGTTACTAAACCAGCTGCCGTAATATCAAATCTTGCAGCCTTAATAGCGAACTTCAAATCTTCTTGTGGAGAAGGAGTTAGGGAAGTTCCTTGAGCTTGAGATTTATATAAAATACCAGTATAGGGTTGTACTGAAATAGTTCTGCCGCTTAAATCAGTATCCCCCATTCTTGTAATCCAAACTAGATATTCGGGTGTAGCGCATTTCATAACTAGAGCATATTCAGTTTCAGACTCAACAAAAACCAAAGAAGGAAATGTAAATGTTGTTGCAGTAGTTCCCGTATCAGACACATTAACATCTGCTGCTGACTTGACAACTCTGGAAAATGGTAGCATTTTATTGCCAGGAAAACCACTCACAACATTTCTAATTTCTAATGTTATAGGAAGATTATCATCTTTAGCAGAAAAATAAACATCCACAGAGGTCAAAAATCTGCCACGAGCTTCGACAGTTACAGCAGCAGGAACAGTAAATGTTTGTGCTAATGGTGAACTAATTGATGGCATTTATATTTTCTCCTTTATGCCGCAGACATTAACAGTTCTTTATATCTACCATGAACTGTATATAAATTTTCATTACAATAAACATTATAATTATCAGATTGTGTAACAATACTTACTGTAGGAACACGTTTAGAAATATATTCTATTGTATTAATTTTAACGCCATTTACGATATCTCCAATAGATACATCTTCTGTTCTCATCCATACATTATTAACTAACAATGGATGGTCATTAGTAATTTTCAATTCATTATTCATTACATAATATCCTTCTCTCATATGATTAGTAATAATCTCTTCTACTATTGTTGCACCATAATTAGTCATAATTTCATCACCAACTTTCAATTTATTAACATTAATTAAATTGTTGTTTATGAGCATAACTTTCATATCATTAAGTAAGCAGATGCTGCCATCAGTGCCGTCGCTGCCGTCGCTACTGCCGTCGCGGTTATGAGCAAGAAGCCCATCTGCGTAATATGTATTGTTGCCATCCAACATAAAGTTATGAACTGTTTGTTCTGGTTCACTATCAAAAACCTCAAGGTCTTTAACTTCTATCCACTTATTATCAGCATGTAAAATTTCATCGCCAATATTAAGATTACCAACCATAAGTTCTTTCATCCAAGGATATGCTGTAATTGTATCACCCATTCGATATGCTTTCCACCCATCGCGTGTATACATTGGATGTTCTGGGGTCATGAATGGCCCGGAATTATTAATACCAATCAACTGTCTACCATTAAGAGGAACAAAATCTTGTTCTATCACTTTATTGTGTGAACCATCCTGGCCCAATAGAACTTCACCAACATTAACATCTTCCATTTTCTTTTTAGTTCCATCAGCCATTAGGACAAGAGTACCAGCAACAAAGCAACTAGCACTACCGTCATGGCCATCTACATCCCAATGATGTTTAATATTTGGCTGTGGATGAGCACCAAAATGTTTCCATTTTGTTGCTTGTGTCGAATTAACTGAAGTATTTTGTTTATGACTTTCCTTAGTCACTACCGCATTTCTTACTGAAATAATGGTTTCTTGTGATTGCTCTAATACTCCACTCGCACTATATGTTGCAGCTGCAGATGTGCCAAGACCAGAATTTTCTGAAATTTCTTCATTTGTAGAACTAGAGGTTATTGTAAGTACAGCATCTCCTGTTTGCCATTTTGGATGTCCAGCAACTTTTGGATCAGGAATAATAAATACTCCCTTTATTTTACCAGTAGCAGTTGTAATCAAAGGACTATTATGATCAGGCGAACTATCTGAACTATACTCTGCACTAGCAGGAATTGTATATTTATTAACATCAGTTTTATTAAAAAATGCATATACTCTTGTTTTTGGTTTAAGATTTTCACCCGTAAATGCTATCCACCCCGTTCTGTTTGTGTTATCATTGTCTGTCCAATCTGGATTACCACGCATATATGGAATTGCTGCTTTATTAACAACACGAGTACCAGCAGAGTGTCTATCAACTCTAAGAGCTACTTTAGTAGTAACACCTGTTCTAGATTTATCTGTTCTTACAGTATTAACAGTTCTTGATTGCCTAACGTAATGCGCTCGGCCATACCGTCCATATATCCTCTGCACGCCGCTGCCTGCGCCGCCCGTGTATTGAACACTGCCACCGCCGGTATGTTTCATTCCGTATTGTAATTCACTTTTAACTGTTCCCGACCAAGTAGTTTGCCATGAATTCCAAACAGTTCCTAAATTATTTCGTTCTCTAGCTACTACTGCATCATAATCTCCCTCTTGGTTAACAATCAATTGAGGTAAAAGTTCAGTTTCATACCATGTATCAGACGATGGACTTAATTCAAGATCGCCAATCCAATTGACCGTTAAACCAGTTTGTGCAGAAATTTGCCTTGAAGCATATAATTGTGATGCAACTGTTTCCTCTGTATATGGAAGAGTAATCATATCGCCAGTTTTTTGATAACCAGCAGCAGTTCTCTCTGCTGTAGTTGTAGCTTGTTCAATTAAATTTATTGCTTTAGACCTATGTTGTGGACGAAGCTCTCCCTCTTCAAAATCCATAGAACATTTATAATCTTTATGTTGAACATCCCCGACACGATGACCTTTAAAGTTATCAACCATAAATCCAGACTTAAACCGATTCAATCCATTTGAATCTGTAACTTCAAAACTTTCAGCATCTCGTTCCAACAAAGTTAATGCTGTATAATATTCAACTGTATCTATTCTATCCTCAAGCCTACCAATATCTCTCATGGTATATCTTTGATGTTTTTCTTTTTTAGTATCAACATGTTCTGGGTCAAAAGTATATGCTGGAATAAACATAGTTGCAATTAACATTGCATCATCTGGAAATTTTGGTAATATTGGATTTTCAGAACTAGTACCTTCAAAAATTTTAAATTGTCCTTTTGGACTTAATGTTAAAACAGCCATTTTAGGAAGATAATATTCAAAATCTGCCTGAATAAAAGAGCCTGGTTTTGGCGTATCAACAGTTGTACCACCTGTACCACCAAAACTTCGACTTCCAAAATCAAAAGATCGACCTGTTATTTCATCAACATCTGATAAAGTTGTCGATGCACCAGTAACATTATCAACAGTTGGCCGATAATCATAGGTATCTGTTAAAGGAAACTGGCCACTTGGCACAGGTTCATCAGGATCAACTTTTGACCCTGTATAAACTGGAATATCATCATATTCCATTCGTCCAGCAATATCTGTATAAGAATCAACTGAAAAAATATCCCCAGAACCATGTTCTAGATAATCATAAACAATTAGAAGTCTTCCTGTTGGGGCAGATGATCCTTTCTTTCTGATAATTCTTGAAATATCATAAAAATTATCTCGTTGGCCATTATCAAAAACAAACCTTGATGTAATTAACGTATCACCAGGCGTAGTTGCAGAGGTTGTAGCTGTTGCACCAGAACTTACACCTGTAATTACTTCACTAGACGTAAATGATGTACTAGTAGTTGCAGCATATTGTAATGGACTTGTTACAGTTATAAGTCTACCTTTAGCACCACTTGTTCCACCAGTAATTATTTCACCTCTAGTAAATGACCCTGTAATTGTTCCTACCGTCAAAGTAGGTGCTACCGCATCTGTACTCGTATCTTGTGAATCATAAACAGCAGACAAGTGAAATGCATCTGCTCGACCTAAAGAAATATCTCTGTCAGTTGGCCTCGTACCATAAGCATCCGTTGCACCAGTGTTGACTTTAACTTGCTTCGATAATTTTGTAGTTTTATTTTTCTGATCTACAGATGTTTTAAGAATTGTTGCTGTAAGTTTTACTTTTGCTGAAGAACCTAAGATAGTTGAATCAGTAATTGTCAATGTAACCGTACCAGCACCCGAAGCTGTAGAAACAATACTAACAGGTTGGCCAACAACACCCGACCCTCCACCAGCAGTAAGAATAGTCATAACATAATCTGCTTCTGCAAGGGTAACAAATGTTTCGTTAGAACTAGCATTAAAACTAACCGAACCAGAGGCATTTGTTGTACCAATAAACTGTCTGCGAACAGTATATTGTGTATCTGTTCGCCCAGAATTATTAGTAGTTAAAAGAGTCTTAATAGTTTGTTTTGGAAGCTTTTCTAAAGCATTATTTTTCTCAGCAGCAGAAAGCCTTGCACGCAATTCCTCTTCCATAATAGTGCCACCAGTATTGGCATTACTATCCCCTGTTTCACCACCACCAGATTTGGAATCTGCATTTGCACCACCAGCATCTGTTCCATCCAATGTTAGATTATTAATCTCGCTTTTTCTGCGAAGTGGCGGTAACAGAACAGCATCAGCAGTAAAATTCTGTCCAGTAGTTTGACCAGTATCTTGCATAAAGAAAGACCGAACTCGATCAAAAGTAAATGTTTGTTCAACAGTACCGCTGACTGATGTAACAGTAAGATCAGTACCACTCGAATTTTCTAACAATTGTCCTGTCTCTGTCGAATCAGATACTATAAGTTTCTCTCCACTTGTAAAAAAACCAGATTCTTTTATAAGAACCACTCTTTGGCCAGTCGTAACTACCTGATCACTTACAACATAACCAACCGCACCAGAGTCATTTCCTTCTATTCTTACACCCTGACCAAAATTTGCGGTAAGAATAGGACTTGGAGTACCGCTGAGTTGAAGATAAGTAAACATCTTAATGTCCCAAAGATACAATTTATATTGTGCATCGGTTTGACCAACTGTACCAGAAGAATATTCTAGAGCTCTACATCGTGCTTCACCAATTACATTATTTCCTGTAAAATCATTAGCATTACCTCTATTTTCCAAAGTGAAATCTGAATAAAGATGTATAGTTTTATAAGCAGTATTCTCACCAGCAATTGCTGAAATATCAGGTTGTCCATATAAGTTGTTTACAAGTACATAATTACCAAGATTAACTAATGTTTGTCCAGCATTTACTGTTTCGAAATCTCTTGCCTTTTTTATATCTTTCCAAGTTGGGCCAATCTTTGCAATTTCGAAACCCTTTACATAAGCCTTTCCTGCACTTACTTCTGCTGCTATTAAAGTATTAGCAGCGGGATTACCGTCATCTGTTGTATCACCAACAGTATATACACCATCTCTTTCATTTAATTCAACTGATTCTTTCATCAGAATGTTAAAAGGAACTGTAGTATAATCACCTGACTCATCAAAAGTTCTTCGAGCCATAGTTTCTTCTAATATCTCGTATTCTGTTCTGTCAACTTTAGATAATACAATACCATCTCTAGTGTCTAATAATTCAATAAAATTAGTATCAGCAGTAGAATCTCTTGCTATTTTTGCTAATGCCAAAGTAAATTTTAAACGATGAGCACCCTTTGCAGCATAATTTGTTGAACCAGTTGCATTATCCAAAAGAGAAGAATCATCTTCTGGTGTAACTAAAGTTTCCGTAATTGTAAATCCAACACGATAAGAAGGAGAATTACCATACTTGTCAAGCACAATAGTTTCTTCTGCACACTCTACAAAATGACCACGAACATAATATATTCCAGCTTGAACTGTTACTGAAGCTCCCTGAGCAGATGCAGGGCCATTTGAACCTATAAGATTTGCCTGACTAGAACCAGCAGCAATACTATATGCTGAAGTATATGTTGTAGCAGATACAGCATTTGCAGAATATGCTGTTGTATGCGTTACACCATAATTTGAAGATATATTTTCTCCATCAGCAAAAATATTTGTTGAACCATCCGTACCACTAGCAATATATCTTAAATATAATGTTGGTTGATCTGTAGTGGTTGCAACATCATAACCAATCACAGTTGCAGTAACACCAGTAGTAGCACCTGTAACTGTAATAGGAGTTGTTGCACTATAGTATTGAGCAGGGTTTATAGTTTCTCCAGCATAAGTAGATGCTAATTTTAAAGAATGATATCTCCTGTTAAATGATACAGCGCCAGGAATAACCTGAGCACCTTCTTTAAATATATGGCTTCCATGTTGCGAAATCTGATTTTGAAGAACAGATTGTAACTGCGTTAGTTCTCTTGCCTGAATTGCAAAGCCTGGACGAAAGAGTGTTCTAACAAAATTATCTGAACTCTCAAAGTCGTCATAATAAGGTGCAACATTAAGGTCTGTTTTTTGAGCCATACTCTAAAACTCCACTATAATCTTTATGTCTTCTGTCTGGTCCGTAGCTCGACTAATAGGTTTTCTGTTTTCCTGATAAATTATATTTCCACTGTCGGGTTGAAGTTCTGGATTAGCATAACCATCAGTAAATGTGATAGTATTTCCATTTGCAAGAGTTACAGCAGAATCAGCAGTTGCATCTGGCGTTCCTACAGCAGATGAACTTGCACCTGTAACTGCATTTGCACCAGAGAAGGCTGTATTTGAACCTGTTGCACTAACCGTTCCATAATCAGCATATCTCTCTTGCTGATAATAAAGAATACTAAGAGTACTGTCCCACTCAACTACCTTACCAATCGCACCAGTAGATGCCTGTGAGATTTTTTCATCAGCAGTAAATGTTCCTGACTGTGAAGTAAGTTTTAAAGCAGATACTTGTCGGTGCGTTGTCGCTGATGCAACCGTAGTAGTACCATAAGTTGTTGGGTCAGTAACAAGGGCAATATTTCTAAAATCGTTTCCGGCAAGAATATCATCAGCTTCTGCACCAGTTAATGTTGCTCTCATCATTACATAATGACCACCTAACTCTTTTACTGCATCATATCCATGTCCACTTTTAGGACTAATCTGAACGGTTATTGCACCACCACTACCACTTCCCATAGAAGAAGCAGTTGAAAGTCCGTTATCAGAAAAAGTATAATCTGATCCAAGATTAACTGTTCCGTAGGTATATCCAGCACCACCATCATGAATAGTAGTATCTGTACCAGCAGTCAAACCAAACGATTGAATAGTACCCCCACTTACAGTAATTCGTACAATTCCACCAGAGGATGTTCCCTGACTAGTACCGTCGCCATATATTGCAGCATAGTATGTTCCATTTGTGTATCCCGAACCAGCCGTGATAATTAAACTTTCAATCTTACCATCCGTTGCAGCTGCACTTACTGTACTGTCTGTTGCAACTGGCATAAAGTCTGGAGTCAAATACTTTGTAGAATCTGATGCTGTAATCGTGTACATATACTTCAATGTATATCCACCAAGAACAAATGGAGAGGTTGATGTAGAAGTAGGTTCTGCACCAGAATATGCACTTCCATCATTATTATCTAATATCTTGTATACCCGATTATCAGAAGTTCTAAAATAAAATGTGGAATCATAAAGATTTGACGCACCTGATGTTGTAGTATTAGACGAGCTGATATTATGCTCATACATATCATATGTCGTACTGTTTGCCCAATCCCTACGAGGTATTGCGTATTGGACATTTGTAGAATCAATCTTTTTCAATGCTGTAGTTTGATCCCAAGTATAAAATTCTGTACCAACATCATCAGCAGGAGTGCCTGGAGAATCATCTGTTCCCCCAGAAGTTGCTGCTGTGAAAGGTGTAGACTTACCAATCATCAGGTAATAGACATTTGCTGCCGCTTCACTAAACGACTCGTAAAACTGAGTAGCATTATGCTGTCTGAATTTTTCTGTTATAATTGCTGCCATTTTTTATGTCCTATGTTCTATTTATAAGAGGAACCTATATCATTTTAATTCATCAGGTATATACGCTGCAATATCATCTGTATTATTTAACTTTTCCAATTCAGTAGTTGCTTTTGGAGGCAAATCTCGTAATGCAACTTTCTTTGCAGCAACTTGCGACTTATTTAAACTATCTGGATGTACACCTTCATCTGCAAGTTGATATTCAAGATCAAGCTCTTTTAGTTTGACATTACGATCCCTACGAATTTCTTCCAATCTATCTGTTCTTGCTACAGGAATACGCCATGCATGTGTTTTCAATTCTGTTGATGTAACCTCTATAGCTAATGTATCAGCATTTGGCACAACAGCAGCAGTTTTAACACTTCCATCGTCATTATATACGGCTGGTGTACTATTTTCCTTTACGATGTCTTCCAAGATACCGTTAAGTGATCCAGAATCACCAACTGCGGTTACAGTACCGTCTTTATTAAGTATTAGTTCATTCATTTTCTAATTCCCCAAAGAATACAGCCATAAATTTTGTATCGTAGTAAGCTTCAGTATCTCCCGTCCACAATGCTGCTTTGTGTCTAGTTGAAGTGACGCCGTTTACATAGTTAAAGGCTACCTGATAATTATTACCGATAGCGACACAGCAATAACCAACTTGAGAGTCACCTCCTAAACTAGCGCCAACATCATCGTATTTGAATGGTATAGCAAAAGCAACATCGTATTTTCCTGTCGCTGTTCGTGTGATACTTTTGACGTTAAAACTTGTATCAACCAACGGTGTTGAAGTGTTGGAACCGTTAACTACCCAAGCCTTCGCCTTTGATAAATCAATGCCAGGAGGCAATTGTTGACTAGAAATTCCTCGCACCATTTCATTAATTTGTGCTTGATCATGTGCTGGCACTGAAACGTAGGCATTGGCAGAATTTTGCTCTGTTCGTAAATCACCGAATAATCTGCCCTTTTCACTATTGCCGCTATTAACGGTTGGCTTGCTATCAACAACGCATCCATCAAATATAGTGATAGCATCAGTTTGTGTAACCAATACCTTACCTGTCAACGGATCAACTGCCGAACCTAAAACTGCATCAGTAGTGCCACTTTGAAGTAAACATTCAGCATTAGCTGCGAACATACCTTTTTCAGCCTCAAAAGCTGTTCTTATCATATCAGCATCTGGGGGAGTTATGCCAAATTTAAATAATGCTAATGTACAGTTGGTAGCTGGTTCACTACCTATTGTACCAACTTGAAAGTTTAAATTACCATCATTTGTAATTGATCCAGCATCTGTTGTATTAGATGCCTCAAGCATACCATCAACATAAAGATATCGTTCAGTTGAAGAAATACGAACAAAATCCATTTTATGCCAAACACTGTCATCACAAACCAAACTACTAGTAGTATCAACTTGTGCTGTAGCGCCATCATCTCTTGCCGTTACTGTTCCACCACTATCTAAGCGAATACCAAATACTACGCCGCTACCATCTTGAAATCCGCCAAAAAATTCATGTGCTGAATTCGATGCTGCCTTAAACCAAGTAGTTATATAACAACCGCCTGTACCAATCTCATCCCAACTTGCATGAGATGTTACTTGAAGATAATTGGTGGAACTCCAACCAGAATATCCTTTTAGTTCTGCGCCAGACGCAACGGCAGCTTCAGTAACAGTACCATTCTTTGTAAGAGTATGACCATTAGGATCACGATCTGCTGTATCACTATTGGCTAACCAGCAAGCTCTGGTAGTTCTTGGCATAAATCCAGTGTTGTATGTTCTATTTACAGCACATTGCCATGTTTTAAAACTTGCACCGTTATCGGGCGCACCCAAATGGCCAAATGTAAGACCTTCATTAGACCCAGAAGCATAAAAATCATCTAAGCCAGTAGAAAGGTCATTATCAATACCAAAACCAACATTGGCTGAATTATCACGATTCATGTAAAGTTGAGTCCAATCGTCAGCTATTATAGCCTGTATTTTATTGAACGTCGCAGCTAGAGATTGAGAACTTCCACCAGCTGCATTATTATAGACAAGATGTCCGTTAACTATTGCAACCCCAGCATTATTACTAACTGTTCCTGATCTATCAATTACCGTATGATCAGTTTTAATAATTGATGCACAATCAGCACCTGTACCATATGCACAACCAAATGTTGGCATTGGCCCTAAAGTTCGTGGATCATAAACATTCGGTTCAGGCAGTATTCCAGCACAAACAGCTTGAACATCATTATTAGTTAATGCCGGATTTGTGCTAGAAGACAATGATTGAGGCCAACCATTTGTTCTTTCTGCCCAAGAACCACTATGAGGATCAATAATGGTTACACCATCTTCTGAGCCAACGATAATATAGCCCATAGCAGCATCTATAGATGTCGGCGTAGCAGCTCCACTAATAGTAACCGTTCCTAATGCTGTTGTACTTATCGTTCCACCTGTTTGCGCTGTTAAATCCCAAATATTTACTTGAGTATCAGAACCAGCATCCTCAACAGTAGCAAGCATTAAACTTGAATATAAACTCGCAACATACCATTTACCTTTCCATGACCTACCATCAACTGCCGGGCCAAAGATAACTTGATCCACAAAATTAGCATTAGTTTCAAGAACACCAGCTGCAGCTTTAATTGCCAGTTCGCCACCAACTTCTAACTTTCCAGCAGAACTTAAAGTCATCTTTGTAGTTGCAGCTTCACTAGCACCTGTCATGAAATCAATAGAGGTTTTATTGATACTAGCACTAAAGTCTTGTTCAGACCTTGCTTGAATTGCAGCTGCAACCAAAATAGCATCTACCCCTGTTCCTTCATCTGGTGCCTGGAATGAAATTTTACCTAAAACATCGTCGGCAGCTATATCAGTTTCACCAGTTTGTAAGGTTAGAAGAACTGGATTATCATCAGAAGTAGCTGTTGATTTTAGAAATAATCCATCATCAGGATCATGGGTAACGGTTACATCTTGATCATTACCAAAGTAAATTACGCCACCGTCAGCAAGATACAAATCAGACCATTCAGCACTGGAACTTCCTAATGCTTGTCCATCAGCAGAAGATGGAGTATTACTACCAAACCCTGTCGCTGTTCCACTATTCGTGATAGACGCACCCGAATCAATAGTTAGAGTAGAACCAGATAATACATTGAAATTATTAGCAGTCATTCTAAAGTCATCGGCACCACTAAGTTTAAAATCTATCTGATCATCTGTATCTGCTGTAATACTCGTATCAGCATCAGCATCCAGAATTAATTCTTGTCCATTTACATCCAATGTACCTGGCGTTACCAGATTACCACTTAATTTTGCAGAGGTTATTGTTGAATCACTAGGAGTACCAATAGCTAACTGCTCTCCCAATACTACTCCAAAGAAAGTATCTGTGGAAGCGGGAGCAGAAGTAAAAGTAACATTTGTGCCGGAAACTGTATATGCCGTAGTAGGTTCTTGAATAACACCATTTATGCTTATAATAACAGCAGATGCAGTAACAGGAGTTACAGCAATACTATTTGTTGTTAGCGCAAATTGTGTTGTGGAACCATCAAAACTACTCGAAACAGAATCTAGTTTACTGTAATTTCCATGTAACGGTGATTTTCCTATATATGGCATATTCTATTCCTATACATCCGAAGCACCACTAAAGTCTTCATGTGTTTTTAATTTATCATAAGCTAATGCAATGAAGTCGCCTCGTTCAGATTCGGGATCATAACTAAATTTATATTCTTTATTATTAACAGCTGAATGTAAATGATATTTTCTTATAAGAGCAGTACCCTCATTTACTTTATTGTTTCTGAGAGATGCATCCTTATATACATTAACAAGTATTTTTAGACTCCAATCCGAATCTGCATTCTGTCGATCCGCTTCAACACTATAAATACGAACATAACAATTATTTGCTACAATTCCTCCATCTAAAGTAATATTTTTTTGTAACGCCATTATATTTTATCCTCTAGTAAATCGGCAATGCTGGTAGACGTTTTGATTCCAGACGTTCATTTAATTTATTAGCAAAGCCTGGAATCATTTCTTCTGCAACTTCTTTTAAGGTTTCAAACATTAACCGTTGCTGTACTATAGCACCATTATGTAATCGTTGAAGTTGAGTTGTATTTAATAACGGTGTATCATCATACCAAGGAGGTTCCTTTGATGCAGGCGAACCATTAACAGCATCTTCTGGATAATGCCAGCAATTTGGGTCAGATGGATCAGTTCTATTAAGAATACCTACTTCAGTTAATCTTTCTCTATGATCATCTGTCCAACTATCAAATTCAGATTTAATAATTGATTTTGGCTTAGCAATTGTCAAGTCAACTGAACGGCATAACAAAGCATCGTCATACTTATCAAATGAATTATCAGAAGATACTGCGTCAAGATGAAAATCTCCATCTTCATCAATGCATGCTAAGACTCTTGAAGAACCACCATTAATTGATTTTCTCCAAGTAAAAATAGCTTTATCTGCTGCATAAGCATAAGAATCTGCTGTAACTACACCACGCCAACAAACCACTCCTGTAACTGTCCCACTAGCACCAGCAGCTGGTTGAGTTTCATGAAAATAATCATGGAAGCCAGGATTATTACTTTCTGTTCCACAAATAGAATTCCATCCACCAGAGGCGTTCGCATGTTTGTCAAACATCAAATATGTGTCAGCTTCAAGAGTGCCGGTAAAAGTAGTATTAGCTACATCACTAGATTTTAAACAAAAGGCTTCATTGTCATTAGCACCTTGATTGATAGTCATACCAATAGTCATATCAGAATTAGATGTTTCATTTACATAAACTATACCTGAGGCAGCTCGGAATGTCGAACTGGAACTAGCAGTTAAAAATTCCATGTAGTCATCGCCCAGATGGTACAATATTCTACCACTACGAGCAGAAGAACTATCTCCCATTACAATAGATGCAGTACTACTAGTACCACCCACTAAAGCCATTCCAACATCACCACTTGATTCAATAACTAACTCATCTTCTGCCGCATTGACTGAAGCACCACTATCTGAAGTTTTAATATGAAGTCCAACACCCAAATCGCCAGGAAGAGTTGCGCCTATTCCAACAATTCCACCACTACTAATCGTCATCTGAGAAGTTGCAGCTTCACTAGAACCTGTCATAAACTCTAGTCTTGTAGCATTACTAGATGAACTAAAATCTCCTTCTGATACTGCTTGAATTGCGGCCGCAATTAATCTAGAATCTGTACCTGTACCTTCATCTGGAGCCTGGAATGAAATTTTACCTAAAACATCATTTGCAGCCATATCCGTTTCACCAGTTTGTAAAACAAGATTAATAGGCTTATCATCAGCAGTTGCGGTATGTTTCAAAAGAAGTCCGCTATCAGCACTGTGGGTTAAAGTAATTTCCTGATCATTACCAAAGTAGACTATACCACCGTCAGCAAGATATAAATCAGACCATTCAGCTGATGCTGAGCCAAGTGCTTGGCCATCAGCAGAGGTAGGTTCATTACTACCAAATCCTGTAGCAGTACCACTATTCACAATAGTAGCACCATCATCAATAGTTAATGTTACACCAGATAATACATTGACATTACTGGAAAAATTACCAGCGAGATCGGGGGGAATACCATTATACAATAATCTCTCACCAGCATCTACTCCTGACGCACTGGCATCAAGAACAAGATTGTCTCCAGCATCAGTCGAAGAACCATCAGTACCATTTAGAGTTATAGGCAGATTAAATGAATCTGTTCCTAACCCACCTTCTTCTATTCTTGTTACTGCCATTTTAGATTCCTTTATACATCCGTAGTTCTGCCATTAAGAACGGCATGAGATTTTAATTTATTATATGCTAATGAAATTAAATCACCCTTTTCAGTTGATGGGTCAAAGTCAAATTTAAACCTGTCAACTTCTGGACAAACAACCATTTGAGCAAAACTTCCTTTATCTCGTTCTGTCTTATTCCTATAAACATATGTATCGACCATTAACTTCCATCCAGACATATCATCCTTTTTAAATGCTCGCACACTATCTATACGCACATAACAATTATTTACAGTATATCCGCCTGGAATATTAACATTCATTTGTAAAGCCATATCTTATTCCTACAATTCTTCTATGGTAGAAGTTCCCTCATCAACTTCTTTCATCATTTGTTCAAAATGTCTGTTCATTGGATCATGAGGTATAAATTTTTTAGGTGTAGTGTCGGTCTGGTACATCACAAGTGCGCCCTCAACGACAGGTAATTTAAAATATTTCGCCATATTACATCTCCGATTCCCATCTATAATAACTATTTGCACCTAATGTACACCTACCGGCATGACCGGCCGTAGGACTACCTTGAAGAGTTATTCCAGCATATCCAGTTTGATTGCTATATACATAAGTACTTCCTATATCATCCAATCGGTTATTATTTGCTATTACAACACCATCACTTCCAGCAAAGGAAACCGTCATAGTTGGATTAGCTCGCATAGGATGTTCTAGCCTCCAGAATTGATATCCAGCTGTTCCACTATCCACCACTGTAGTCCAAGGGACCGTAGATGGGCCTTCGATACGTTGGAAATATCGCTGACATCTTTTTATTGTTGTATCAACAGGCTCTTGCTCAAAATCTGTAGCTATTTCTCCAACCTCAAGCTGCACATCTGTTATATAAAGGTTATTACTAGTATTATCACAAATATTGACATTACCACTTACTGCATAGTTTTCACCCGAAGCCCAAGTGTTATTTGTTCCTTGATAGCCTGAATTTGCAAGCAGTGGAAAAACTAACCACATATATTGTGACTCATCATTAGGAGGAAATGTAGCGCCCGTATCGCCAGGGAAAGTCACTGAATGTTTTTCCCAAGTGTCAGCTGACGCAACTGTAAAAGTTTCGGGACATGATCTATTTCCATCATTCATCCAGAGAGCCCAAGTATGTTGGCCAGACTTTGGTGATTTTATCCAAAAACTAAGAGTTAAAGGTACTGCGCCAGAAACACCGCCGGGAAATAGATGTTGAAGAAATTGTCCTTCAAATTTTTGTAAAATTGCGGTAACGCGAGAAGCAGTACTGGTATCTGTATCAGCTGTTGTAATATCAACTTTTAAAGTATGACCAGAACCAGTAGGCCCGGCACCTGTACCAACATCTGAGGTAGTTTGTGTAGCAGTATAACGGCCACTAGCTTGAGTTCCATAGGTGCCCCAACCATCTATAAAATATGTATAGTTCGCACCACCAAGACCTGTGCTTACACCTTCATATTGTTGTACACGAAATGCACCATTTAGAACCAGATTACGATTCGCATATTCGTTAGTATTTCCAGTACCATACCTAACTTTTTCAGTTCCACCCGTAGTAATGCCAACTTGATCAGCTGCTGGGAAATATACACCAGTATTTAAATCGCCAATATTAGTGAGCGATGGTAAAGCAACAGTGCCATCACTTATTGATAAATTTCCAGTAGAATTTAAAGTCATCTTTGTTGCGGCTGCTTCACTAGCACCGACCATAAAATCTATTGAGGTTGCATTTGAATCGTTAGCAAAATCACCTTCCGACCTTGCTTGTATCGCAGCAGAAACCAAAACAGCGTCCGTACCTGTACCTTCATCTGGAGCTTGGAACGCAATTTTACCAATTATATCGTCAGCAGCAATATCTGTCTCACCAGTTTGTAATGTTAACAAAAATGGATTATCATCACCAGTAGCAACACTCTTTAAAAATAAACCATCATCAGGGTCATGAGTCACTGTTACATCCTGATCATTACCAAAGTAAATTACGCCGCCATCTGCCAAATATAAATCAGACCATTCTGCTGAAGCTGTACCTAATGAATCTCCATCAGCAGAAGTTGGATCAGCTGATGCAGCAGTTGCCCAAGATAAAGTTCCCGAACCATTTGTTGAAAGCATTTGACCCGAACTACCATCAGCTGTAGGTAAAGTATAAGTTACATCGCCAGATTGAGTTCCAACTTGAAATGCACTATAGTTTGTCCCGTTGTCCGTATCTTCATACAATCTTAGTTGGCCGGCGCCCGTAGCACCGTTTGCAATAGCAACATAACCACCATCATTAACATCTAATAATGTTCTACCATCGTACTGTTGAAAAAGTATATCTTTTGCATCAACAGCTGCCTTAATAACGGCATCACCACTAGAACTTTTGATTTGCAAAACATCAGCACCAGCAACCTCTATATCAATTTGATCATCTGTATCGGCTGTAAGACTTGTATCAGCATCAGCATCAATGACTAATTTAGCACCGTTTAGGTCTGCAAAATTTCCTTTGTCGGGTTGAGCTCCTATATATGGCATATTATGTTATCTCCATAATTGAAAGGGCAACATCAACAGCCCCACTTCCATACACCCTTATATAATCCGTAGTTTGCATCACAATTTTATTTCCCGATAACAGTTCTAATGTTGAATTGCCAGGAATAGGAGCAGTTGTAATAAGCTCAACATCTGCATTTGTTTCCGTATCACTTGTATCAGAAGAAAGTGTGACAGTTGAAGTAATTGCAGAACTTGTAGTATTACCTATCATCATTCCTAATACTATTGCTGTTGTGCTACTTGGAACAGTATACACTGTCGCCAGTGTTGTTACTCCAGCCTTGGTTTTTAATTTAAATGTATTGGCCATATTTTTATCCTAAAGCTATTGCAAGAGCAGTGGCACTTGCGTCAGTTCCGAAACCATTTAGTGTACTTCCACTAGCAGCAGTAATTGTTGCACCAGAAGAAATTGATAATGTAGAACCAGACAGCACGGTAAAAGTGTTAGCTGTCATTCTAAAATCATCTGCACCAGAAATTTTAAAGTCGATCTGATCATCCGTATCTGATGTAATGCTGGTATCTGCATCAGCATCCAAAATAAGTTCACCAGCATTCATGTCCAGGCTTACAGTAGAACCAGCTGCTAATAATTTTCCAGTATCCGTAATTCTCCATTTTTCAGTTGCAGCCTCACTTGAACCAGTCATAAACAACAAAGCTGTTTTATTAACACTAGCACTAAAATCTTGCGTAGCAACTGCCTTAATCTCGGCAGCAATAGCATTAGCATCTGTACCTGTTGCTTCATCTGGTGCTTGAAAAGTAATTCTACCAATTACATCACCATCTGAAATATCAGTATCACCACTTTGCAGAGTTAATAGAAATGGGCGGTCAGTGGTTTCGCATTTAAAAGTTAGTCCATCAGTATCATCATGTGTTATTTTTACTTCTTGATCGTTACCAAAATAAATTACAGCTGCATCTGAAAGGTAGATATCAGACCATTCTGATGAGGCAGAACCTAATGTTGCTCCATCAGCACTTGCTGGAACAATAGAAGTACCAACAGTTGCAGTATTAATAACAGGACTTGTCAGCGTCTTATTTGTAAGGGTTTCTGTTGCTGTAAGTAATGATACTGTTCCAGTTACATTTGGTATTGTAATCGTTCTATCTGCTGTCGGGTCAGTAACAGTCAATGTCGTTTCATAATCATCAGCTGTTGCACCTTCAAATATAATATTTTCAGTAAATTTATTTGTCGCAGTAATACCACTAACATCAGAAACCAAGTTATTGAACTCAATTCTGAAGTCTTCTAAACTATTCGTTGGGAGTACTGTACTCGCAGCTATTGCCATGAATTAAATTCCTTCTTGTTCTTATATTTATACACCATATTTATAATCCTAAACTTATACATTTGGATAATTGATATTAATATTATCATCTGTTGCAAGTTCAAACCTAAATCTTCCACCAGCATCCGTAGAAGAACTATCCGTACCGTTCAATAATAGAGAACCATCCGTTTCATCTTCTAAATCTAACGCACCATATTCAGAAATTAATATATCAGAAGGTCTAACAATTGGTTGTAAAGTAGAATTTGTATAATTTTGGAATGGTATCGTCCCGCTATTAAGATAATTCTCAACGATTATTCGATCACTCTCTAATTCTAATTTATTGTTGGTTCCAAACCCTGTTTTACTTTCTAGAAGTATATTATCTCCATGAGCACCAGAAGCAGTTGTTCCATTCTCTTGCATGAAGAAACCACTTTCACTACTTTCCTCTAGAATTATTGCTGTATTACTTACCGGCGTTGAACCACCTGTTGGCCCAAGACCATCAACTAAATGAGAATCTATAACCAACAGTGAAGGTCTAATAAAATCAGACATAGTAAAGAAGTCGTATTGCACAACACTCTCACCAAGAATTTTATATCCAGCACTGGTACTAGAACTATCTATACCATTAAGAACGAAAGTATCGCCTACATTTGCTGAAACTTCTGCAACTATATTTTCCCCTGCATCTGTATAATCTGAGTCCGTTGCGTTCAAAATAATTTTGTCAGATGAAGTACCTGTCCATCCTGTCGTTGCTGTCTCCAATATAATAACATCAAATTCTGCTACTATATTATCATTAGAGTAGTTTCCTATATTCTCAAAGGTGAAACTGGAGTCATTATTGGGATCAGCTGCATCTTCCAGAATAAAGCTTTCTCCAGCATCTATAGCATAATCGGCTCGTTGTACTTCATCTGGCCCAACTCCTGTTGTAGTCGGTAGGCCTGCTTGAAATATATCATTATCTACTAAAAGATATCCAGCTGGATTTGCAGTTCCTTTTTCCAACTCAAATCGAGAAACCTGATTTGGAAATGGATTTCTACCAAATGTTACTAGACCAGTTGAAAGATGTCTTGGAGTTGATTGTGGAATATGTATCTTTCTTGAAATGAAGGTGACAAGAGAAACATCGTGATTTGGACCGCCACCCTTCATTGAAGTTTCAAGTTGCTGTGAACCACCATCCTCATTCAATAAAGTATTGAGTACTTGATTTCCTTGCAACCCAACTCTATTGAAAACGATTCCAGCAGAAGCATCTTCCAACTCCATAGAATCTCCAGCATTGGTAGAATCTGAATCAGTACCATCTAGAAGAATATCATCACCGGCATCTGTTCTTGTTACATGGTCACTGTCTTCACTACTATTCATAACAAGATTAGCAGAAATGGCTACAGACTTCTCTGATATAATTCTGTCATTAGCATTTGTAGAAGAAGAGTCTGTTCCGTTAAGAGTAATAACGCCATATCCTCCAGCATCAGTATCAACACCATCTTCAAGTTGAACGCCAGTAAAATCATCAAAGTGGAATATTGGAGTTTCTTCTATAACATAAGAACCAGCATTAGAATAACCCTCTACAATAATCTGATCTGTTGCATTAGTGGAATCCGAATCTGTGCCATCTAGAACTATATTGTCTCCAGCATTAGTACCAGCGCCATCAGTACCACCATGCTCAATAGCAACTTCAAACACTTCTGTACCATCAAGAATAATAGAATCACCTTCAACTTTAAGGTCTTCAGATTCTTCTAGAACCACATGTTCATCAAATGCACCATCCACAATATCAACTACCCCAAGACGGCGTTGTGTAACCTCGTCAAATAGAATTTCAAAGGTAGAAGCAAGTATCGGTGAGAATTGATCAGCAGGAGCTGCAACTCCAAGATCAGAAAACCAACCACCACCAAGAGAAGAACCAGCAGCTTGCACCGCAGCAGAAATAGACGATGCAACTTTAACTTTACCAAATGCGGCCCAACCAGCTGGATGAACTGCCTTCTTTAACTGATTAAGATAACTATTTACTCCAAATCCAGATTGCACTTCATAAGAAAATTGTTGATAATAATACGAATCTTGAATTCGATTTAAATCTTCGCCGATAAGACTTTCTATGTTAGTACTATAAGACTTGAGAGTTTCCATAGTAACATCTATCGTAGATGTACCCTTTGCAATATTAGCTTTTACAATAGTTCCTGTCGCACCACTAGAATCCGTGATAGTAGTTGGATACTTGGCGATACCTGTTGCACCATCAAAGAAGTCTATACCACTTTCACTAATAACACTGTCACCACCATTTGTACTGTCAGAATTTGTACCGTTAAGTGCAATCACACCATCAGCAGGCTCAATATTCTGCAATAATTTTGCTTTTTCATTTTGTATGGTAGTTCCAGAATCTTCGGTTAATATAACACCACTTGCTGCTATTCCTGTTTCAACATGAATAAATCCTTCAGCATTACTTGAAGCACCATCCGTTCCATCAAGAAGAATTCTTATAAAATCAGAATCCGTTCCTTCCAAAATAATAGTATTGTTATCGCCATGTTCCTCATTTAATAGATCACCACCGGCATCGGTTTGCGAACTGTCTGTAGCATTCAAAATAATAGTGCTGGGTTCAATATCTTCAGATGAATCGGTTATTAAATAAGTTCCAGCACCAGACAACCTATTTTCTAACTTTTTAACATAATGAAGATCAGGCCTGATCGGCCGTTGTGGCGAAAGCCCGATTTGCTGACCACCAATGGTTACAACATTACGTTGTAAGGTTTCTTCAAGCACTATTCTTTCTAGTTGACGATCTTCACCATTACCGCCAAGAGATACAGCTGTTTCTGATAAAAGAACATCTCCTGTTCCATCCTCATTCGTAATACCATCACCGACATTGGTTCCATCCCTTGCGGCATATTCCAGTTGTAATGGTGGGAAAAAAGAATCATTGGGAGATTCAAGAATAAGAGCGCTGCCAGCTGTATTGCTAGCCCACGGTGGAAGCGAGATAGGTGGGCCATCCCAATCAGGGCCACCGGCGAAAGCTTCTTCAAGAGTAATATATCCATGTTGCCATTCATCAGCATCTAAAACAATTCTGTTACCGTCAGCATCTACAATATTATCTTCTTCATCTATTGACCGATTTATTCCAATCGTAGTAACCTTAACATCACTACCATCTCTCAAATTATCTTCAAGAGCAATTCCTTCATTATCACTAATCTCTAATGTTGATCTTACTACATCCTCAAAAGTTGTAGTTAAAACATTATTAGTTGAATCCCACCCCTTAACTACACCTGTATGTGTCGTAAGAGTATTTGCAGCTTCAAAAGTTCCTGATACATCTTTCAGAGTAAAGTTTGCACGAAAATCCATAAATGGCGCAGTATTATAGTTAAACCCTTGATTGGTTATTTCTATATCACCAACAGCACCAATGTTATTCGTTACCGCAAGTAGGGCTGATCCAGTACCAGTAGTGGTTGTTGATACAGCAACAGAAGGAATAATTCTATATCCAACACCGCCATCTTTAACGAAGATTTTAGAAATAGCACCAGAATAGTCTGTAGTTTCTTCTATCGCAAATCTATCGGAGTCAGAACCATATGTATCTTTACTTGTTTGGTTTATAGACCATTCCATAGCCATATCATGACCAGCATGAGAATCAGCAACATCATGATAAGATTCCAGTTCAAGTTTTTCACCAACTTCTTTTGGTTCCCATAGTTTAATATTACGTTTTTCAACCTCATTCGGACCCAGGCGCGCAGCATCATTATATGCATCTATATCATAAGAAACAAACTCTTCTTTTTCTAGTAGAATATCGCCGACATAGAAATCGTCTGGAGTCCTTGCTAACACAATCGGCGGTGGTGCTGGGTCATCGGGATCGCTGTCCGGCTTATTCCCCTCAAGAATAATATTGTCACCAAAAGAATCGCTTTCATTTTCTCCAACTATATTATCGCCATCTGTCTCTTCAAGTAAAAATCCAGCAGGATCATTTTCATCTGTGCCGATACCAATTTCTAATCTTATTTTTTCATTAACAAATTCAGTACCGGCAGAGGATTGTTCCAAGATAAATGATACATTATGTGGATGAATAATCTTATTGTAGTCTGATCCATCTAATACTATACTTCCAGTAGAAGCAACTCCCGATTCTACTTGAATAACCGTAGACTCATATACATTATCTAAAATAAGACTTTCACCGTTAAGTCCAGTAGTTCCCCTTTCCATTTCAACAGAAAATAATTCAATGTGGTTTATTGTATCGCTCTCCGAAATAAGAAAATCACCCTCATCCGTAGATTTTGCATCAGTGCCATCTAATGCAATAGAGCCATCAATAACTGAAACAAATCCACTAGCTGTAATGGTATCAGTGTCAGTAGTTGTAAATGTTAAAGGATCACCAACTTCATATTTGGTTCCAGCATCATCTATAACAATATCACTTACTGAGCCAGGAATAATGTTCTGAATTCTTGCTGTTGCCAAACCATTACCAATAGAAGTATTTGCGTCAAATTCAATTTCTTGATCTTCTGTATATAAAGCGCTTCTATTGGTAACTATACCAGTGGCCACTATATTTTTAAGAGTAAACGTAATAGGAATATCTTGTACAGTAGATGTTGTAGTTAAAGTTTCCCCCTCTGTAAAAGTAAATTTGCTACTAATAGAATCTGCATTAAGTTCAAATTCTACAATCGCAGCACCACCTTCAGAAAATGAGGTGGCCGATGCGATAATTGCTGTAGCACCAGAAGTCTTACCAAGTATAGTTGTACCAACTGCTTCTAATACATCAATATCTGTAAGAGGAGCAGCTCGCATAATTATTTTATTACCCCACTTACCATCCGAAGCTCTCATCATAAATTTGTTTGGATATATTACATCAGCAGTTTCACCAAGAAGCATACGCATGAAAATCTTATGACCTTCGGATGTTCCTTTGGCTCGATATAACTCACGAATATTTTTAATTAATTTTCTTTTGGATAATCCATCTGCTAACCTATTCGGTATAGCATTCATAAACTCATCACGAAAATTATCTAGAAAATCATAAATGGTATTATCTGTATCAGCGTAGGCTAATAACTGTTGTATATTCTGTACAGGGTTTGCACGATATCTAACGACTGTACCAGTTGCACCAGACGTTCCACCAGTTATGGTTTCTCCTGTTATAAATTTTTGTTGTGATGTAATGAAGAGTCTTGGTTTGGTAGAGTTTCCTAAATCATCCACAAGAACTGTAGCAGTAGCATTAGAAGTTCCACCAGTTATAGTTTCCCCTGCGGCAAATTTACCATCACTTCCAGCACCTTTCTCTAAAACAATTTTATCACCATCCACATCCAACGCAAAGGATTTTGTTTCTAATTCTAAAAGAAGATTATCTATATTTGATGTGATGCGAAGCTCACCAGCTTCAAGATATTGGTAATAGTGTTTTAGAAAACGAGAAAATACGGGATGATCTGCCTGAATAAAATCTGGCAGTTGACCATCAATTTGAGTACTAATTTTAGATGTCAAATTTCCTGATGGAGCAGGATCAAAATCTTTGTCTCTAAAAGCCATTATCTAATAACTCGCTGTTGATGGATTTGCAGGCCTTGGTACATAATCAGTACCAGCAGCACTGTCACCTACTGCAACAGTATCGACTTCTCCTGTTATTGAAGTGTTAATAAAATCTATTTCTAATATCTGATTGCGAACAGGAACAATATCTTTTGAATTAGGAATTGCAGTAATACGAATTTGAGTAGAAGATGCTCCGTCAACAACATCAGCAGAAGTAATATAAATTGAATTGATAGCAATTTTTCCTGTTGAATATGTTATTGTACCAGCAGTCGAATCAGCATAAACTCTAGCACCAGCAGAAATATAATACAATCTTAGATTTCCAGCACCGTCATCATCAAAATAATGTATATTAGTAGTATCACCACTAATATAAAATCCTGATGAGGTAATAATTCCACCTGATGCTTTATTATGCTCAGTGTGAGGATTGTAAAATGCATTATTAAAGTTAATAGTGTATGATGTTGCAGCGGTAGTTGTCGGAGTAAATTTTTGTGCTAAGGTTACATTTGTTGTATTACTTGTAATTGCAGTATCCGTATCATCAATAAGAGCTAAAACTTTTGAATGTCTAAACAATCCTTCAAACTGTCCTAAATCGGAATCGTCGTAATTTTGTAAAGTGGTTGAGACCAACGATTCTAATTCTGAAGATGTTGATGTTGTTGCACTAGTATCAAATTTAAATATTGTATTTAAAATCAAAAATGTTGTTGTTGGGTCAACAATAACAGGCGTAGTTGACGCAATCGTATATGGAGCTAAAGCTTTAACCAAATTAGTTTTTTCAGCTGATGTTAAGTTAAGTCCAGTAGTTGATTTAATAGAAATAAAAATCTTACCATATTCTGCTGTACCTACTACACCAAGACTAGGATCAAACGAACCACTTTCTCCACCAAATACTGATACAGCTTGCGTTTTAGGAAATAATTTTTTTGCATACACTTTATAGTCTTCAGCAGTAACACACCTTCCTTGAGATGCATAATCAAGTGGAGCATTATATTTGATTGATTTAATGGATTCAGCATCAGAACCACCACTAGCTCTAGATACAGTTGCAACTGCAACATCAGTTATAGATGCAATAGCTCCAGAATTTTTAAATATTGCAGCACCATTAGCCTCTTCTTTATTACTCACAACATAAGTTATAATTACAATATTATCATCTGACAATGCAGCACCAACAATACCATCTCCAAAATAAATCTCAAATTTACCAGCTTCAACTTCTTGTAAAAAATATACTTTACTACCAGTTCCAACTTGTGTTATATCAGTTGCTTCCGTATATGTTGCTGTAGTAGTATCAGATGAAGAAGCTTGGACTTTAACCGTAAGAGTAGTTGTATCTGCTCGATTATCTCTCAAAAGAAATCTTTGGTCTGCATCAGAAGTATTAACAGTATACCTTGTTGTTACAAAAGTTCCTTCGTAAATATTAACATCGTTGAAGGTTATACCAGAACCAATATTAGATGCAGTAATATCTTCAGCAGTAACGAATTGATAATCTGTTCCCTCAACAGAAGTTGTAAAAACTGTACCAGCTTCCATTGTTGCAGAAGCAAGGGCTGGTGTATTTAATGTTACATCAACAGTTGCCGTTGCAGCTCTAGCAGATATAGGAACATAACCTAAAGTCTTTGCATGAGAAACAACACTGGAACGCAATGCCGCACTATCTAAAAACATTTCGTTGGCAAGCATGTTTGCATTAAATCCAAGATAGTGAGTGTTATATGCGAGAACATCCAGCAATGCACTCATACCCGAACCTTCAAAATCATAATCTTTAAATTCTGTTTGTCCTCTAAGGAAAATTTTAAGATTATTCTTTACCTCATCAAAATCAAATTCTGTTACGTTTAGTCTTTTTGTATTAACTGCCATTATCGTAATCTCTCTAGAAATAATGTTAGGTCTACTAGTTCTGTCGGCATATTCACAACATAAAATTCTACTGATACTTCATATGCATTACGATCTAAATTAGGATACGCAATAACATTGATTAATCTTACTCTTGGTTCAAAATTCTCAATAACATCTTCTATCTTTCTTGTAAGAATATGTGCAGTAATTGGGGTCATTGGCTCAAACAATATACCTCTTACACCAGAACCTATTTCTGGATGAAAAGGTTTTTCATAATGGTTTGTTAACACAAGGTTTCGGACAGCACGCTTTACTGCCAAAATATCAGTTACTTTACTAATGTCCTTAGATGTTGATTTCTTACCAAAGAACAAATCCAAATCTGTATATTGTCGAACATTACGATCAATATTATTTTTGCCTTGTGCATCAGTAAAGGCCGACCAATCACTAGGTGTTCCTGCTGCCATTATAGACTCCTGTTTTTATTATTTATAAGATGTCACATAATTATCTGCGATATTAACTTCTGATATTACTGCCTCAATGTTGTCATGCCAATAATTTAAAAATCTATGTACTCTTGGATACTCTGGTCTTATATCTGCTGTCTGCCAAATAAACTCTTGAAGTATATGATTATAATCCGGCATCCAATATAAAACATTTAGAGTCACTATAGTATTTCTTATTAGTATCACCAGTCGTCACCAGATTTATCGTCAGATTTAAACTCTTCATCTAATTCAGAATCGGCACCAAATTTCTCATTCGACTCTAGAGCTTTATCAAATTCAGTATCGTTCTCTGACTTCTCCCATGCTTTGTCGGAATCCTCAGAAGCTTTTTCTACTTTCTTCATAAACTCGCAATCTACATTCTGTGCATAACTGTATGATACTTTAAATGCAACTCCCGACAATGAATTCTCGCCAAAATCAAACTCAGGCGGTGCAGCGGGATGCTCCTCATAATCCCAAACTCCTCCATATACTGTGACCCGTTTGCCCTTAACTTTATAACGATCTCTTGGAGATATTCTTCTACGGAATCCGCCAGGCCTACCAGAACTAGCATGCTCACTTCTCAATCTTATCCACCTTGGCTTAACTTGCCCTTTTGTACTTTTAGCAGATGAAACCCACTTTGGTACATAACCTTTTATGTATAAAATACTTATAGGTTCATGTTCTAAATCAAACTGATATCCATCATTACCTCCAGCAAGCGGGTCATCATTTTCATGAATTGCATCTATCAGGTCAGCACTAACCAAGTCAAAATCTTTTATCATTTCCTTAACTGGTATCGGTTTTTTAGTAAATCCATCTTTTGAAACATTTTTACGACCATAGACAGTTACACCGCCACCTGATTCTATAACCTTTTCACTTCTTGTTGATTTCGTTATAGTAGAATCCTTACTTACTGCACCTGTAACTGCATCTTTAGAAGTTGTTGCGGTTATCGTGATAGTTTCTGAACTTACCTCACCAATATCGCCAATATCTGGACTCGGAGGGCTTTCAGTAGTTACAGCAATTGTAGTACTGTTAGTTGCAACTTTATACGGGCCGCTATCTGCGGTTGGTATTTCCTCACCAATTTCCTCAAAAGAATCAAACACTGTTGCAAGATCAGTTTGCAAGGTTTTTAAATGTTCATTTACAACTAGAACAGAAGGTTTTTCTTCTTCTGAATCAGCTTTTGCTTGTAATACTTCTACTGCCTTTTGTACAGCTTCACCCCCTGCAGCTGGAACTGTGAAGTTAGGAACAGCAGAACATAAATCTGTTCCACCTGTTATTGCTGATGCAGCATCTGAAACTAAAGTATCTAAAGAAAATCCACTAGCAGTTAATGCGCTACCAAACTTTGTTGTTATATCAGCGAGTAAAGTATTATATTGACCACTTCCAATAGATAATCCTGATAGACTAGTAAGTTGCGCTTGTAAATTAACATCAGGAAGTTTTGGTAATTCTGGAACCATTGCTTTAAGATCGGATACTAATGCAGTAACATCGGTATCCAAAGTAGCTTTAAGAGCTGATGCATCAACTTCCAATCCGTCAAGAGCACTAGTTATCATAGATTCAAATTTAGTTTGAATTGCATTAAACTCTGGACTTGCACCACATAAATTTGGAACTTTAAAATCAGCCATGTTTATCCTCCAGCAAATACATTAGAACTTCCGGCAGCTACAGAAGTACAACCACTTATTGAATCACCTATTCTACCAGCACCCTTTGTATTTACTTTAACAGTAGAGGAACCACTTGCTATTGGCGCTGCATGTGAAGGACATGGAGCGCCGGGAAGTAAATGGGTTGTATTATTATCACCTTGTCTACTCCATTTAATTCCATTCACATAAACATTGGGTGAACCTTCTGCTCTGGTCATTCCAGAACAATGTGATACGTCTGCATCTCCTATTCTAGTTGCTGCGGGCACGTTCTTTCTCCATTAGTTTTTGTAACCTAGTATTCCAAACAGCAATCTCAGAATGTTCATCTTCCGTATGTGGGTCTTCTGGAATATCAGGTAAAAATTTAATTACATGATCAAACTCATATGGTATATCTTCATAATTGTCAAATGTTACTAGCTCTCCGTTTATGATGAATTGAAATTCTGCCATTAGTTCAAATTAATCAATGCAGAATCTACATCAACCTCCGTTGTTGCATCCATGTCAATAGTTGTCTCTGATTTAATGTGCATGGTTGTAGCAGATTTCATATTTAGTTTATCACCAGACTTAAATGATGTTATGCCAGATAAAGTTGTAGTAGATATATTATTATTCGCAACTATAGTGATATCACCAGAAATTCCAAATGGTTCTTCAGAATATGTGGGCCCAGTTGCAGCAATCTTAATAGCATTTTGTACACTTAGGCTGCTGGTATCATTAATAATTCTAACTTCAGATTTCTCAATTATTGTATCGACGTTTCCAGAAACCCTACCCTTCACATTTCCAATCATGGGTTTCTTTTCCCCTGTATCTGGATCAATCTTTACTCCACCAATCTGATACGCATAATTACCTCTTATTTCTTCTTCTCTATTTCCACCACCTTCGCCTGCACCAACTTTTACACGATGATTCTTGTGTATCTTTTGAGTATAATTACCTTCTACCTCTAAATGGTAGTCGCCCTTAATGAGTTCTCTCACTGATCCTGCTACTGTCAAGTTGACACTACCAGATATAAGAACTTTTGAATCCTTAGCAATAATCTCATAATTATCACCAACTACTTTTACAACTCTATCTCCTTTAGGATGTATCTCTTCAAATGTTCCAGAAGTATGTTGAGTAAACAATCTTTCTCCACCCACAGTATCATCTATTTCATGTATATGTCCAGACTCACTTTCATGAACATGATTAAAGGGGTATTGGCCAGAACGATAAACCTTAGTATTTTTTGTTATAGATTTAGGATGAGGTTCGTCCCACCATCCACGAGTCTCTTCAATTGCTTCATCTGACACTTGTAAAAGATATGGTTGTGTTGCAATAGGTATACCAGTACCTTTCATCTTCTCTTCATCTGTTTCTCTACTGTTATCATCTACACCAATAGTTTCATCCTTTTTAGTTGGATCACCACGCAATCGATTCAATCGTCTTTTGATAAGAGAAGTATGTGTTTCTGATGTTGGGCCTAGAGCTAAACGATTAGTATCTGGTTCTCCTACTTCATGTCCAGATTTCATTTTAACATGAAATCCATCTACAGGGTAAGGCCCATATGTGGGAGCACCAGCGTAATTTACTTGATTTGTATATGGACTACGAGGATCATTAAAACCTTCTGAATAATTAGCTTCTTCACTTGGTACGCCTGGTAGAGAACCTATAATAATAGGTTGTTGTTTTTCTTGTGCATCTCTAAAGAAACCAATAACCCAACTTCCTTCAACAAGAAAAGAGGGCGTGCTTCCCATACCATGCATTGCCGGATCAGTAACAGGATGCATAACATGAGCCCATGGCAAATCAGCAGTGGGAAGTTCATTTAAATCTGCTGTATGAAATCCAAGACAACGAACACGAACCCGGCCGATGCTTATTGGATCGTTCCTGTCTTCTACAACACCAACGAACCAGATGAATCCATCTTGGCCCATAAAATATTTATTTTCTGCCATAATAATCCTCTAATAGTCTTTTGACTATTTATAAGGATCAGTGCAAGTCTGGATCACGCCCCCAATGAGGCCCGCCAGGATCAGAATTATATTTTTGGGTTTCTAATTTCCAATCTGGATGTTGTTCTTTATACAATAGCAATAAATCATGCAATTCTATGCCTGATAAATTATCGCATAAACATTCCTTGTCATGGATTAACCGATATCTAATCATGGTAGAGTTTATTTATATATTTTTAACACAACTCCAAAACCATTCAGTAGTTCCCTTGGTTTTGAATTCTGTACTAAGGTTATCCATACCATCTTGAATATCCATATCAGTTAACCATTTGGCCATATTCTTAAAATCCTCACTTACGCCAGTAGCACCGCGAGATTCCATGCCGGTGATTGCCTGCCAAGGATTGATTCCAAGATTTCCTGCTAAAATAATTCGTTCATGATCACATTCTTGTTTTGGAACAGAATGTCTAACCCAGCCTGGAAACATTACCATATGACCACTTTTATGTTGTAAAGAATGTGTGGCATCATCAAAGACCAGAGGCGAACACTTCTCACAACTTTCTACACTATACACCCAACTCCATACCATTGGCCAATGTTCGTGAACCTTAGTATAATTTCCTTTAGTGTATATTGCACCCCAACAATCATAGGGCATAAATGGAACACCTTGCCTTGGAGAATTTTCATATGCAACATCTGTTGCCATGCGACATACTTCCATAAAGTCTCGATTTGATTCGTGCATATACCAACCTGTCATGCTCCCCTTTACATTTGTAGTATGTTTCTGTACATCTCCAATATCCCGACAGGTTTGTGCAAGTCGTTTTTGAAGGCCTTCATTAGAACAATCTTTTTGTACGACAGGAAATTTTACGTTAAAAGCTAGAGAGGAAGGATTAGTTCTCAGTTGTCTAAATTTCTTTTCCTCAAGCTTGTTTTCTTTTTCAATATTAGAAACAATAGATTTTAGCGAACTCATGTGAATGACGGCTCCTCTGGATACCAATACCAACCTGTAGATATATATTTAGAATGAGTATGTACAGGATTACCTCTATGCTGATACATCCATGCAGCAGGAAATATACAACCCATACCTTGGCGTGGCTGTATTCTTATTTTGTCGTATAGAAATTCTGTCTCTCCTTCTCCATTCGGAATATCGTTTAGATAGATAGTCCAAACCAATGATCGTTTACAATTTTCAACATGACTTATCTCTGCATGAAAGTTATGAAACCCACCGCCCATAGGATTTGTACGTTGTACTTTTATTTCTGGTGTAACAAGTTGTCTAGCTCCACGATACGCATAAGGAAACTCTTCTAGATATTTGTTCATCATATCATACTTAACTGTTTGCACTGGTTTATACAATTCTGAAGTCTCTGGAAGCCACATCTGTTTATCATTACGAGTTTCACGATTTGCTTCTTTAGTTTTTACATTTGGTTCACTTTCAAACCATTCAATAAGAGACTGGCATAATTCTTTTGACAGCGCATCATGAAATCCTCTTACAAAATTACGAAGCATTCCATAGAGGCCCTTCTGTCGATCCACTATATTCATCAGTATCCCAAAATGGTCTTTTATCATTATCCAGTTCTAGTCCATTATTCAAATTACCAGAAATCATAATACGATCATGATCACAGGGATGATTCGGAACTTCATGCTTCAACCATGAAGGAAATACAATTATTTGAGAAGTTTTAGGAGTCACACTTAAAGGTTCATTTGCATTTGGAAACACCAGAGGCGAACAATTCTCACAAGCAAATATACAATAGGTATACGACCACAAAGAAGGCCAGTGATTATGTACCTTGGCAGATTGTCCTTTAGTATAAATCAATCCCCATGTATCGCTAAGGTATAGAGGTACTATTAATGGTTTACCGTCTGTATCCGTTTTAGTTGCCACAGGACATGCATATGCAATCTCTTTTGCCTTTTCCGCTACGTCCCAAAAAGCCTTGTATGCCATATGCATATCCCAACGAGTCATAAGACATTTTGCTGCGGTGCGGCCTCCTAGATGATCTCCGGCATGCCGTATATCTTTTTCCAGTTGTTCGTTATTAATACCTTCTATCTGTTTTACTTTAACAGGATATTTGTCAGTAAAATACGGCCAGGGTTTATTACCCTTTCCATATACCAAGTCACTTAATGCACTCATACCACAATCTCCTGTATACGCTCCTCGTCTGGATGACGGCCATCAAACTGTGGATTTCCTTTTGGAAGAAAATAAAACCAACCTGTCGCTATATATTTAACCCCCTCGTTAGGAGTGACTCCCTTGTGAGGATGAGTCCACCCAGCAGGCCAAATAACAGTTCTTCCAACTTTAGGTGTAATCGTTTTATTCTGATAAGGAAACTCTGTACCACTCTTTGCATCATTAAGATACATCATCCACACAAGCATACGATAAGGATGACTGCCAGAATCTTCGTTATGTAAAGTAAAAAATCCTTCCTTCTCTCCATCATATTTTTGTACATTGTAGTTAGGAGCAACTCTACACCAATTATTATCAAACAGTTGCTTTAAGTAATTATACTTTTTACCATATGACTTAATACTGGTGTTAACATATTTCCAGACAAAAGGATTCAGTTGCAAATCTTCATTAAAGCTTGCTGTTATTTGTAAACAAACCTTATTACGATTCTTATTAAAAAATGCAAGGCCGGATGTTTTAGAACGACTCTTATCACACATATGCTCGAAATATTTTATTATATTTCTGCAATCTTGTTCAGGCTTATAATAATCATATGATTCTAAAAAATCATTATACCCTACATCTTTATCTGGATTATAATATGTTTCTATAATTTCACCACTCATCACATAATACCTGTATACCCAATGTCTTCATCCGACTCCTGATTTTTTCCACAGTGAGGACATACGACAATAGGCGCATCTTTAGGATGCCACTTATCAGATGCAGCTACACTCCACCAACCCTTGCAGAACTCGCAAGTGAAATGCCAGAGAGTTTCTTTAGAGTAGTTCATTTAATGAAACAAAATCTTTAACATATCCAGCATGTTCTACAGTAAGAAAAACAGACTTCATATTCTTTTCCTTGACAGGAACAAAACGAGAAAGTTTCTTAGAGTAGTACATAGGAATACCATTCTCCAATTTCATATCATCGTAGCTATCCATGTCAGAAAAGATTTCTGTAATAACTCCACTCTTTCTATCATTGTATATATTATAGTACTCTACAGTATCACCGATATTCATAATCACACTCCTTATGTGTACATTAAAAAACAAAGAACTCCAAACCAAACAAAACAACCCAATACAAGAATAACAGTTGCTTTAATTATAAACTTAAAAGACCTAATAGGACTCGTAATAAGCTTATAAAGAAAATAACCAGTTATTAATAATACTAAAAACGATATCATGGTCATAATATCCGTATTAATCAGAATATTTTCTATAATTTCCATAATTTTCTCTAAACGTATCTCTGGTAAAAGGATTCCCTTCTAACTTTTCCTCTAGTTTACGAATATATTTTCTCATATCATCTAATTCTTGTTCCAGATAAAGAATACGAAGCTTCAGATCGTCATTATTTTCACTATTCACTTTGAGCATATCTAAACTCTTTCATTGCACATTCTTCCAATTGATTCATAATATCTTCTGTGAAATAGGTAGTTGGATCATTCAAAATAGTCTTACCAAACTGTTTACTTCCATCCGGCAACTCAAATCGAGTCGATACCTTCTTGAAAACTCCATACTTCTCTGCAAGTTCCAGTAGGCCGTAGTACCTATCAAGTCCTTTATCATAAGTCAATCGAACATCTACCATCTTATTCTCTACTGTAAGCCTACTCTTGTGGTTCTTACAGTGAATGATATTACCGATAACCTCAGTACCGTCCTTTTCTTTCTTCTTACTCAAATAGACAATAGTGCTTGCAGCATACTTCAGTCCGCTTCCACCGCCCATCTCCTTCGTAGGAAACATACTACCCACAACATCATAGGTATGGTTCGTTACCACCATTGGAACCTTCGCTCGACCTAACTTTAACGTGAGAACTCGAAACGCAGCCTTCAGAACTTGTGCCCTTGTCATATCTCTTGTCTCTTTACCTTCGGCCGTATCTTCTACTTCCTTTGTGGTAGACAACATACCTAAAGAGTCCAGGCAGAGAAATAAAGGCTTACGTTCTGACTCATGTTGTATCAGATAAGAGTCCAGAACCTTGAGAGCCTGTGTACGAAACTCCTGTACGGTTGTCACAGGCATAATAACCATTCGACTTGGATCAATACCTCTATCTGTTACCATCTGCTTTGTGATTGCTGATTCACTTTCAAAGTATATTACACCAGCATTGGGGTCTTTGTCAAGGAAATTCTTTACAATTCCCATAAGAAAGTAAGTTTTTCCTGTTGCACTCTCTCCAGCCAATGCGGTAATCTTGTTTGCTGCAAGTCCACCGTAAAGAGAACCAGAAAGAAGTCCGTTAAAAATATATGAGCCTGTATCAATAAAGGAATCTACATCTCCAGCCTCTACACCATCAATCACCAGAGATGCATATTCATTTCCTACATCCTTAATAACACTCTTTAGAAAATCAGTCATATATTATGCATCCTTCTTGCGAACCGTGAAATCGATTCCTAATCTCTTCTCGTTTGTGGTAATCTTTGAAGCACAATGGGAAACTCTGGGATCGAACACAACAAAATTAGTGGGCACCATAGGAATTGATTCATCACCATGCAGAAACAATCCGCCATCTTTAGCATTCCAGTTACTATTTAACAATCCAACAATCTTAATATAATCCGTATCGTGCTCGTGGTCTATATGGCGATTGTCCTCACGATGCCGATCCTTCATACTAATGCCGCAATAGGAAACTTCTGGATAAAACAAGCTTCTGCCAAAAATACCCTCGTATGTTTTTGATTCGTAAATCTGAATCAGAAGTCCCATTGCCATTCCAGCCAGAAACTCATCCACAGGTTCATTTTCCAGAATATCCAGCTTAAGATGCTTGTCCTCAAACGCCATACCAATAGGATATTTCAGATTCCAGTTACTACTGTTCATTGCTGCAAACTTCAGCATATCCAAATAAGATGTCGAGCAGCAATTCTCAATCACTTGTATCATCATAATCCTCGTTATCTATAATGTCCACCAGAATATCACCGATAGTATCAAAAAACTCCTTGTCAAATTCCTCTCTGGGAATACCAGCACTCTCTATTATATTATACTCAAAACTAAATGGCATAGTTCCATCTTCGTTTAAATTCTCCTCTTGTGGAAGCGAAACTGTACCGTAATTATACACTACGTTTTTAAATCTCCCGTTTTCAATTCTAACGGCAGCATGATCCTCATCTTCTATAGTAACAAAAGAGTATTCAGACATAATGCAGATAACTCCCGATTATATACTTCGCAGTTTTCGCTGGCGCTACACCTTTATGCATCCACGGCCACATAGGAGGAAACAATAAAATAGAACCTTGCTTACAGGAAGAAGTTATATATGATCTTTTCTTTTTTTCCTCATAATCAGGCCCATAATACTCTGACTTTACATTTATCTCCGTTTCACCTGCCTCATCATTAGTCAGATACGCGAACATCACCAGAAATCTCCGGCAACTCTCTCTGTTTAAAACATCCACATGATAAGGAAACTCATCAGTGGTATTCGGTAGGTATCTCTTGATCTTAAATGCTTCCACACCAAACTTTTCTGGAAACTGTAAAGGATGTATCTGACAATCATGCTTATATCTCTCCACGCTCTCCATGAATAAATTACTCAGATAATTCAAATCATTCCGAAAAGGAGTGTCAGAAGAAGCCATCAGATTAATTCGCGTTAAAGTCTTACCTAAGCCGCAATCCTGTATCTCATGCAGTTCTGAATGTTTCTCGAACTTATTCACAAAATAGTCACACTTATCTGCCGGAATTACATTATCATATATGCGTGTAAGATTATCCATTATGTCATACTTTAAAATCAGCGAAGTCTGTGTTATCAAATACTGGTGTTGAAAAATCTTCCTGGCCGTTATCCACAAGGTCATCCTGATCAGAGGATTTAACATCGAACAGTCTCATTTTTGCCCGATCAATTCCAATAACAAATCTCTTATTTACTGTTGGATCGTTGTACCGATTTTTAAGTTGCTTGACTGCGATCTGATTGAGTTCATCTAGTTCTTCATTAGAAATGAGTGCAAACATGAGATCAGCAGTAGCGGGAAGCCCAAAACTTTCAGACGTATCTTCAAGACCAACATCTGAAGAAACGAAACCTGATCTAGTGGTTTGTGTTGCTGACACAATCGGAATATTTGTTTCAACTGCCAATCCCCTAAGTTCTTCAGCAATCGACTTGATATACATGTAACTGTTGACATTCGCTTGTCCCTTAAATCTAGATGATGAACAAATATTGAGATAGTCCACAAAAAGAATATCGGGTGCAAAGGACTTCTTGATTGCCAGTTCCTTGATCAATCCTCTAAAGTGTGCAGAGTGAGCTGATGCAGTCGGATATTCCTTGACGATAAGCTTACCAGAAGTAGACTTGATGATCTTCGTAATCTTATCATCGAACATCTGCTTTGGCAACTCATGCAAATCATCTATGGTTATACCCATAAGATTCGCGTCAATTCGCTCGGCGATACGTTCCTCTGCCATTTCCAGAGTAATATAGAGAACATTTCTCCCTTGGCTGAGACAATTCGCGGCCACATGGCACATAAACAAACTCTTACCAACTCCTGTGCCTGCAAGAGCGATATTCAATGTCTTGGGCGGCAATCCACCCTTGGTTATTTTGTTAAAGAATTCCAGATCAAAAGGAATCTTCTTCTCTATCGTGTGATAGAACTCGTATCTTTCATCGTGATCAAATAGATAATCATGACCAACCCGATTATCAAAACCCACAGCAAGGGCGTCTGTGAGAAGTTGAGGTATAGCATCTGCACCTCTTTGTCTATCCTTGCCATCAATGATTGCAATGCCTTCCACAATCGCATTATACACCGCCTTATCCTTACAGAATTGCTCGGTGGTATTTACCAGCCAGTCAAAGTCCACATTCGTAGAACGTAGAGTCTGTATGACGGCCACCACCTTTTTGAATTCTTCCTCATTTAAATCTTTTCTGTTCTGAACCTCAATTTCCAATGAAGTCTGTGTAGGTATCTTATTATATTTATCAACGAACTTGGTAATCTCTTCAAAAACTGTACGATCTGTTTTATCTGCAAAGTAAGCTCCTTTCATAAAGGGCAATACCTTACGAGCATACTGTTCGTTGGTTACAAGTTCAGATAGAGTTGTTCGTTCTATAGTTTGGGACATTTTAATTACTATAACAGGAATAAAAGAATTTGTCAAGGGAAGTTTAAATAAAAGTCGCTGAGTTTTTGAGGCCCCCTAAAAGCCACACCAGTTTCGAAAGTCATTTAAACTCATTATTATATATGCGTTAATCGTATGCGGTAACATAAGAATACACCAACATATTATAATAGTGGCGATACAGAGAAGTATAAGGTTTTCACTAGACACGAATATCCACCGATCTATGCTGCCGATACTTCAATAGCTTCAGATAGTATTCCACACACTTCGGATAATTGTGATAGTTGACACCAATCATTTTAATTAGATAGTCATGTATCTCCTTATCGGTCAAGATTCACCACCATGTTCTTCATCCCAGAATTTTCCAGGCCTATCATTAGACATTTTTTCAAAGACACCTTATTGCATTTATAGATTAAGAATCA
>VTLG01009279.1_pt1 | contig 52122 bp, 82 predicted proteins | sample 4694571 | NCBI WGS metagenome assembly VTLG01 (sample SAMN12604809, study PRJNA352737) | marine metagenome | biome: ENVO:00000447; feature: ENVO:00000209|ENVO:00000569|ENVO:01000036; material: ENVO:00002151; isolation source: viral sequences binned using virsorter ... | reverse complement strand
TTCTACTAAGGGTGGTTACAGACGTATTAATGGTTTTACAAAGTTTGGTGCAGGTAGTGCAGTTCAACCTACAGGTGGTTCAACAAATATTTTAGGTGCAATACCTTATGCTGATGGTGTAGTTGTTTGTGCAGGTACAAGTATTTATTTTAGTCAAACTGGTACAAGTTGGTTAGAAATAAATAGAGCTAGTGTTGCTAGTAGTGGTGATAATTATACAGCTTTTACAGGTCGTAGTGTTGCTGCCAGAACTGGACAAGGACAATGCCAGTTTGCTTTATTTGAAAGTGCAACATCAGACTATGGTAAATTAATTATTTCTGATGGAGCTAACGAACCTTTCTTTTTTGAAATGACAGGTACAGGCGATAACATAAACACTAGAACTTTTTTTGCAGGTGAAATAACAGTAACAAGTACAAAGTCAGTTAAATATGTAACAGTACATGATAAACATTTAATAGCTGCTGGAGTTGAAGATAATTTAAATACTATATATTATAGTGGTACTTTAGACCCAACAGATTTTACTAGCACTGGTTCAGGTAATATAGTTATTGAAGACCAAATAAAAGGTATTAAAAGTTTCCGTAACGAATTATTTATATTTTGTGAAAACTCAATATTTAAATTACAGAATATAAATAATTCTAGTACGATAGCTGTAGTTCCAGTAACTAAAAACGTAGGTTGTTTAAGTGGTTATAGTATTCAAGAAATTGCTGGTGATTTAATATTTTTAGCACCAGATGGATTAAGAACAGTAGCTGGTACAGCAAGAATTGGAGATGTAGAGTTAGGTACTGTTACAAGTTCAATACAAAATATTTTAAGTGATTTAGCAGAAAGTATAAATCTTTATACAATAAATAGTGTAGTATTAAGAGAAAAATCACAGTATCGTTTATTTTATACAAATACTTCTGCTGCTGATAGCACTCAAAGAGGTATTATTGGCACATTAAGACCTAATGGTTTTCAATGGTCTGAAACTAGAGGACTCGAAGTTACAGCTATTGGTTCTGGTTTTGATGATGATGGTGTAGAAAAATATTATCACGGTGATACTAATGGTAATGTTTATCAACACGATACTGGTGATGATTTTAACGGTACTGCTATTTTAGCAAGATACACGACACCTAATTATGATTATGGTGATTTAGGAACTTTAAAAACTTTACACTATCTGCGAGTTTCTATGGCAACAGAAGGTATTGTAGAACCTGATGTACAAGTTAAATTTGATTACAATAGTACTGATATACCACAACCAACAAGTTTATTTGATTTAGGAGTTATAAATCCACCTTCATTATTTGGTGGTGCAGTATTTAATACAAATAAATTTGCCGGACAAAATAATCCAATGATAAGAGTACCGTTACAAGGTAGTGGTACAAGTAATAATTTTACAGTAACAAGTAATGATACAAAACCAAGCTACACAGTTAACGGACTTTATGTAGACTTTATACCTTCGGGTAGGAGATAATTATGGCACAAACATACACAAGACAAAGCTCATTTTCAGATGGAGATACTATAACTGCAGCTTTGTTTAATGATGAATATAATCAGTTAGTAAATGCTTTTACTTACTCTTCAAGTAGTGCAAGTTCTACTGGACACCGACACGATGGTACTGCAGGTCAAGGTGGTAATATTCATACTATTGGTGATTTAGATTTTTTAAATAAAATAGTTGTAGATAGCACAAATAATAGATGGGGATTTTATGTAGAAGTTTCTTCTTCTGCAGTTGAACAAATTAGAGTACAAGATGGTGCTTTACTTCCAGTCACAGATAGTGATGTAGACTTAGGTACAAGTTCATTATATTTTAAAAATGCGTATATTGATGCTATAACTACTACAGGTAATGTATCTGTTGGTGGTAATTTAGATGTCACAGGCACGATAGATTTTAGTGATTCAGCAATTACTAATGTAGGAAGTATTCAATTAGATAGTATTGCTGGTGATGCAGATTCAGATACTTCAATAACTTTTAGTGGCTCAGATGTTATTACTATAGCTGCTGGAGGAGCTAATCAAGTTACATTTACTAATGGAGCAATAGTACCTTCTACAGATAATGATATAGATTTAGGTACAAGCTCTGTCGAATTTAAAGATGCTTACTTTGATGGCACAGTGACTACTGATGCTCTTGTTGCAGATACTGCTGATATTAATGGTGGTACTGTAGATGGAGCAATAATTGGTGGTTCAAGTGCTGCAGCTATTACAGGTACAGCAATTACAGGTACAAGTTTTGTTATTGGTTCAGCAGATATTAGTGAAGCTGAATTAGAAACTATTGATGGAGTCACTGCTGGAACAGTAGCAGCTTCTAAAGCAGTCGTAGTAGACAGCAATAAAGATATTGCAAGTTTTAGAAACATTACACTTACTGGAGAATTAGATGCAGGTTCATTAGATGTATCAGGCGATGCAGATATAGACGGTACTTTAGAAACAGATGCATTATCTATAAATGGTACAGCAGTCACAAGTACTGCAGCCGAACTAAATATACTTGATGGAGTTACTTCAACTGCAGCAGAGTTAAATATTTTAGATGGTGTTACAAGTACTGCAGCAGAGTTAAACATTTTAGATGGTGTAACAAGCACTACAGCAGAACTTAATATTCTTGATGGTGTTACAGCTACTGCAGCAGAAATAAATGCTCTTGATGGTATTACTTCAACAGTTGCAGAACTCAATATTCTTGATGGTGTTACTGCAAGTGCAGCAGACATTAATCTTATAGATGGAATTACAAATGGAACAGTAATAGCAAGTAAAGCTATTATAACAGATGCAAACAAAGACATAACTGGTGGTAGAAATATTACTATTAGTGGTGAGCTTGATGCAGCTACACTAGACATTAGTGGCGATGCAGATATAGATGGTACACTAGAGGCTGATGCAATAACAATCGGTGGAGTTACACTGGCAGAAACTATTTCTGATACTGTAGGTGCTATGGTTTCATCTAATACAGAAACTAATATAACAGTTTCTTATGATGATTCAGACAATACTTTAGACTTTGTAATTGGCACACTTAACCAAGATACTACAGGTACAGCAGAATTAGCTACAACAGTAACAGTTTCTGCTAATAACAGTACAGACGAAACAATTTTTCCTGTATTTGTTGATGGTGCTACAGGAACTCAAGGATTAGAAACTGATACAGGATTTACTTATAATCCTAGTTCAGGAAATTTAGTTATAGGGGGTTCTTTAACTGCTGCTAGTTTAGATATATCTGGAGATGTTGATGTTGATGGTACACTTGAAGCAGATGCTATAACAGTTAATGGTACAACTTTAGCTGAAACTATTTCTGATACTGTTGGAGCTATGGTTGGTTCTAATACTGAAACAGGCATTACAGTCACTTATGAAGATGGTGATAATACTTTAGATTTTGCACTAGGAGCTGCTCAAACTACAATTACATCTTTACTAGCTACTGATATTAAAATTGGTGAAGACGACCAAACTAAAATAGATTTTGAAACTGCAGATGAAATACATTTTTATGCAGCTAATGTTGAGCAAGTATATTTAGGAGACAATATTTTTGGTCCACAATCTGATAGTGATGTAGACTTAGGTTCAAGTTCAGTAAGATGGAAAGATGCTTATGTTGATTCAATAACTGTTACAGGTGAAGTAGATGGTGCAAGTTTAGATATTAGTGGTGATGCTGATATTGATGGAACTTTAGAAGCTGATGCAATTACTATTGGTGGTGTGACACTAGCTGAAACAATTCAAGACACAGTGGGAGCTATGGTTAGCTCAAATACTGAGTCAGGTATTACTGTAACTTATCAAGACGGTGATGGTACATTAGATTTTTCAGTATCGGGTGCAGCAGTTACTTCTGTTGCTGATGCTGATGCTGATACTAAAATTCAAGTAGAAGAAAGTTCTGATGAAGATAAAATTAGGTTTGACATAGCAGGTACTGAAGAAATGGTAATGGATGCTTCAGGTATAGTTATTAATGACGGCAGTAATGATAGAGACTTTAGAATTGAATCTAATGGTAATGCTAATATGTTATTTGTTGACGGTGGTAATGACCGAGTTGGAATTGGAACTTCATCGCCTACTAATAGATTTGAGGTAATACACGATAATATAGGAGAAGATACAGTTGCTCGATTTGGTGGAGATGGTGGTGCTGGTAGTATTCCAGATGTAAGAATTTTTAATTCAAATCAATCATCAGGTTCTACTGATGAAGGTGCAAGATTAATATTTCAATTAGGAGATATAAACGCTGCTTGGCTTCAAGCCTTTAAAGAAGCTGATGGAACAAGTGCAGGAAATAGAACAGGTGGTGTAGCCTTTTATACATCTAATGCTAATTCTGTAACAGAAAAAATGCGAATTGCTTCTGATGGTAAAGTTGGAATTGGTACTACTGCACCCGCTGGTCCACTACATGTTGCTGGTCATACAAGCTCACTTGCTTCTACTTTTGAAGCTAATGGAAATGGCGATACAGTACCACTTAAATTAAAAGTTAAAGCTAATAATGGTACAACTTCCTTAGAAGGTTTAGAAGGTGAAGCTGGGTCAGCATCATCTGATAATGGTTTAGCAATTTTAGGCACAGACAATATAAAATTCAAAACTGGTGCTTCTGAAAGAGTACGAATTAATTCTTCAGGTTATGTAATGATAAACACCACAAGTCTTCATTCAACTAACGCTAGATTGTATGTAAATGGTGCAAATAGTTCTGTTGCGGGAATAGCTGTTTTGAATAACAATGACTCAGGTACTATTTATTCTATGTATGTTTTAGACTCAAGTGGTAGTTTAATTGGTGGTATATCTAATAATGGTAGCAGTACAACTTTTGCTACATCATCAGATTATAGATTAAAAGAAAATATTAACTATGATTGGAATGGCACAGAAAAACTCAAACAATTAAAACCAGCACAGTTTAATTTTATAAATAATGGTGATGAAACTGTAGAAGGTTTTATTGCACATGAAACAGATAGTATTGCACCTTATGCTGTAGTCGGAGAAAAAGACGGTGAAGAAATGCAAAGTATGGATTATGGAAGAATTACACCAATACTTGTTAAAGCAATACAAGAACAACAAACACAAATTGAAGCTTTACAAGCTGAAATTAACACTCTAAAAGGAGATAATTAAAATGGCAATATCATACGCATGGGATGTAAAAACTGTGGACACTTATCCTACAAAAGACTCTAAGTCTGATGTAGTTCATAATGTGCACTGGCGACTAACAGCTACTGATGATACTAATAATGATGCAAACGGTAATCCGCAAACTGCAACAGTATATGGTTCTCAGGGATTAGATACTTCAGACTTATCAAACTTTATAGCTTTTGCTAGTCTTAATTCTGCTAAAGTGCAGGGTTGGGTCGAAGCAGCTTTAACGTCTGATATAGTAACAGAAATGAAAACTAGTCTTGATGCAACAATAGCTGAAAAAGTAACACCGACATCTGTTACAAAAACTATAGGATAAAAATGGAAATATCTTCATACTTAATTTGGAATGCTTTTATAACATTAATACTAGCTCCAATACTCTACAACATTCGACAAAATACACAAGAGAATAAACGCATTGATATTTTGTTAAATAAAACTAGAGAAGAAATAGCTAGAGACTATGTTACAAAAAATGAGTCCAGAGCAGTTATGAAAGACTTAGTAGACAGGTTAGATAAGTTAGATGAAAAGCTTGACAAACTCTTTGAATTAAGGTAAAATAGTATATGAAGAAGAAGTATAAAAGAGCAGGAACTACTTCTGAACGTCAAGACTATCGCAAAGGTGGTCAAGTTTCTAAAGACGGTCCAAGACAAAAGTTTCAAGTTGGAGGAGTAGGTTTTCAATATCCTTCTACATTTGAACCTAATTTTACACCTGAAGAAATATCAGCAGCACAGACACAAGCAGCAGGAGCTACAAATATGGCAGATACAACAGAAAGAGACCAAAGAGTAAATAGAACAGGACAATCTATGGAAGAAGCAACTAAAGGTATTTTACCTGAGACTGCTAAACCAGATATAGCTAATGTAGACCCAGCTGCAGGATTAGCTAGTGTACCAAGCGAAGGAATTTTACCTACAACAAATATAGATGTATCTACACAAGCTGTTGGTATACCTGCATCAGAAGCTGTTACAACTGCTGACACTCCTATGCAGCTTACACCTCAACAAATGACAAGTGCTTTAGCACAAACAGAATTAGTAGATACTACTGTGCCTACAACAGCTGCTCAAGGAACTTTTACACAAGGTTTAACAGATACAGAAATAGCTAGTTTTGCTGATATTAAAGATGCACCTACAATTTCTGGTCAAGATATACAAGTTAAAACAGGAGCTTTACAAGAAGAAGTTTCAGGAGTTATTAGCCCACAAGCTATGGCTACAGCAGCTCAAGCAGCTGGTACAAGTTTAGCTAGAATTACTAGGGCTAAAAAACAATTAAGAACTGCTGGATTAAGTGAAGAGTCTATAACTTCTTTAGGAGATAATCCTCAAGCTTTAGAAGCTAAGTTAACAACATTTACTGAACAAGAAAGAGGTATTGTAGAAGGGCTACCAACTGAAGCTTTAGTAACTACTCAATTAGATACTTTATTAAAAGGTATGGAGGAAGGCAATATTCCTAGTTGGGCTGCTCCGGCTGTTGCTTCTGTAGAACAAATGTTAGCGTCAAGAGGTCTTGAAGCTTCTGCTGTTGGTAGAGATAATTTAATTAATACTATTATACAATCAGCTATTCCTTTAGCACAAGCTAATGCTACAGCTTTACAAACTACTATTTCTTTAGATAGGCAATTAATTGCTCAAGAAGAAAAAAATAATGCTGCGTTAAGACAACAAGTTTCTATTCAAAATGCTCAAAATGTTTTTAATATGGACATGGCTCAGTTTAATGCTAATCAACAAAGAGCTGCAAGTAATAGTAAATTTTTACAGACTGTAAGTTTAGCAGAAGCTAGTAATAATCAACAAGCTACTATTCAAAATGCAGTTATAGCTGCTAGTATTAATCAACAAGAAGCTACTTTAACAGAAAAATTAGTAAGTTCTAATGCTTCTAATTTTTTAAAAATGGATTTAACTAATTTAAGTGCTAGACAACAATCTAGTATGTTATCTATTCAAGCTGAACAACAAAGACTATTAAGTAATCAATCAGCAGCTAATGCTATGGCTCAGTTTAATGCTAAAAATCAAAATCAAGTAGACCAGTTTATGATAAATTTATCAGCTCAAATAGAACAAAATAATGCTAACAGAGCAGCTCAAATGAATCAATTTAATACAGCAGCTTCAAATGCTGCAGCTGCTAGAGATGCTGGTAGATTAGTAGATGTTGATAAATTTAATACGCAAATGGCAGCTAGTATAGAACAATACAATGCTAATCAAAAATTTGCTAGAGAAGAGTTTAATGCTAAAAATGCAATGCAAATAGAACAAAGTAATGCTATTTGGAGACGAGAAGCTAATAAAATTGACACAGCTGCACAAAATGCAATAAATGCTAGAAATGCTCAAAATGCTTTTGCTATGAGTCAATCAGCACAAGCTCAGTTATGGCAAGAACTAAGAGATGAGTTTGACCAAATTTTTAAAGCATCAGATAATACTGAGCAAAGAAAAACACAAATAGCTGTAGCAGGGTTAGGTAATCAACATTTAAATGCTGGTGATAAAAGTGCAACACAAAAATTAAAAGAGTTTATAGATTTATTTAGGTAATAATAATTATGTTTAAAAAAATATTTAGAAAAATTAGAAAAGTTTTAAAACCTGTTGGTAAAGCTTTTAAAAAGGTTATGAAACCTTTCGCTAAAATACAACAAAAACTAGGACCAGTAGGAACAATGGCATTAATGTTTATCGCACCCTATGCCCTTCCGGCAATATGGGGAGCTTTTGGTGCTTGGGCAGGTGTTAGTGCTGGTGCTGCAGCCGGTGGAGCTGCATCGTTTCAAGCTTTAGCACCGGGAATACAAACTTTAATGAAAGGAATTTATAGTGCTGGAATGAAAATAGGAGCTGCTTACAATACTGTAACAGGTTTTATTTCTGATACAGTAGGTAAAATAGCTAGTAATACTATTGGTAAAATTCCAATCGGAGCAGACCAAACTGTAGGAAGTTTATGGAAAAACTTTACAGATAATTTATCTATGAGAATGGGAGCAAGAAATTTAGAACTTGGTAAAGGTTTAGGTAAAGGTTTTGATGTAGCTACAGGAAAAGTAGATTTTGTTAACGATGCGTTATCTAAAATAAAAACACCCGGATTACCAGCAGACTTGAGTATGGGAGAACAAGTAAGTAAAAGTCTTTTAGATAAAAACTTTTCACTAACAAGTTCAACTAATTTTTCTTCAGTAATTGGTGAGGCGGTTTCACCTACAAGTGTTTTTTCTCAAGGTTCACTTAGTTCAGTATCTCCATTAATTGATGGTCCTTTTTCAAATCTGTCATTAAGTACATCACCTACTGTAATGTCTGGAGATTATGATATTTCAGGATTAGTTAATTTTAAATTTGACCCAGCTGAAGCACTTCAAACTTTAAAAGATGACCCATTTGTTGATGTAATAACTGGTTTAAAAAATGAACCAGTTTTATTAGATGCTAAATATGGTAAAAATACATTTGGAAAAGCAGAAGTAGATAGATTAGTTGCTGATACTACACCAGTTCGTCAAAGTGTTTTAAATGCTAATCCTCAGTTACAAGCAGAAGCAGAGTATTTAAAAAAATATGTTAATGACATTAATAGTGTTACTAACCCATATATAGACACAGGAATTGTATACGAACCAAACAAAATAGCTCAAGCAAGAATGAAGGAAACTGCTGATAAAGCGTTTAGCTTTGTTGATAAAGTTGCTGGTTTAGTGGGAGACCAAACTGAAGCACAAAGACAACAAGCTGAATTTGAGGCTAGAAATGCTCAACTACAAAATATGCAGTTAGCTCAAAGCATTGCACCAATAGGTTATTCTGGTCTTCAAGACTTTTCATCAGATTTTTCTAACTTATCTAACACTTATTCTGCTGCTGGTTATGGTCCACAAACAAGTTTTACAACTCCACAATCTCAGTATGAAGCAGGAGCTTATGGAGGTGCAGGATTTATGAATCAAGTATCTTCTAGATTTTTACAGCCTACAATAGGAATGCCTAGATTAGCATAAAATTAAAAGGAAATTACAATGTCAAACTTAACAAACGAAGAAGTTGAATTTTATCAAGATTATCAATTAGCTACTCCCGGTCAGTCGCTAACTAATCCTCCTGACCAAAAATATCCTTGGGAAGGACCTCCACAATTTACTAATAGACACGATGCTGAATTATATATTTTAACTCAGCTAACTGAAGAAGAAGTGTTTTTAGCTTTAATGGATATGATAGGTGATGGTATTACTGTTGAAGCAATAACTACTACATATTTGTATAATGGTTATGCTGAAGGTCTTTGGAATGCTGATTTGTTATTAATGTTAGTTGAGTCAGTTGCTTTTATGATTATCGGTCTTGTAGAAAAAGTAGGTTTAGATTACAAACTTTATCAAGGCGAAGAAGAAGATGATGCTTTAGACGAAATTGACCCTGCTCTAGAAGATGAAGACGAACCTTCAGAAGAAAATGGTTTAGATAAAACAAACAACATGATTAAAGAGCAAATTAGAAAAGGAGCTTCTGAATCTTTTACAAATAAAAAGTTAGAAGAAAAAATAGAAGAAGTTCCAGAAGAATTAGTAGCTAGTGCACAAAGTCTTTTAGAAAAAGACGAAGCACCAGTAGAAGAAAAAAGTTTATTAGCTCCAAACGAGGTATAAAATGGCAAAAGTACAAGATATAACTACAACTCAAGTATATAAAGATGTTGTTGAACGAGACAAGCCAGACACGCTTGATGAAATTATAGGTATAGCTGGAGTTGTCAAAGACGTTATAAATGACCCTGTAACTAAAAATTTAACAAACTTACAAGAGAAAGGTATTTTTGATAAGGCTTTAATGTCTAGCCGTTTAAAACAATTTAAAACAAATCAAGCAGAATTAGAAAGAATAGACTCAGAATTTGGTGGTAGTGTTTATAACTATGCTAATGCTAGAAATAAAAAAGCTATCGAACAAGCAATAGCTCAATATTATAATATAGGACCAGATGTAAAATTTACAATAGGAAATCCTGATATGGTTTATGGTGAAATATTAGAAAACATGAACAAAAAAAGTGTTGAAGCTATTGAAAAGCTAAGAGCTTCACAAGCTACATTAGGAGTTTCTGGAGTTAATGTGGATGATGTTGGAACTTATTTAGATGAGAAACATGCTGCTGCTTTTAAAGATTTACAAGAACAATTTACCATTACTGGTACAGATATAATGAGACAATTATTTGGAAAAAGTCCTTATAACAGAGCTAGTATAGATGAAATGAAAGATTATATTTCTAAACAAGCGTACAGTAAAGAGTTTACAGACATAGAAAATGTAAATAATACTTACAGAACTTTATTTAATTTTGACCCTACAGCAGCAGCTGAGTTTGAACAAATAATTAAAAATGCTGATTTAAGATTTAACGTAGAGTCTAAAGCAAGTGCAATAAAAACAGAAACTACCCGACCAAACGAAAAAGGCAGAAGAAGAACTCAAACCTACAGAAATATTGAAACTTCTTACACAGATAATAAAGGAGTTTTAACAGTAGATACTCAAAAAGTTATAGTTGATGCTGGAGAGTTAATTGACATTAACATGGAAACAAATGATTTAATGCAGAAAATGATATTTCCGGGTAAAGGTATGGAAGAATATTTTAAAAAAATAGCAGACGGTTTTTCTCCTAAAGCTGCTTTTGATAGTCTTCCAAGACAATATAAAAAATCTATGGATGATAGAACTAAAGAAGCTTTATACAATCAAAACTTTGAAAAAATATTAACTGGTTTTGAAAAACACAAAGAAAATTATTATTTTGAAGGACCTGAAAATCCTTTTGGTGGTAAAAGCATTGAAAAATTAAAACCAGAAGTAGAAAACTGGGAAAATTATCAAAAAAACCCACAACGATATTTAGAAGAAAACAAAGGTGTAGTACCTCCTAAACCTTTTTACTATTATAAAAATGCAGAAGAATGGGCTAAAGATACGTTTAATATAGGACCAGCTAAAAAAACTCCTATGCCTGAAGACAATGTAAATGCTTCAGCTAATTCTTATGTTTTAAATTCGTTTTTAGATGATAGCCAAGAGTATCAAGCATTTGTTAATGATAATAATATTGTTAGAGAAAATATGAGACAAATTTTTGATGGAGATTTAAGTCAAATTGATAAATTAGCAGAAAAATTTGATAATGGAATTAAAACAGACTTTGTTAAAGGAAGTAGTGTTTATGTAAATCCTAATAGTCCTTTTGTAACTCCTCAACAATTAATAGAAATAGGTTTAGAAGGTAAAGTACCTGATGGTGATAAGAAAGATAAATATAAAGTAGGTTTTGATGTTAAAAGCAATACTTTGCAATTAGTTAATATGAGTGGAGAACAAGTACAACAACCAAAAGGAGAAGAAGAAGATGAAGAACCTATTACTGAAAAAGGTATCTACGATACTTTATTAGAAGTTCCGGGATTAGGCGGTAGCTTAGACTTTGTTTTTGGTACAGAGTTAGACCCCAATGATAAACTTTTAATTGCAGGAGTCGGAGGAGCTGCTGTTTATGCAGGAGGTAAAAATCCTACAAAAAGAAGACTTGGTATGTCATTATTAAATAATCCAAAAAATAAAGGTGCTATAAAAGTAGTTACAGATGTAACTCAAAAAGTAAATCAAGCTAATTATGGCTTTAAAAATAAAGCTGCTTTTAATGCTTGGAAAAAGAAACTTACTCCTTTTCAACTAGCTGTTTTTGAATCTGTAAGTAAATCAGGTAAGTCAGTCAATCCTAGTTTACTTGCTAAAAATTACATACCTAAGACAGCTGTAGTTAGAGTTCCTTATGGAGGTCTTAAAACTATAGGTAATTTAGCAAAAAATATTCTTTTTAGAAATCCATACGTAACAGTTGCAGCTATAGGATTATCACTAGTTAATTCTCTAATTAATTATCTTACTGAAGAAGATTTAGACGTAGAAATACAGAAAATTAGAGATGCTCAATAAAGGAGTTTAAATGTACACCGGACAATCTAACAATAGTTTTAGCTCTAGTTATACTTTTGATGCAATGTCAGAAAAAGAAGCTAAAAAGTATGCAATAAAAATGGGTATTACAGACTCATTACGTGGTATACAGCAGATGTATGGTAATCTAACTGGTAATGAAGACTTATTAGAAAAACTCAAAAAGAAAGACCAAAAGCTAAAAAAAATATTTGAAAATCCAAACTATGGAGATGATGTTTTTAAATATTATTTAGGAGCTGCTGTTGTAGGTGACCCTATAGGTTATATTCCTATTGCAGGTTGGGCTAAAAAAGCTAAAACTTTAAGTCAAACTATGGCTTACGGAGCAGGTTTAGGCGGTGTATACGGAGGAGTAGCTTATGTTGGAGAAGGAGAAAGCAGGTCTTTTAATGCACTAGCAGCTGCAACTGCAGGTGGAGTTTTAGGATTAGGAGCTGCTGGAGTAGTTAGAGGTATACAAAAAGCAATGGGAAAAAATCCTACATTTGCTAAAACTTTAAAGCAAAGACAACAAGAAAATATTGAAACAGGAGCTACTAAAACTTCATTAGGAGAAAATATATCTGAAGCTGATTACGAAGAGTTAACTAATCAAGCAATAAAAAATATACAAAAAGAAAAACCCGGTGCAGGATTAGAAGGTAATTTAGAAAAATTTTATAATAGCATTGGTGGTGAAAAAATATGGAATGTAGCTGTACAAAACTGGGGAACTGGTTTATCAGCCGTTGCTGGTGGACTAGGTGGCTACAACGCTTTTGATGACGAAGAATCTACTCAGGCTCAAAAAATAACTGCAGCTTTACTTATGTCTTTAGCAGGAGGAGCAGGTGCTAAATTATTAGGAAAAATTACATATAAAGATAAAACTTTATCTGAAATGATACAGTCCGGTATTGTTGATAATTATGGATTACCTAAAGGATATGTGCAATTAGTTAAATCTACGTTTGGTGAAGTAAACGAATTAAGACAGCAGTTCTTAAAAAGTGCTCAAGAAATAGCTACTTTAGAGCCAGACGAAAGAAAAAATGTTTATCTTTTAATGACAGGACAGATAAACGAAATGGACAATCTTGGCAACTTTAGTTTAGAAGCTAGAAAAGTAATTACTAAAACTGGACAAGAAATGGTAGATGCTGGTTTACTAGACCCAGACATATTCCAAAGAAACATAGATACTTATTTACACCGTAGTTATACTAAACACGCTAATAAAACAGGAAATACATCTGACTATAAAGCTGCTAAAAGATTAAAATTAATTGGCGATGAGCTAAGAAGAAGAGGACAAAAGTTAGATAAAGTTATTTCTAAAAAAGCTTACGAAGCTAGTTTTAAACCTACAAGTAAAACTTTTGGTAAATATGATGATTATACTACAGTTTTAGATGTAGAGACTGTTGTTTCTAAAAATAGATATAACAAGCTTACTGAAAGACTAGATAGAAAAAAAGTTATTCGTGATAAAGATTATCAATTAAATAAAACTGTAAATGATATTAGACAGTGGGAAGTTATAGCAGATGAAGGAGACCAATTACTTTTAAGACACAAAAACAAAGTAGAGTTAAGAAGAGACTATACAGCTAAAGAAAGAGCTGATTTAGGAGAAATAGAAGATGCAGCTTTTGCTGTAGCTGAAACTGGTCGTTTAATGACTAACGATTTAGCAGTTTACAAACTATACAATAATATTGCAAAAGAAAAAAAATTCTCTTTAGATATTGATGAATTTAATAATGCTATTGACAATAAACTTATTAATCCTGAAGATTGGACAGAAGTACCTACGGATAAACTTAGTGGAGTTCCTATAGCTAAGTTTGGAACTTTAGCAGGTAAATATGTACCTACAGAAATATATGATGATTTAACAAAAATTCAAATGTCTAAGGAAGCTGGTGGAGCTGTACTTAGAAATTATTTAGCAATAAATAGAGTTTGGAAAAAATCTAAAACTGCATGGAATCCAGTAGTTCATGTAAATAATACTGTTTCTAATATAATACTTTATGATTTGGCAGGTGCTAAATATAGATTTATGCACAGAGGATTTAAAGAATTAGCAAAAGGTATTGAAGGAGACGAGTCTGCAAGACTTTATAATTTAGCAAAAGCTAATGGAGTTTTTGATAGTGACTTATTGAGCAGAGAATTAACTGACCAAACTAAAGATGTTATGGACTCTGCTTTAAAAAACTTATCAGATGAATTAAATCTAGAAATAATAGGTGCTCAAAAATACTCTTTAGAAACTTATAATAAATTAGCTGGAAAAGGCTATGACATGACTTTAGGTAAACTAGATAAATTTTATCAGTTAGAAGACCAAGCTTTTAGAATGGGTTTATTTATGGATAGATTAGCTAAAGGCATGAATGTTCAAGAAGCTGCAGCTGATGCTAAAAAATGGTTTATAGACTACGATATAAATGCACCATTTATAAACTTTTTGCGTAGATTTCCTACTCCTTTTATTTCTTATACTTATAGGGCTTTACCACTACTAGCTGAAGCAGCTGTAAAAAGACCTTGGAAGTATGCTAAGTGGGCTGGTTTATCTTATGGTTTAAATGAAGTAGGTAAAGGTAAAGTTCCGTTTGCTGAGTATTTTTCTGACGACCCTGACTTTGGTAGATTTAAAGAAGAAGTAGGAAATGAAGAAGCAGAAAGACTTTTAATGAGAGAAAATTTAAGAAACAAATTATTTGGTCTTCCTTTTATGCCTGACACTTTGATTAAACTTCCTTTTGCTTCGGGTAGAGACAAAGAAACTCCTTTATATTTAGATGTGCGAAGATTTATTCCGGGTGGTGATGTATTTGCTGTAGGGGATAAAGGTATTGGAATACCTATTGGTTTTGGTAAAAGTTTAAAATTACCTGAAGTAATTACTCCTAACTTCGGTGCTCCCGGTGAAGTATTTTTCCCATTACTAACAGGAGTAGACCCTTTTACATTACAAAAAATAGACGGTTTAGGATTAGGTAATGATGAAAAAGTTAAAATGCAACATATATTAGGTAGGCTTATTCCTAATATACCTACTACTGCTTTTACTGCTCCTTTGTTTGGCGAAGACTCTAAAGTAGTTAAGTATGACCCTTTCTCTCAATCTTTTGGTTCTCAAAAAATATTAAAAGCTATGAGACAAATGCAAGACCCAGAAAATTTAAAATCAAAATATGGTGCAGACTTTACTCCATTTGAAGCAATACTCAGCACTTTTGGTTTTAAACTTCAACCACAACAATTTACTAAATTGATAGGTATTAAACAGCAAGAATTTAAAAGTCTATACAGTAGTGCTAGACAGTCATTTTATAGAATATCAAAACAATACGCAGAGGGAAAAATTTCAAAAGAAGAAGCAGAAGAAAGAGTTAATGAACTCTACAAAGTATTAGAAAGAGGAAAAATAAAATCAGAAGTTTTAACTAAACAATTAAAAGAAGCCAGAGAAAAAAAATATGACGGTGGGGAGGTAGAAGATGTTGCACAAGTTAAGGAAGAACCAGAAGATAGGATTAACCCTATTACTAATGAGCCTTATAGTGTTACATCCGGTGTGAAGAAACCAGAAGAAATAGAAATAGAGTCAGAAAAGAGACAAGAATTTAAATTTGGTAAATTAGTTAAAGGAGCTATAAAAGCTTTTCATGGTTCACCTCACGATTTTAAAAAATTTGATATAGAAAAAATGGGAACTGGTGAAGGTTTTCAAGTCTTTGGTAAAGGTTTATATTTTACTGACACAGAAAAAGTTGCACAAACTTATAAAAAAAATAAAGACGGTAAAATTTATAAAGTTAAATTAAATGTTAGTGAAGACGATTTAATAGACTATGATAAATCTATAGGAAGTCAAAGTAAAAACCATCAAAAATCTTTAAGTAAAATTATAGACGATTTAGAAGTTGAAGATTTAATTTATTTTAGAAACTCTTCCAGTATAGATACTGATGATTGGATTGATATTAGTAGATATTACGATAAAGATAATGACATGTTTAGAGAAGCAATAAAAGATGTTATTTTAGAAGAAGGTAACAACGTAAAAGATTTTTTAAAAATTGTAAATGAAATAAAAGGAGCAGGTAAAGCTGAAGAATTTTTAAAGTCTTACAATATACAAGGTATAAAATATAAAGACGGACTGACTAGAGCTGCTAAAGAAGGCACACCCGTTTCTAAAAACTACGTTATATTTGACCCTAGGGTTATTGAAATATCTAAAAAATATGGAGTAGCTATTCCTGTAGCAGGAGCTATGTTAAAAGAGTATGACAAAGAACCTAGACAAGAACTTGACTCTGGTGGACAACCTCAGTCTTCTAAAGTTTTAGATTGGATAACTAAAAATAGAGGGGAGATGATTGCGAAAGCATTAGTTAAACACTCAGCAGACGTTGCAGAAATAGAGTCTAGAAATAATCCTAAAGCAATTCAAAAAATTAAAAGAGATGGTGAGTTTGTAGATGATGGTCCGGGAAGAGGGAAATATCAATATGAAACTTCAAAAGGTAGTGGTGCTAATAAAACTGCAATAACTAGATATAAAGAGTTTTATAAAAATAATAATTTAAAAATACCTAAACAATATCAAGTTTTATTAGGCAAAAATGATGTAGATTTTTCAAAACTTCCTGAAGCATTACAAGACGATATTTTTTATGCTGATAAAAACCAAGGTTTAATTCCTTTAGGTGATTTAGCTTCTGGTAAATTAAGTTCAAAAGAAGCATGGTTAAAATATCATTGGGCAGGTAAAGAAGAAGATAGACCGGGAAAAGAAAAAATGTGGGATGAAAGATTTAAGGATTTAATAAATAGATGATACTTTATAGAGAAAAAGATTTAGATGCTGCTTACAGAATAGACTGTAAAGCTCGTACTCGTAATAACATGCCTTGGGTAAAACGAGAAGAATTCCGAACTATCTATGAAGACTTAATGGATTTATATATGATACAACTAAGTCCTAAACAACTTTTAGAAGTTGAAGATATTCCAGAAACAGTATTAGACTCTTTAAAAGGAATATTAAATAAAAGTTTACATTTTGACCCAGAGAAAAAATAATGGGATTTCCGTTTGAAATAATTACTATGCTTGGTTCTACTGTTCTTAGTGGAGTTATGAGTATATGGGCTGAAAGTAGAAAGGCAAAAGCAGAAGAACAAAAGCTACTTATTTCTAGAGGTGAGTTTGAAATGAAAGCTGTAGCTGCTGCTCGTAACGTAGACAACGTAGGCTTTCAATGGACCAGAAGAATTATTGCACTAACTGCTATTTTTGCGATTGTAGTATTTCCAAAATTAGTTGCAGTTTTTGCTCCAGATATTGCTGTTACAGTTGGATATACGCAGTTTAAGCCCGGTTTTTTATTCTTTACTCAAGACGTAGAAATATTCAAATGGATAACATTTGAGGGCTTAGTAATAACTCAGCTAGATACAAACTTAGTATCGGCTATCATCGGCATGTATTTTGGTGGTAGCTTAGTAAAGCGATGAAAGGATTAGACTATATAGGCATAATAGAAACAATAGGCATACCCATGGTGGGTGCTATTGGTATGGGTTACTTAGTATGGCTAGTAGTAAAATTTTTGATGGCGGATATTCATAAAAAATTAGATGTCCAACATCAAATGATTGTTGCCCTGATAGATAGAATCAGGCAAATGGATAATGATATGATTCGGATTGATGCCATGTGTAGAGCTGCAATGGGTCTAGACCCTGACGTTAGCCGAATAGCCAGAGCAAACGGTCAAAAAGACCAACGCAAAGACTAACCATAAAAACTTTATCAGGTGCTGAATAGCTTGTCTATTCGGTAGAATTAACTATTTTTAATTAAGGAGAAAAAGTGGACAAACAAGATGTCTGCATTTTATGCGTTCTTTTTTGGATAACTATAACTGTAGTTTATTCTTCAGTAATAGCTATCTAAAAATATTATTTAACTTTACTTTGTAATTGTTCGTGAAGAGGAGCAACGATATTCTTTACGTGTCTGATTAATACTTTAACTTTTTCTTTTTCAGGAAAATCAAAAATTTCATCTATATCTTTTTCTTTTAAAAAAGACAACTCAGTAATATAATTATTATTTTTATCAACCACTAATTTCCAACTAATTAAATTTCCTTCGGTTTTATTCTTCTTCATTATTTACTCCCACAAATGTTATTTGGTCTTGTCTTCCTCTAAGACCTGCTTTCATATAAGAAGTAGCACGACCCTCAAAAAAGTTTTGATGCTCTACTCCTGTAACTTCATCAATCCAACCTAACGGGTTTTCTCTTTGGTCAAAGTTTGTTTTAAGTCCTAGTTGTAAAAGTCTTCTATCAGCTATGTATCTATTGTAAGCATACATATCTTTTTTAGTTAAACCTTCTATATCTCCCATATTAAACACTAAATCCAAGAATTTATCTTCAAGTTTTACCATGTGTCTGCAAATATCATAAAGTTCTTTTTTAAACTTATCAGTCCATATATCTAAGTTTTCTTGAATAAATTCTCTAAAAAGTTTAGTCATAGCTTCAACGTGTAGTGACTCATCTCTAATAGAGTAGGTAACTATCTGACCCATGCCTTTCATTTTTCCAAATCTAGGAAAGTTTAATAAAATTGCAAAGCTACTAAATAGTTGTAATCCTTCGGTAAATGCTGAATAAACTGCTAAAGTTTTAGCAATACTTTGTTTATCAGAACGAATAGTCTTTAAATCACTTATGTATTCGTGCTTATTAGACATTTCTTCATACTCAGCAAATGCTTTGTATTCTATTTCGGGCATACCAACAGTATCTAATAAAAGACTGTAAGCATCCTGATGTATTGCTTCCATGTTTGCGAAAGAACCCATCATCATTCTAGCTTCTGGTTTTCTAAATATTTTCATATATCTATCTATGTACCCTGAAGCAACATCAACATCTGACTGCGTAAACAATCTAAATATTTGAGTTAGTAGGTTCTTTTCTTTATCTGTAATATCTTGCCAGTCTTTAACATCTGTATGTAATGGTACAGACTCTGGCATCCAGTGCATTTGATTTTGGAGTTTGTAATAATCATACATCCAAGGGTAATCAAAAGGTTTATAGTATTCTCTAGTTTTTAATAGGCTCATTTTTTTCCTCCTTTGGTAAATAAACCATAACAAGTGTTTTACAATTAGGGCAACTTAAATTAGTTTTCATAATAAAGTCTTCATCTTCTTCTATATCGTGGTCTCCACCCCAAATTAATTCTGTATTACAATGCCAACATTTCATATTAACCCTCACAAGCGATACATTCCACATCGTCTAAACGAACACGTGGAATTTTGGTGTTAACATTTTCTACATTTCTGGCTGCATTAGTTCTAAAATAATATAAAGATTTTAGTTTGTGCATACCATACCAATGCACATCACTCACATATTGCATATATTCATCATGCACTTTTTGAGCTTCAGTGGCACTTGGTAAATTAAAAAACAAATTTACTGATTGGGCTTGACAGATAAACTCTTGTCTTTTATAAGCGTGTTCTATCAACCAAATCTGGTTTAGTTCATTTGCAGTTTTAAAAATTTCTTTTTCTTCATCGGTAAGAATATTTAGGTGTTGAACAGAACCTTCATTACCTGCCATATCCTTCCATATAGCTTCTAGTTCTTCTCCTTTTAAACCTTTGCTGCGAAATATTTTTTCTAAATATTTATTTTTTACTTGGTAATTACCGGATAAAGTTTTGTGAGTAAAGATGTTTGCTCGATAAGGTTCTATCGAGGGAGACGTACCAGAACATATAATGCTACTACTAGCATTAGGAGCAACGGCAAGTAGATGAGCATTACGCATACCAGAACCAGATACATCAGGAGCTTCACCCCTAATATCAGCAAGTTCTTGACTAGCTTTTGTAGCTTTAGTTTTAATATCTTTGAATGCTTGATAGTTAAATCCCGTAGCTTGGATTCCTTCAAAAGGTATATTGTTTGATTGTAAATAGGCATGAAAACCCATCGCACCCAAACCCAACGACCTTTCTCTATAAGCTGAGAAAGCTGCTTTTGCATAACCTTCTTTTCCTTCTTTAACATAATTTTTAAAGCGTTTAAAGTTCGCACTATATTCTCCCAACTGTGATGTGTCAATAGCATTATCAATAAAGTGTTGTATAACATTATCCAACATAGTTATAAGGTCTTTTATAAAGTCTTTATCATTTTTCCAAGTATCGTAATGTTCTAAATTTACACTTGATAGACAACATACTGCAGTTCTTTCTTCATCAGTAACTAAAGTTATTTCTGAACATAAATTACTTTGTTTTATTTTTAAACCTAAATCTTTTTGTCCTTGTGGTAAATACTCATTACAAGTGTCTATATTAATTAAGTAAGGCTCTCCAGTTTCTGCTCTGGCATTAATTAACTGCCACCAAAGAGAACGAGCATTCACAGTTTTTACTGCTTCATTAGTCTTGGGGTCTATCAACCTAAAGTTATCGTCTTCTTCTACAGCTTTTAAAAACTCATTAGTAAGATTAATACCGTTGTGTAAGTTTAAATTTTTCCTATTTATATCTCCACCAGACTCTTTTCTCATGTTAATAAACTCTTCAATCTCTGGATGAGATATATCCATGTAAGCAGCATAGCTTCCTCTCCTAGTTACCCCTTGATTAAAGGCTAACATTTGAGAGTCAACTACGTGAATGAATGGAATTGAACCAGTAGAACGACTGCCGTTAGAAGTAGATATACCGTTACTCCTAATATCTCCCCAATATCCACCAATACCTCCACCTGCACTAGCCAACCAAATGTTTTCGTCATAATGATTAGATAAACCAGAACGGCTGTCAGGTACATAATTAAGGAAACAGCTAATAGGTAGCCCACGACTAGTTCCCCCGTTACTAAGTATAGGAGTGCTAAACATGAACCAACCATCGGAACAGTAATTATACAATCTTTGAGCCAATTCAAAGTCAGTGTGCTTTTTATATGTTGCTGCAAATACTGCAGCCCTTGCAAAAGATTCTTGTGCATGTGTTTCTTCCTCCCAGAAGTATCTATCTTTTAAAGTATCTAGACTAAACTTATCTAGTTTCTTTTCTTTGTTATAATTAATTTGAATGCCTAAATAAGGCTTTTCTCCAATTTTATCATCGGACATCTTTACCTCCTTCTTTGTCTTGATGATTTATATAAAATGCTATCATTGCGTAATGTATTATTTTTAGTAAGTCATTGTAATTTTTACCGTCCTTTTTACCATATCGCATAGCATATTTCATTATGTTGCCTACAGCAAAGCCTTCGCCATGCCCGGCATCAAGTATCATATCAGTAGCTTGATACTTGCCTTGTCCATAATGCTTAGTATAAGTGTCATCTATATAGGTTCTAATTATACTAAGTATTACGTCTTCTTTAAATTTGTAATCATTATTCATTTTTAAATTCCTCTGGTAGTGTATGTTCTGCATACCACTTAAAATTATTTTTTTCAGCCCACTCAGCGTGGCTTCTTTTAGTTCCGTCTTTCCTTCGTTTAGCTTGTGGCATAGGAGACGTTGGACTAGAAAACAAAAAAACTAATTCTTGATTTTCTTTTAAACTCTTTCTAATCCAAACATATTTATTGTATTCGTTATAATCCCAAAATCTTCCTTTAGCTTCTAATAAGTATTCTATGCCGTCAATAACTTTAGTAAAATCAGGCTCATAATTATGTTCAACAATATAAGAAATTTTATCACTATGGTGACTCCAACCTTTTAACACCGAATTGTGTAAGTTATATTCCCACTTAGAGTCATATCCTTTTGGAGTATTTTTTTCTACGGGTCTTACTTTTCTAGGCTTTCTATAACCTCTCATAAAAAATCCTTTAAATTTATTTTTTCTAACTTTTTAGTTTTAATTAATTTTTTAATTTTTTGAGAAAACCATTTTTCTGTATAAGCTGAAAGAAATAATTTACCATTTGCATAAACATGTTTTTCTGGCGGTACTAAACTATGATAATTTTTTAAATTAACTTTACTAGCTTCTTCTTCCGGTAATAAACTTTTTATCCACTCAACAACTAACAATTTAGCTTTCTTTCTAATCAATTTAGATTTTCTACCGTTCATACTAAAACCTCTTCAACATTAGGAATCTTTTTTATTTCAGTAAAGTAAACATTTCCTTTTGCATATTTAAATACTCTTAAACCTTTTCCATCGTTTGAGTCTTCATAACATTTAAATTTATGAGGGCAGTACACACAGTCCATAGGTAATTTCATATTGCCCGAAGCTCCTTCTGGTATTGTTTGATAACATAATTCAGGCGGAGTATCTTTTTTTATGGCTGCTTTAACTTTTTTAATCTTGTCTTTAATGTTAGGCTTATCCAAATCATCAGGAATAAAAGTAGTAAGCTCTCCAGTTTCTTTATTCATAACTAAAAAGCCACCGTTATTTGTTTTTTCCGCTTCTTCATATCCTGCTAGTTGTGATAAATAACCAAAACTATCGTACTGTCCTAGTGTTCCTTCTTTAAATTTTCTAAAAGAATAGCCAGAAGCAGTCTTAACATCTATAACTTCACCGTCAATTTTACAATCCATGTGACCCATAATTCCAGAAACCTTTACTTCTTTTTGTTCGTCTGTAACTTTATGTCCAGACAATTTAACAAAAAATAAAAGCAATACTTCTAGTAAATGCCCATACAAAAATTTAATTTGTAAGCTAGGCGATATTGTTTCTGAGTCTGTATCATCTTTTATGTCATACCATAATCTTCTTAAAGGTCTGCCAATGTTAGACATACGTAAAGTGTTTCTAGGTTGATTGTTAGGTGTTGCCCAGTGCTGTAAAGCACTAGCCATTTCTTTTCCAAAACTATCTAATAGTTCATCTGAAAACTCTAAAGGTTTTCCTTCTGATAAAACACCAATTTTAGAATAAATATCTTCTATCAGCGTATCAATTTTCTTTTGTTTCATTTTTTAACTCCTGAAAAACTTTAAAAACATCTGCAGTAAATAACTTTTGGATATTAACTAAATACATTCGACTTGCGTTGTGGTCTCCTCCACTTACTGACTTTAAGTAGTCTAATTTTTTTACTAACTGTTTTAGTTTTGGCACATCAAAAACTAAGGTACAAAATATATCCTCACCAATACATAAGTTATGAAACCAAAAATCTGCTTCGGTAGTTTCAATACCTGACGGTTTACCATAAGACTGATACTCAATACATATATTACCAGTCTTCATCCACATTCCTCTTTCTGATTTTACTTCTATCTTTTTATTAGTTAGCATATCTGCTATTCTATCTTCTCTAATAGAGCCGTACTGTAAATCTAAATCGAATTTCTTTCTGTCTTCTTTAATGGGTTTCATACCAACTATCTCCAATCTTGTATTCACCGTCTAAAGGACAGCGAAGATTAAAATGTTCTCCTGCTTGAATAATACTTTCAACAGCTGATTGACCTACAAATTCTGATTGACTTTCTTGAACTTCAATCTGCCATTCATCGTGAATATTAGCGACAAATTTATAATTTATAGTATTTAATTTTAACTTATTTTCTAATAAACATAAAGCTTTTTTCATTACTATAGCTCCTGCTCCTTGTAATAAAGTATTTAAAGCTGCATGTTTATGTCTAAGTATTATTTTTCTACCGTCTAAACCTTTTAGATAAGCTTTTGTTGTTGCTCTTTGAACTCTATCTGCCAAAGATTTAAATGCTGGACTATTAGCAATAAAGCGTTCTCGCATTCTCTTACCTTCGTCTCTACTTCCGTCAACAATACTTCCAAGTTTTGCATCTCCTGCTCCGTAGATAAGTGCATAGATAAATGTCTTTGCCTTATCTCTTGATTCAAGTCCTGCAAGTCTTTGGTTAGCTGTGTGCACATCTCCGTTAATAATTTCATTTACGTACTCCTCGTCAGCCATATAGTGTGCTAACATTCTTAATTCTAAACCACTTGCATCTATACCTACAAGCTTATTACCTTCTTCGACTACCCAACAGGCTCTGCATTCTTTCCCATAAGGAGAAGAAACACTTGGTACTTGAGCCATGTTGGGGTCTCTATGAGTCATTCTACCAGTTATAGCTCCGGTAGAAATTACTGACCCATGTACTCTTTCGTCTTTACCTATTGCATCTATCCAAGAACTAACTTGTGCCAATCTTTTTTGATAAAGTAAAAAGTCTGCTATTAACTTAGCTTCTTTTATATGCCTTATTTCTTTTAGCGTTCCTTCATCAACTATAGGTTGTCCTGTAGGTGTAAAATTTTTAGGTTTCCATCCGAAATCTTTTAAGTATTCTCCTATTTGTTTTCGACTACCAAGATTAAACTCTTGTAATTTTTTTCGATAAAAAGGAGTAAGGTCTTTAGTGTCTTTTCTACTAGCATACTCGTAGTCAGTTAATCCAGATTTAGACAAAGACCCGTCTTTTTTAAGTTTTGGAGTCACTAATTTTTCATCTATCCATTTAGGCTTAAATGTTTTGTGAACTTCGTCTTCTACTTTTTTAATATTACTTTGGAGTTCGCTAGTTAAAAACATTGCTTCTTTTAAATTAAATTTAAAACCATTTATTTTTTGATAAGTTAAAATATTAGTTATTTGATTTTCAATATCTATACTTTCTTTTGAGAAACCTTTCGACTCAATTTTTAATTGCTCAAAAAGTTTTTTATTTACTTTTACATCTTGAATACAATACTTTAACATTTCATCAGAGTAAGTTTTAAAGTCTGGCTTATCCCATTTAGCTAATGCTAATCTATAACCCCACTTTTCTAAGCTATGTCCTCCCTCCCGGGTAGGATTAAACAGTCTAGATAAAACTAAAGTATCTATAATTTTATCAGGATGATATAAGTCTACATTGTATAATTTTTTTATTACTGGTATATCAAAACCAATTATATTATGACCAATAATCTTATCTGCTTTCTGTAAAAGTTTAACACCTTTTTCAATTTTGTCTTCAGAATAAGAATAAACTTTATCATTCTCATCAATAGCGACAATACACCAAATTTTAGTGGCATCTAAATCGTCTGTTTCTATGTCAAATACTAATTCCATAACTTAAAACGGAGTGTCCTCTTTTAAAATTTCTAATTCTTTATCAAAATATTCTGATAACCTGCCTGTTTCTACATCATACAGTAAAGAAGTAGCTAAACCAACGTCTCCAGTATATCTAGACTTTAATATTCTTAACCTTGTTGTTCTGGACTCTATATCATTTGTAGATTGTTGGTCTCTTTCTAAAGCAATAACACAATCAGAGAGTTGTGCAATACTGTTAGACCCTCTAAGATGCGATAAACTTACTGAGATACCATTCTCATGTCCTTTATTACCTTCCACTCTACGCAAGTGAGATACTAATATAATACCTGCTCCAGTTTCTTCGACCAAACTTCTAAGTCTAGTCATAATCATATCAATAGTTCTACGTTCATCGCCTTCGTTAGAAGCACTAACTAGCATGTGTAAGTGGTCAACTATAACCCATTTACAATCGCAACCTACAATTAAATATCTAAGTTTAGCGAATATATCTTCAATATCATTTGTACCAAAGTGAGCATGAATAAAAACTTTATCATCATCAAACAGTTTTGAATACATATCTTTCAGTTCGTCAGGATTTATTTGCTCTCTAATAGGGTCTATGTAAAGTCTTGCATTAGCTTCTATAGATAAAATTCCATCGACAGTTCTTCGCCAATCTTCTTCTAAAGCAATAATTCCTATGTTGTCATCTGTTGTATGTATTAAATGATGTTCTAATTCTCTAGTTATACTAGACTTACCAAGTCCAGTTCCACCAGTTAAAGTCACTAATTCTCCTTGTCTAAGACCGTATAGTTTTTTGTTAAGACCATCCCAAGGATAAGGTACACTATCTTTACGTTCTCTTTTTAAGAACGACTGTACCTTTTTTGAAACTCTAATAATACCACTAGGAGTATAGGACTGAGCATCCCAAAAAGCCCTAGTAAATTCTTGGTGTTGATTTTTTCTAAGCATGTCATTGGCATCTTTGTAGCCATTAGGTAAAGTCATTATCTTAGCTTTGCCGGGCTTAATAATATTGGCTACTTTCTTAGCAGCTTCCTGCCCTTGTGCATCTTTGTCAAAACAAATAACGACATTATCAAATGACTCCACATACTCTATGTTTTCTTTTATATCTTTAACTGCTCCTTGTGCTCCGTTCTTGATAGAAACAGAAGCCCACTTACTGCCTAGTAATTCATAGGCAGCCATAGCATCACATTCTCCTTCAACTATGGTTAAATATTTACCACCACTTTTAAACAAGTTTTGTCCAAACAAAGATGTACCTTGCATTGTACCTTCAAAACGAAACATTTTATCTCTAATCAGTCTAGTTTTAATTCCTGATACTTCGCTTTGATTATAGTAAGGATATAAATGTTGAGCTATAACTCCTGCTGAGTCATAAACTACTTTCACTCCATACTTTTCTGCCGTTTCTCTGGAAATTTGTCTATCTGTTAGTGGAGCATAAATACCACCATGTTTATCTGCAAAAGAATATGATTGTTCTTTTGTTATATTTTCTTCTATTAAATTTTTAATGTTTCCTCCTTCAAAGTTTGGGAAAAATTTTGAACAACTAAAACATTTAGCTGACCCGTCTTTGTTAATTGATACTGCATCACTACTACCACACTCAGGGCATGGTACATGATACTTTACAAATTTAGTTTTTTCCATAATATTTTACTCATAAAAAAGAAGCCCGACTTTAGTTAGCCGAGCTTCCTTCCACACAACAACAACCTACTGGTTATTTTTCTTGAATGATTTTTGTTTCAGATTTATCTGAGTCTTCAACGACTTCAGCTTCTGGAGAGTCATTAAGTAATTTTTCTAAATTACTCCTATGAGTCTGGCTGGTAAAAGATAATGCTTCTATAATCACTTCTAAAGTTCCAGTTTTAGAAACAATTATAGCTGCTTCTCTAGCTTTAGCTTCATCTTTTATTTTATCAGTATCATAAACAGTTTCTCCAGAGTCATTTTTAATGCTGATAATCATTAAAATTCCTCGCCATCGTCAAAAGGAGTAAGTTCATCTCCGTCAGAGCTTTTCATTTCAACAAGATTAACTACTTGCATTCCTTGAAAATCTAAAGAGACTCCAGATTTACCAGCATACTCCCAAGGATATTCGTTATATTGAACACGAACTTCTGAGCCATTACCTACTTTAGTATTGATTTCAACTTTGTTTCTATCAACTAACTTAGGAGCAGGTCTTGGTCCTTTCTTACCATTAACTTTTCTTTTAATGGTTAGAGCTTTACCAACATACTGTGGTTCTCCACTTTCATCTTTAAGAGAAAAGTCTTTAACTTTAACTCCTCTTTTTTCAAACTCTTGAGCAACTTCATCACTCACTACTAAATCAACTGTATATACAGGCTCAAAAGTAGTATTAGGTGTAGTCACACTTGCCCAATAAGCTTTTCCATTTACTATTGCCATTTATTTACCTCCGTAATTTTTGACATTTGTTGTTTATAAAGTGCATTCTACCAACATCTGAAAAGATGTCAAGCAGAAAACACACATATAATTATTTAAACTGTTTCTAAGTTCCACCACTTAGGTTTTGACCTACCTTTTTCCCACTTGGCATAGTGCTTTTCGTTAATAACATATTTACGATAGGCAACGATAGGGTCTTCATGCTTGTATTCATCTGGCATAGCTTGTGCCAATGGTGTCATTCCTGTAGACATAACTATGTTTCTAGGACACGGCTCTAACCACTTTCTTAACTTTGTAATACTAGCGTGTTCTCTACCATATCTATACGCATACTCCTCACCTAATGCAATAAAGTGTTTGTATAACCAACGATAATTACCAAAACATTCTCTTGCCCAAATAGTACAAGGGTGATTTTTATATGCAGTTTTGTAAAGTCCTACTCTATCTGCATACTCGTCTCCATCTAATATTCTATGAGCAGTACATAACATTTGTGCCGTTTCTAATGGCATCTTTACTAACATTTTATCTGGTTGTTCTTCTGCCGAAGTTATCGGACTGTGATTAAAATAAAATATGTTCATGCTTTCTCCTTATAATTTTATAGCAAGTATAACTACTATAGCTGTCAGTAAAACATTTACCATAGCTAATTCAATTCCTAAAATAGTATGATACCATATCCATCTAGTCTTATACGCATTATCAATATTTAAATTTGCAGGGTCAGGGTCTTGCCATGCTCCTTTGTCTCTATCAGACCACAATACTTTAAAAATATTTTTCATCTTCCTTGTCCTCGATATTTAGTTTTTTGTTGTCTACGTTTATGTTTGTTCATGTGCTTGGTAGATTTTCTAATCTTTCTACCACGACCTGCCATGCCCTGAGAAGTTGCCTTCTTGACATGGGTTATTAAAATTTTTTCTCGTCTTACTGCCAACTAATCCTCCAATAAATAAATATTAATATAAATTCTAAATTTCATACTCGTTCCTCTGGATAATAAACTTCCATATAAATCTGTTCTACTGCATCTTTATATTCTAATTCAGATAAACTAGAAATATTTAATTGTTTTAATCTACTTTTAAATTGATAAAGTTTTGCTTTGTGTTTTCTGTCTACTTCCCAACTAGCAGGACTCATTAGTTTTCTCCTTTATTTTCTGCAATGCTTTCATAACTTTTTAAGTTATTAGGTAAGTCTAATTCTTGTTTAAGTTTTTCTATCTCTGTTTCATTAAGAAATAACTGAAGAGCAAAGTTATCTAACAACTCAGTTAAATCTAATATAGAGTCAGTAATAACTTTTTGATTATTTATTAATTGATGTATTTCTTTATCATTCGAGTCTATATTATTATTAATAGTCACAAATGATTTTTTTAAAGCAAACACCGTCACGACCATAAAACCTACTATCAAAATTATAGTCAACCAAGTTAATATTTGATTAAACATTTTAAGTACCTCTTTTTTTGTAAAGTTTTAATAATTCTTTTCCTTTTAATTTTTCTCCGAATAGTTTTTTAGATTTATCTTTATAAATAAATCTTTCAATTCTGCCGTCTTCGTATGTAGTATCACAAACCATACCTTGTCTGTCAGGATTAGGATAGTTATATCCTACATTAGTATTATCACTATTAAATATATGAACACTTTTTATTTTATTCTGCCATTGCTCTGCTTCTAATAACAATCTTTGTTCGTCTACTTGTTCTTTAAATTCAGTCATAATTTATTTTCCTCTGTAAAATACTTATTATATTCTAAACAAACAAAAGTTTCAGCTTTTATTCCTTCTTCTTGTTTAATATATTTTTCTAGTTTAACAATATTAGATTTTAAAAAACTAGAACAATCTTTTAAAGTGTTAAATTTAAAATCAAATATGTAAGCATCAATAGTAAAGCCATTAAAATTACTTAATTCTAGTATAGCTACTATTACCCATGAAGCAATCATAGTGCCTCCAGTTCTTCTTGAAGCTCATTAATTGTTTTATGAATTTGTTTATTATACTTTTTTTTGTAAAAAGATAAACCCTTACTTAGTGCTTTCTTTTTAACTTCTAGTTCTGCAAGATGTGTTTCCCATGTTTTAAAACTTTTTAACATGCAAATATCTCGCCACTTTTTGATTGAAAGTTTTCTAAAGTTTCCTTCGCTAGAAAATCTAAGATAGACCCACTTACGACCAACAGAACGAACTGCTACCTTGCGATAACCACAACCTTCACCTCTTATTCCTGTTTGATTATCATCATGGTAAAAATAATAATGTTGCATAATTACATCCTATAAAAATATACATCCCATTTTACTGCATGTCTTAATGGGCAAAATGGAATTGTTCTACGATTGTAGTTAGGATTTTTTCTACCCCACCTACCCTGACACTTAACATAATGGTTAGTAAGTCCTAACTTATTAGTGTAAGCTATTGTTTTTCTTAGCTTTTTTAATTCATCTAAGCCTTCTGATTTCTTTTTATCATTAGGATTAAATACAGTAAAAGCATAACTGTCTGTACGAGATTTACTCATGCTTCCTCCAAGTGTTTTATAATTAAATTCTGCATAGACTTCTCAACCTCCATGAGCTTCTGTTTTGTTTCCCATTCAGACCTATCTTTAATCTCAAATATTTCAATAGCTTCATAGTTATCATCAGCTCTTCGCCACCAATCTATAACTCTGTTTTTAAATGGGAAAATGCTATCAGTATTATCATACTCCACATGAACTGTACCTGCGATATAATCTTCGGCTACAGTTATCCCTTTATCTATTAATTTAACTTCCACTCTTTACCTCCTATTTCTGTGAAAAATTCTTCGAGTTCTTTTTGTTCTTCCTCAGTTGGTTTGAAGTGAGGATTTAAAAAATACTCTTCCAACAATGTACCTTTTTTATAGCTCTTCATTTACTTCCTCCTCGTCTATTGAAAACCAATCTTTATCATAAAAGCTTTGATGTTCTGCCCACTTCCAATCAGTAGCATCTGACTCATTACCATCTTCCCAAAATTGTGTACCATCTTTTAAATAAATAAATAGTCTTGTCCACTTACCTACTTTTATATCTTCAATCTCTTCCATTTTAAAATTGTTTTTTTCAGCAATGGCTTCAATATCCCATGAAAGTGTAGTGTCATACTTTGCTTCTACATATCTAACTTTAGTCATTTGACCTCCTCTCTAATTTTATTCCATGCTTTTTGAAGTTCGTCTTTCATTATCTTATCGTCAGACCAATCCATTTCACAAGTTATTAATTCATCTACAATAGCTATTGCTTCTTTAATTTTCATGCTTCTTCCTCCCATTTAAGATACCTCCATTCACTCATAATTTCTCCAACTATTAAATCCAAAGTACGAAGCTCACTCTTAGTGGGCTTGTCAGGATTTTCAAATTGAAAGAAAATATCAAGCTCATGTGGGTCTATAATATGTCCTTTGTCTTTAATGTACTGGAACTTTTCTTCTACAGTCATGCTATAGATTTGTTGTAGTTCCATTTCTTTTTCTTCTGAAATGTTTATTGTCATGCTTCCTCCTTTTATTCCTCTCCAATTAAAATTACTTCTCCGTTGAGTTCATAACCACTTTGTCCTGCGTTTGCTACTTCAATGCTATGTACCCAATAATTTTCCATATTTAAGTTTGGATTTTCCGTATTGTTTTCTAATACTCTTACAAATAAATCTTTATCTTGAATGGTATTAAGTTTATTAATTAATTCTTGTACTGTCATGCTTCCTTCTCCATTCTTTTAATAGCTTCTCGTTTAGTTTTAAACCATTCTCCACCATGTTCTGTTGCCAACACATACCCATAGTTTCTAGGTTCTCCATTAGGTTTATGAAATATAAAAAATACTATAGAAGGATAAGTAGAATAATGGCTTTGTCCTTTCCATTCATCTACTGCTTCTCTATGTCTTTCAAAACCTCTACGATTATACTCTCTACAAGTTATTACTTCCATATTTATTCTACCTCTGAAAATTCTTCAAATCTTTTTTCAATAACAAGATTAACTAACTCATCATAAGATAATTTATTTTCGTAAGCATCTTGATAAGTCATTTGAAGCTCATCTAGTAAAGCTTCTGCTGAGAAGTTAGCTTCTACTACTTTGCTTTCTATATGTTCTTTTATTATTTCATTGTATTGGTTAGACATTTTTTACCTCCTTTAATTTTAATAGTTCTTGATTTATTAGTCTCAGCTTTTATGCCTTGATTAATTCTGTCCATCATTTCCATGTGTTCTTTCATTGTCATACTCATGCTTCCCACTCCTCTAAACGAACATGGATTTCATAACTTTTAGACTCGTCTGAAAATTTAATAACTGCATCTTCAACACATTCTGAAGGGTCGCCAAAATATTCAAATAGTTTAGTAATTTGCTCTTTAAACTCTAATGGATAAGCAGAGTCGCTAAAGTCTTGTGAAGGGCGTATTACATCTAACTCTTTGTAATCCTCCCAATCTCTTTCGTTAGGGTCAGTTTCATTTCCTTCATAGATATGAAAGGACACAGATATACTAAAGTCTTTCATGCTTCCTCCTTATCAATTAAATACTCTGCAAATAATTCATAAGCAAGTTCGCTACATCTTTCTGCAAAATAATCTTGGTACTCATCAATAAAATCTTCCCATTCATCATCGGTTATTTTATTGTGTGTGTCTAAGTGTTCCTTCTTTATATATTGGTAAAGGGTATTACTTAGTTCTTGGTTTAGTTTAGGTATTTCCATTATGCTTCCTCTTCTTTTTCTTCCCACATAAGTTCAAATAAAATATTATCAATATCTTTTTCGTCATATATGGTTGGGTTATTTAATACAAAATCAAACATATACTTTAGCTTTTCTTCTGTAGTCATGCTTGAAATTTTATCTTCAATATCTTCTTTAATTCTATCGTTTATTTCGTTGCTCATTTGTTTAAAGCTTCCCTTTTAGCTCTAGCTTTTTTTGCTTTTAGGTGTAGTCGTGCTTGTCGCATACCCCTGAACTCTATGCCTTCTAAAAAGACACGATAGTTCCCATGCTCATTCTGTTTCCAGACAAGTTTTTCTTTACTCATATAAATTTACCTCGTTTAATTGGTTAATCGAATTGATTGCCCATACTAAACAATCGACAACAGTTGTGTCAATCATAAAACATGGGCAATATATTATTGCCTACCTAGAAGGGAGAGTAATATGAAAAAAAACATCTAGGTAGGACTTTTAATTAGTCTAAGTTTTGGTTTCATTTTTATAATCTTTGGCTCAAACTCGTTCAAAGTATTTAATTTTTTAATTGTCCTTGAAGTCTGTCCAAGATAATTAATTTCTCGTAAAGTTTCTTGTAAGTCTTTATCGCTTAACTCAGCAAATGCTCTAGTAATTTCAAGTGCAATATCTTCATCTAACCATTTAAACTTCATGCTTCCTCCTTTAATTTTTGACTAAGCTCAAACAGTTTATCAACTGCTACCTGCAAGGCATTCTCGCATCTTTCTATTCTATAACTATCATCATTTTGTTTTTTATAATAATTACGAATAGCCCTTAAAGTATCTAACCTATTACTTTCTTCTTCAATCTTTTTTAAAATTTTATCTTTACTCATGCTTCCTCCTCTAATTTAACTTCTTGCCAAAACTCTCGATAATATTTATTCAAATATCTATTAAGTCTTAATTGTTGTTGTTGGGTCATTTCAACTTTTTTACCTCCATATAAAGTTCTTTTTTCTTTAATTAAAATATTCATGCTTTCTCCTCTAATTTAATTAACTCTACATCATCATAACCTTTACTAAGGTATTCTTCATAGTGTGCTTGTGCTTCTTTGTATGTATTGAAATAGTAATCATTACGTTCAACCCACACAACATATTTATAGACTTCCATTTTATTCCTCTTTTACTTCAAATTCAATGTTAGATAGATTTAACATATCATTAGTTTCTTCTATCGCATCTTCATAAGTTTCAGCATCTACTTCAAATTCAAACTCTCCTTTAACTATATATCTTTTCATGCGACCTCCTCGTTATCTTCTTCTCTAAGTTCTGCGTAAGTACCAATCTTAAATACTTTTTCAACTGCATCAATGTCTAAGTCATGGTCATTAGTTTTTCTAAGATAATCTAATAAGCCATCTGGGTCTAAGAATTGACCTTCATTAAAAGTGTAAGGGCTATCAAAATAACCACCTGTATATTCTGGTTCGCTTACTGCTTTAAGTGGGTCTTTATGAAACATATCTCTAATTTTTTCAGGAGTTAAGTCACCACTGTAAAAACCATCTGCTACAACATCTCCCATATTACCTGTGTATTTATCATAGCTAAGAGACCACGAAAACATTTCTTCAATCAAGTCTCCTATGTAATCCCAATGAATAGCTATAAAACCTAGCCGACCTTCTTTAACATCATGCTCAGTTAAATAGTTTTCTGTTTCTTCCATGTCAATCCAATACCTGCATTCTGTCATAGCATGAGAAATAGCAAATACTTTATCTATTATTTCTTTCTCGTCTATTGTGTATGTCATATTCACCTCTTTATTTATTTAAGTTAGTTAAAATATACTCTCCTGAATTTATTTTCAGTTGAGTTAAATTTTTATTTTCACCTAAGAAATTATTTCTATATGTACCTGTAGTCTTAGAGTAATCCCAATAATGTTCATCGAGATATACTGTGCCACTACCATCATAAATTTTCTTAGCTATAACAGAATTATAACTTTGAAATATTTCCCAATTATCACCTTCAATAATAAATTGATTAGCAACAGTATTACCTCTGCTACTTTTCATGTTTCTAACTTTTATCATTAGCTTTCTCCACTTGTTTTAATCTTTTTAAAATATCTTGAAGTTTATTATCTAAAATATCTTCAATATTTTCCTCTAAGATAGCATCAAGTCTTGCATCTACAAGTTCATCGACATCATAATGATTAGCTTTTTCATCTAAGTCATAACGAATACCATCAGTTTCATCTTTAACTTCTTGTATATCCATATTGATATCAGCTTGAAGTTGCTCTAAATCTTTATCAAGATTGATAAAGTTTCTTATTATTTGTTTTATCATAAGTTTTACCTCGTTTAGTTTAAGAATTATACCACATATCGAAAGCTTCTACAGTTCCGACAATATTTTCATTACCTTCTGAAAGAGATTGAAAGATACTCTTTAAAAGATTACCATGATAAAGATTATATTTAGTCTGCTCTTTATCACTCCATTCAATGAAAGGTTTCATTACATCATCAATGTAATAACCATTAGTCTGTAAGATACCATTTCCCATGTAAGTAATTCCATAACCATTTACATATCTACGAAAATCATAAACATCTTTATCATCTTTATGTAAGTCGATTATCTTTTTCATGTGAATTGCTACCTTAATTAAATCATCAATCAAACTACACATATCTATGTGTCCTTGATTATCAGGATTTTCCTCATTAAACTTTTTCCTATTGTTATAAAGGTCAGTCTTTTCTACAGTCGCAAGTGTTTCCAATTTATACCTCCTTCTTTATCATTGGTTCTGCTTTTAACGATATAGCTTTACCTCCACATTCTTTTTCCATTATATGACCAAGCGTATTAATGGTTAAAGATATTGAAAGTGCAGCTATAAAATAATTTTCACTACCTGCATAGTCTTTCATAAAGGCATGTAGTTCCTCTATGCTATCAAAAGCAGTGAACATATTACTTTGTTGTATGTGTAAGGGCTTAGGTTTAGCCATATTTCCTCCTATTAAGTTGTTGCAAAAAATGTCCGAACATTAAGCCAATTTGAAAATAAATTGTCAAGTCCAAAACATGTACGTTATTATTAAAGCGATAGCTAGTAAGGGTTGGAGAATTATATGAAAAAAATGCCCTCACTAGCTATCTAATATAAATAATCTATGACCACTTCCTGATGGTAGAACCTAAATCGGTGAGGTTATTTCAAGAACTCATTAACTACTGCCACTCTGAAATTATTTATAAAATCTGTGCCTACGCTGAGGTGTTGTTTAGCATCATATCGCATCAACCAGCGTCCTCGAGGTGCTTATAACAGCGTAGGACTTTAAATTCTGTGGTAGTTTTTAGAAGGTCTACCAACTTCTCCTAACTCGGTATTAAAGTCTTTCTATAGGAACTAAAGACTGTCGGTGGTTAGTGTCCCCGAATTTAATCTAGGTTTTATAACTAACCACCTTTAATGACTAACAATAAAACGAAAAACAAATTAGCCATTTAATATTTCTAGTTCTTCTTCGAACTCCTTTGAAACCTTATCTATAATCTTCGATAATACATCATCATTTCTATCAAGATAATCCCAAAGTTTTTCAATTCCAGTGTTCCAATTACTCCACCTTAAAGCACCGACATGAATAAGATATTCTTGCTTAACATAATCGTCATGCTCTGCACTGTAATACTCGTTCCATTGTTCTTCGGTAGAGTTTTTATCTACTTCCAAAATATGAATATCACATTCGTCAAAATTATTAACTCCGATATATTTATCATCAGCTTTTAGATTACAACACTTAGTTAAATCCCTAGTGGGTTTAACCTCGACATGACCTTCAGTTTCTATCATGTAAAGATAGTTTTTATTGGACTTTAAGATAGCTTCAAGCAATCTGTATAGATATGGTTTTATCAATTTTATCTCCATTTATTTAAATTAATCGGTTGCCCGACTGCCCCAAAATACTAGCACAAGCTAGGCAGGGCAGTCAAGAGTATGTAAATACTAAGGTATCTTTATTCTTCCTCAACATCTACATTATTTTTTTTTAATAATAACTCTAAAGCCATACTAAATCTAGTAGACTTATCTAACTTTTCGCCAGTATCTTTTTCCATTTTATGAATATCCCATAAAAGATTTCTTCTAGTGCTTTCATCAAGTTTATTTAAAACTTCATGGTATTGCCTATTGTTTTCTTCTGCAACAAGTGTTGTTGGATATAAGTCTCTGAGATGATAAGTTAATTTAACTAAATCATAGCCACTATCTATAAAGCGATGTTTAATTAAATACTCTTGCAACTCACAATGAGAGCCATACTCAGCTTTATCATAATCAATTTCATTACTATTTTCCCAATAGTAATTACACTCGTCTGCTACTTTTTGTAAAATGCCGTAGATAGCATTTATGTCTGATACATTATCAAATATTAACATTTATTTTCCTCCTCAAAAATTAATTCAAATAGTTTATCAAAGAATAAACTTAATTCTTTAGCAGATAATTTATTATATTTCTTATCGACTTTAATATTCATTTATTTTCCTCCATTTAAAAATTGTTCAAAGTAAAAACCTTCCTCGCCATAAACATCTATGTAGAGTTTTGCTAAGTCAAATAACTCAGGCATAAATTCAAACATTAATCTACTGTTTCTATCATCTAAAGCAACAACACTTTTAAAAGCATTATTAACTGTCTCTGCTATTACTTCTGCCCTTGTACTAGCAACTCCTAAGTCGATTAAATACATAGCTACTAAACTATAAGTTGTTTTTAAATTAACATTATAATAACTATGATTTTGTTTAGTCTGATACATTTTTATCTCCATTAATTAATATACATTAAAAAACTTACTAATATAATTAGTGGTGTCTTTGTGTATAAGTGGTATTTAATTGGATTTGTAGCAACCCACATATCTATTTTGTTTAACATATTATCTATCTCCGATTGATTGAATGCGACACACTCTACAAAATGACAAAAAAGTTGTCAAGTGTAAGGCGTGTACAATATAGTTATTTAAAGAATTTAATTACCTGCCACTTAAAATCTGAATAAGGTTGATAAAAAGGTTTAACAATAACCTTTTTACCTTGCTTTTTGTAGATTGTATAGACATCTTCTTTGTGGCTAAAGTCTTCTGAAAACTTATATCCTTCTTCTTCTAACTCTTGTTTTGCACCTTCTATGTGTAAGAATTTACTTCTCATATTTATCTCCGATTGATTGAATGTCGTTGCACTCTATAGACCGACAAAAAAGTTGTCAAGTGTAAGACATGCACGATATAGTTATTTAAGGTTGGTAATCATAAATCTCTTGAACAAGACCTTTAATAACATAAAAATAATCTCCTGAGATTTCAAGTTTTTCTGGCTTTTCAAAATTAATAAATACATTTGTGTCAGAATTATCCCAATACATTTTTTTATAAAGTTTTTCATAAATTAAATCTTGAATTTCAAACATTATTTCTTCAGATGTATCATCAGAAACTATATAGTCTTTATCAACTAGCCACACAACATCTAGATATTTAACATGACCATAATTATTCCTAGCGATTGCAAAATTATCAACTCTTACAAGTTGTATTTTCCTACCTAAGTCAGCACACTCTTTAACTGTAAAAGCAAATTCTTTATAGTCTTTACTTTTTTTAGAAGGAACTCTCCTGTCTTTACTAAGTTCTTTAATAATATTTTTTGTCATATAAATCTCCGATTGGTTGAAATGTCCGAACATTAAAACAGTCGGCAACCAACAAGTCAAGCACAAGACATGTACGATATAGTTATTTATTAAATTTTATATGTGTGTAAAAAAAGCATACTCCTATCAGTTCTCCCCAATGATACTAACGCGTAGACGCACACACGCACGTACGCACACACACGCCACACGCACACATGTAAGCACACATACATGTAAAGTTTTATGTGTAAAGCTTTATGTAAAATTTAACGCATTAAATTTATAAGGGCAGAAAGTGGCATTTTTGATGATTTTTGGTGGTCTGAAAATGGTGGTCAGCTTTTACATGTGTCTCTCCTACGCATTATGCACACGGAGAGCATACTAAAAGTGCTTGACAGGGTTTTGCTTTTCGATTTACTATGTAAGGGCTTTTTAGGGCTAGGTAATTCCACCGAAGTCCGAACTTAATCGGAGATTAAATATGAGCAAAACAATAGAAACTACTGCTAAAGCAGATTTTAACCCACAAGCTAAAGCTTCTTACAAGCAAGTGATAGCAGTTAGCACTCACTTCAGTAAACTGAAAAAATGCCCTAAAGACTTGGCATTTGGCAGTTTTCGTGGCTACTTGTTAAACAAGTTAAACTCGAAAGGTGGCTTGAAATCTGGAGAAATTACTGCGTGGTAATCACGAAAGCTATTCGTAGCTACAAAAAATCAAGCTAAAGCTTGAATGGTCGGGTGGAGTTCTTCGGAACTCTGCCCATTTAAATTTAATAAATTAAATTCAGGAGTAAATATGAAAAACTTAGAACCTTACGCAGTAAGTCAAGTGGCAGACTTTGAAACTAATATTAACGTCTACGTTAATCATTATCGTTTTGACAACGGCTACGAAGTCGAGACCACTGAAAAACCTTTTCGTGAAGAATGGCATGTAGAAGTCTTTGACTGCATGGGAAATTCTGACGAAGTTTTTGACGACCAAAACATCGAAGATGTGATGCTGATACTTGAGTCGGTAGCTTCATACGAAGATAACAGGGTTATCTCAGACGAAGCCCTAGATGATTGGGATTACGCTTCTATGTAAAACTCTCTAGAGTTTTTGAAAAAGGGTGGTCTTCGGATTGCCCTTTTTTTTATCTAAAGATAATTAGCCCAAAATCTCTGGGTATCTCAACTTTTCTATAGACCATGTAAAACTGCGTGAAGACTTGCGTAGTTTCGTGTGGTCTATTAGCTAATTCTAGCCCTTCTGAGACCTTAAAACGACCAGAGATATATGTTGGTATCTACTGCCCTATTTATAGGGCTTAGATAGTCTCTAATATCTGTTAGGTTTGGAAATTCTAATTAACCCTTTAGGGTTGTAGTTTTAATTACTACACAAGTCTAGGAAGACTTGGAAATGTTAATCAGAGATACCAGGATTATTTTTCAATAATCTTGGTCAATTTTAGCTAGGACTCTGAAGACTTTAAAAGTCTTACGCAGACGCTAGGGTATGCCAGAGCCACCCCCCACCCCCTATATATATATGCACATTCCCATACATTTTACAGGGTTTTGAATTGTTAAATAGGGTTGGTCGGGTTTATATAAGAACTACGAGGTATTGTAGGTATTTACCGGGGGGGTCGATAAATCTATTATAGCTACATATTTAATTTTTGTCAAGAAAAATATTTGACAATACTAAAAATAATTCTTATAATAATACACATGTCCTTAATAACTAACAATAATTCTAAAAGAAACTTAACAGAAAAACAACAAAGTTTTCTTAATAACCTTATAGAAACTAAAGGGGATTTAAAGTTAGCAGCTGAACTTGCAGGATATGCCGGAAATCACTACCAAGTAATAAATAGTCTAAAAGAAGAAATAGTAGATTTAGCCGGAAGCATACTCGCAAAGGAAGCTCCTAAAGCTGCTTTTAAACTCGTAGAAATTATGGATGGTAAAGCAGCTATTCCTCAAGCAAATGTAAAACTTCAAGCAGCCCAAACATTGCTTGATAGAGTGGGTGTTTCTAAAAAAGAACACTTAAATGTTAATCATAATGTTCAAGGTGGTTTATTTATACTACCAGAAAAACATACTACAATAGAAGGAAACTATGAAGATATATCTGACTGAAATGGAAGAACAAGGAAAAAAATATGCAGGACCTAATATAGTCGCACCTAACCTTAAAGAAGCTCAAGAAGCTGCTAAAGCAAATAATTTAGTAATTATTGGAGAGTTTACTGATATTTATGTAACAGAAGGACTTATGCACTATTCGGATGATGAACCTATAATTTACAGGGTATTACACTAATATGGCAGCAAAAAAGAAAAAAAGCACAGTAAATAAGGCTGGTAATTATACTAAACCTACTATGCGTAAAAGATTATTTAACAAAATCAAAGCTGGTAGCAAAGGTGGTCGAGCAGGTCAATGGTCTGCACGAAAAGCTCAAATGTTAGCAAAACAATATAAAGCTGCTGGTGGTGGTTATAAATAATTATATAGTATAATGGATTTAATTTTATTAATAATTGTATTTTTTTGTATTATTGCTATGATAGGTGAAAATTCAAACCCTAGAGGTATGAATATTTTTTGGTATAAAGTTGGTATAGAAACTAAAAAGTATTATAAAGCTTTAATCGAATACGACTCTGGTAATAATAAAGGTAACGGACCTAGAAAAAATGACACTTAAAAAAAGCCAAAAAAGTTTAAAACGCTGGACTAAACAAAAGTGGCGTACTCCTAGTGGTAAAAAATCTTCGGAGACAGGCGAAGTATATGCTCCTGCAGCTACTATAAAAAAACTTAAAAGCACTCCAGCAGGAAGAAAAAAACTCGCAGCAGCTAATAAGAAAAAAAGAGCAGCTACACGTAAAGGTAAACAACATGCTAAACATGGTTTACATAAAGGTAAAAAACGATGAGTAAAAAGAAAGATTCAAGACTTGACAGAGCTGGAGTTTCTGGTTATAATAAACCCAAAAGAACTCCTAATCACCCTAAAAAGTCTCATATAGTTGTAGCTAAAGAAGGTGACAAAATAAAAACAATTCGTTTTGGACAAAAAGGAGCTAAAACTGCAGGTAAACCTAAAGCCGGTGAATCTGCTAGAATGAAAGCAAAACGTAAAAGTTTTAAAGCTAGACATGCTAAAAATATTAAAAAAGGTAAAATGTCCGCAGCGTATTGGGCTGACAAAGTAAAATGGTAAAATTAACAGATAAAGAATTACAACTTATAAATAGTATACTCAAAGAAGATTAAATGGCAGCACCGACAACACAAATAGTTTTAACAGCTAAAGAATTAAAAGAACTTATTAGACAACAACAATTAAGTTGTCATAATCAATAGTATGCCACACGCAGGAACATTTAAAGTAAAATCAGCAACTAAACGTAATCGTATGGCTCGTAATAAAGAACGAGGTCAAATAGTTAGTGATGAACAAATTGCTGATAACTGGGATAGAATTTTTAACAAAAATAAAGAGGTAAAATAATGGATATATTTACATTAGTAATAATTATTTGTGCTGTTGGCATAATAGTTTATTTAGATAAAAACCCTGCGAAAAAAGCTAAAGTAAAAGCAGGTTTAAAAACTTACTACGAAAATCTAAAAAATTATCTTGGCTAAGATACCTGAAGGCTATATAAAAAGAACATCATCTACTATCCCATTTGGTTATAAACTAAGTGAGATAGATGGGTGGTTAGAGCCTATAGAAAAAGAACTAGAAATACTTGATAAGTATTGTAAGTTTGTTATTAATAAAGCATACTCCTTACGTCAAGCAGCAGAGCTGATAACTGAAGAAACAAATAGGAAGTTTTCTCATATAGCTTTATTAAAAAAACTAGAGACTCAATACCCTGACTATCATCCTAATAAAAAAGGCACAGCTTATAAAAGAAAACTTAATCTAAAGAAAAAAGAAAAAGAAATTAAGGCTGTCAAAAAGAAAATAGCCTATCAAGAAAATAAAATAAAAGAAGAAAAAAAACTTTTAAATAAAGCAACAAATAAAAAAGCTTCTAAAGTAGTTTCAGAAGAAGAATTAGCAAAAACAACTCCAACACTTCAAGAAGAATTACAACATGCTAATGTTGTATTTTCTCCAAACGAAGGACCTCAAACATTTTTTTTAGCTGCTGGAGAAAAAGATGTACTCTATGGGGGAGCAGCTGGAGGGGGAAAGTCTTACGCAATGTTAGTAGACCCCCTCCGTTATGCTCATCGAAAAGCTCATCGAGCATTAATACTTAGAAGGTCTATGCCAGAACTAAGAGAGCTTATAGATAAGTCAAGAGAACTTTATCCTCAAGCATTTCCCGGAGCTAAATTTAAAGAAGTAGAAAAAATTTGGACTTTTCCTTCAGGAGCTAAAGTTGAGTTTGGTTTCTTAGAAAGAGATGCAGACGTTTATCGTTATCAAGGACAAGCATACTCTTGGATTGGTTTTGATGAGATAACCCACTTACCTACCGAATTTAGTTGGAACTACCTAGCATCTAGGCTGAGAACAACTGACCCAGAAATACAAACATACTTACGTTGTACTGCTAACCCCGGTGGTGTAGGCTCACATTGGGTAAAAAAACGCTACATAGAACCCGATGAACCTAATAAAAGCTTTATAGGCAAAGATGGCTTAACAAGAAAATTTATTCCAGCAAACTTAAACGATAATCCTTATTTATCTAAAGACGGCATTTATGAAAAAATGTTGGAGTCTTTACCTCCTATACAAAGAAGACAACTACTAGAAGGTAATTGGGATGTTGCTGAAGGTGCAGCGTTTGTAGAATTTGACCCAGAAGTACATGTAATACCACCATTTGAAATACCTTTACCTTGGGAAAGAACAAAAGGAATTGACTACGGTTATGCTTCTGAAAGTTGTTGTTTATGGGGAACTATTGACATAAATGACAATACTTTGATAATTTATAGAGAATTATATAAAAAAGGCTTGACAGGAGACGAATTAGCTTCTATAATAACGAATATGGAGATAGTAGACCCTTTCTCTGTAAATGGTGTTTTAGATACTGCAGCTTGGGCAAATACTGGTACTACAGGTCCTACAGTTGGAGAATCTTTACTGAAAGCTGGTCATAAGTTAAGAAGAGCTGATAAGAACCGTATTCAAGGTAAAATACAAATACATGAGTATTTGAAAGTTAGAGAAAATGGTAGACCTAAGTTACAGATATTTAATACATGTCCTAACTTAATAAGAGAATTACAAGGTATACCTTTGTCAAAAACTAATCCTGAAGATGTTGATACTAATGCTTCAGACCACGCTTACGATGCTTTGCGTTATATGATAATGAGCAGACCAAGAATGGAAAATACATTAGAAAGACTCAGGGGTTTTAAAAAAGATATGTTTAAACCTGCTGACTCAACATTTGGATATTAGTAAATGGCAGACGAAAATACATTTTTAAACGCAGATAATATCTACGAAGAAGTAGAGGGTGAAGCTGGTAAAGCTTTAACACTTGAAGAACAACAAATATTAAACTTAGTAGGTATTATTAATGGCAGATTTACACTAGCAGAAGAAGCTAGGAACTCTGAAGAAACTCGTTGGCTAAGAGCTTACGAAAACTACAGAGGTTTATATTCTAAATCAATAAAATTTAGAGAGTCTGAAAAGTCTCGTATTTTTGTTAAGATAACTAAAACAAAAGTATTAGCTGCTTTTGGACAATTAGTAGATGTTATTTTTGGTACAGGTAAGTTTCCTATAGGTATTCAAGAAACAGATGTTCCTGAAGGTGAGAAAGAAAATGCTTATCTTGATTTACAAAATCCAACACCGGGTTTAGAAACATCAGCACCTATTGGAAATCAAGCTCAAGCTATAATAGAAGATGTAGACGGTAATCGTTTAGATTATGGCTACGCAGGAGATGGACAAGTTTTAAAAGCAGGAGCTACTATTGGCTCTGGAATGTTTGAAGACACTTTAGAAAATAAACTTGAAAGCATGAATATGCTTCAAGAAGGAACAAGTCCTCTTCCACAAATACCAGAAATATCTCCAGCAGCAAAAGCTGCAAGAAGAATGGAAAAACTGGTACATGACCAAATAGAAGAGTCTAATGGCTCATCAGAAATAAGAAATGCTTTACTTGAATCAGCTTTAGTAGGAACTGGAATTATAAAAGGACCTTTTAATTTTAATAAAACATTACATAAATGGGAAATTGCAGGAGACCAAAGAAGTTATTCTCCAGTTGAAGTTAGAGTACCAAGAATAGAATTTGTAAGCTGTTGGGATTTTTACCCAGACCCTGCAGCAACTAACATAGAAGAATGTGAATATGTAATACATAGACACAAAATGAATCGAAGCCAGTTAAGGCAATTAAGAAATATGCCTTATTTCGATAAAGATATAATTAGAGAATGTATACAAGAAGGTCCTAATTATATTGAAAAAGATTTTGAAAGTCAGTTAAAGGATGACTACAGAGCAGAAGATTACTCTGAAAACTTTGAAGTCTTAGAATATTGGGGTATCATGGATGCTCAATATGCTAGACAAGTCGGCATTGAATTAGATGAAAGTGTTGACGATTTAGATGAAGTACAAATTAACGCATGGATATGTGGTAATAGATTACTACGAGCAGTAATAAATCCATTTACACCTTATCGCATACCTTACCATGCTTTTCCTTACGAAAGAAATCCATATAATTTCTTTGGTATAGGAGTCGCTGAGAATATGGATGATTCTCAACAAATTATGAATGGTCATGCTCGAATGGCTATTGATAATTTAGCATTAGCTGGTTCATTAGTATTTGATGTTGATGAGTCAGCTTTAGTCGGTGGACAAAATATGGAAATATACCCCGGCAAAATATTTAGAAGACAAGCAGGAATGCCCGGTCAATCTATATATGGTTTAAAGTTTCCTAACACAGCACCTGAAAACATGATGATGTTTGATAGGTTTAGACAACTTGCAGACGAACAAACTGGTTTACCTAGTTATTCGCATGGACAAACTGGAGTGCAAAGTATGACACGAACTGCTTCAGGTATGTCAATGTTACTAGGAGCTGCTAGTTTAAATATTAAAACAGTTGTTAAAAATCTTGATGACTTTTTATTAAAACCATTAGGTGAAGCATATTTTCAGTGGAATATGCAGTTCTTAGATGATACACTTGATGTTGTAGGTGATTTAGAAGTTAAAGCAACTGGTACAAATAGTTTAATGCAAAAAGAAGTTAGAAGTCAAAGACTTACAATGTTCTTACAAACTGCACAAAATCCAACTATTGCACCATTTGTTAAAGTTTCTAAATTAATTAGTGAACTTGCCTATAGCTTAGACCTTGACCCAGATGAAATTCTGAATGACCCAGAGGAAGCAGCTATGATGGCACAAATTATAGGAATGCAAAATGCTGGACAAAACACAGGCGAAGAAGCTCAACCCGGTAGTCAACAACCCGGAGGTATGGGAGGTACTGGTGGAGTATCTCAAGGACCGCAAGATGTTGGAATTACAGGCACTGGCGGTGGCAACATCGGAACAGGAAATGTACCGGTTGCAGGGGAGGATAACTTCACTGGCACTCTTAGAGACGTTGCCGGAGAGGGTTAAAGAAACTTTAAATAGAAAACAAGAAGGATAAAACTATGTTAAAAAAAGAAAGACAACAATATGCCATGGCAGGTTTAGTAAAACTGTTAAAAACAGTGCCAAAAACTGTTTCTAAAGATTTGCCAAAAGGAGCAGGAGATGATTTATCGTCTAATGATGCTAAACAAATGTTAATGTTTTTAAAAGAAAATGATGATAAGTTTGCAGATTTAAGTATGTTTGCTAGACTTGGACCAGATGGTATAGACATAAATAAACTAGATTTAAGTCCTAAAGAAATGAGAGAAGCTATTGCAATAAGAGAATTGCTTGAAATTTCTAAAACTGACAAAGGTGGAAAAGCTAAATATTTATCAGAGCTTTTTGATGATGAAGCTTTTGAAACATTTGGTGAAATGTTTTTAGATGATTTAGGTGACAATACTAGATTACTAAAAGCAGAAGGTGGTTCATCTTTATTGGCTGATGATTTAGAAGATATGCAAGATGTTGAAATGGAAATGGAGTCTGATGAAGAAATGGAAGATAACTTTACTGACTTTGTAATGAAAGAAGCATTATCAGAAGAAGAACAAGAAACACTACAAGAAGAATTAAATAATAATGAAGAGTTAAATTCACTTTTTGAAAAAGTAATGGATGTAGCTCAAGAATTTTCAGGCTCTGGACCTGTTGAAGGTCCGGGGTCAGAAGTCTCTGACTCGATACCCGCAAGGTTATCGGATGGAGAGTTTGTCTTTACTGCAAAAGCTGTAGAAGAAATCGGAGCAGACAATTTAATGTCTATGATGAAAGAAGCTGAAGCTGCTGCAGATAAAAGACAACCAGCTAAAGACGGTGGTATGATGAAAGATGAAATGTCTCGTTTGTTTGAAAAATCAGACGTTGATGAAGAGATTAAAAAATCTATGCTTTCTGGCAGACCACACGTTAGAAGCTAAATAGCGATAAAGCTACCTTGAGAAATCAAGCCTTTATCTTTTAATAAACACCGAAAGGCTACCTTTACAAACAAGCCCTCTAGTCGACATAGAGCTACCTTGTAGATGAAGCCCTGAGTAGGAGGATAGAAAATGACTGAAGAAGTCTTAAATGAGGAACAGCCAAATCCTTATAATTTAAAAAAATCTTGGCACACTGGTGAAGATAAACCTTTTCAATCAGCAGACCAGCTTTATTTTGAAGAGCCATCTGAAAAAAATAAATTATTTAAATCAGGTGATGTTAATGAAGCAGAGCAGGTTGGTAATGTTGAAGTAGATAATCTGGAAACTAAGGATAGTCCTTATAAAAAACCAGACTACAAAAAACGTTACGATGACTTAAAAAGACATCACGATAAAACGGTTAATTCTTTAAGAGCTAAAAATCAAGAGTTATTAGAAGAAGCTTCAGCTAATAAGACAGAATATACTGCTCCTAAAACTGAAGAAGAACTTGAAGATTTTAAAAACTCTTATCCAGAAGTGTATGAAGTTGTAGAAACTGTAGCTCACATGCAAAGCGAGTCTAAGGCAAAACTTTTAGAAGAACGTCTTAGTAAGCTTCAACAAAGAGAAACAGAACTTGTACAACAAGAAGCTATAAAAAGGTTACAAGAGAAACATCCTGATTTTCAAGAAATTAAAAACAGTGAAAGTTTCCATGACTGGGCTAATAAGCAACCTCAATCAATAAGAGATTGGATTTATAACAATCCTGATGATGCTGATTTAGCTACTAGAGCTTTAGATTTATTTAAAAATGATATGGGTATAGGAGTTCCTGAAAAGAAAAAGTCATCTTCTAAAAAGACTAAATCTGCTGCTGATATGGTATCAACTAAAACAACAAGTGTTGAACCTAAAAGCGAAAGGATATGGTCTGAAAAGGAGATTGCTGCAATGAGTATGGCTGAGTTTGATAAACACGAAGCTGAAATCAGCGAAGCTATGCAACAAGGCAGAATCACAAAATAAACTATAAATACACAGGAGTATTATCATGGCTCAATATTTTGAACCGTCAACTGATACTGATGCAAACTTTGCAAACTCCGTTAGTGGACAAACTAATAGTTTTTTCCTACCTTCGATTTATTCTAAAAAGGTTTTAAACTTTTTCAGAAAAGCATCGGTAGTTGAAGCTATTACTAACACCGACTATGCCGGTGAAATATCTGCTTACGGAGACTCTGTAAAGATTATCAAAGAACCTGTAATCTCTGTATCGGATTACACTAGAGGTTCTGATACTACTGCTACTAAATTAACTGACCAAGAGTTAACTTTAGTTGTAGATAGTGCAAAGGCTTTCAAATTCATCGTAGATGATATTGAAACTAATATGTCACACGTTAACTTCAAAGAAGTAGCAACTTCTTCTGCAGCTTACGCATTAAGAGATTCTTATGATGCTGCAGTAATTGCTGCTATGTTCTCTGGAGTGTCTACATCTTCACCTGACCACGTTTTAGGTGCAGATGCTGCTGCTGCCACTCAAACTATGGCACAGCATCAAGGTGGCTCTAACTCTATCGACCTTACAGGTTCTGATGGCACTGGAGCTGACCCTCTTGACGTAATGGCATTTATGGCTAAATTGTTAGATGAGCAAAGTGTTCCTGAAGAAGGAAGATGGTTCGTTGCACCACCTTCGTTCTACAATGAACTTTCTCAATCTGGTTCTAAGTTAATGTCTGTAGACTTTAACGCAGGTCAAGGCTCTATAAGAAATGGTCTTGTATCTAGTGGTAAACTAAGAGGATTTGACATGTACAAATCTAATAATGTTGCTGCTGCTAGTACAGCTTCCGGCAAAATTCTTGCTGGTCACATTTCTTCTACTGCAACTGCTCAAACTATCATCTCAACTGAGGTTCTTAGAGACCCTAGTTCTTTTGGTGATATTGTTAGAGGATTGCACGTATACGGAGCAAAGGTCCTTAGACCAGAAGCTTTAGTATCTGCTTTTTACGCAATAGACTAAATATAATTGGGGGAGTCTTCGGACTCCTCCTTTTTAATATATAAAAGAGGTAAGTATGTACGGAATGGACAAAAAGAAAAAAAAGAAAATGATGGGTGGTGGCTACATGGATAGAAAAGAAATGATGTATGGTGGCTCATCTAAAAGAATGAAAAAAGCTCATGGTGGTGGAATTCATTACTATGACTCAATAGAAGATAAAGAAAGAAAGTGTAATGCTATGGTAGGTATGAACACTATGAAAAGCTCTACAGATAAATAATGCAAGTAGAAGCACCAAAAGGTTATCACTGGATGAAGTCTGGAACAAGCTACAAGCTTATGAAAGACCCTAAAGGTGGTTACAAACCTCATAAAGGAGCTAGTAAAAAAGCTAGTTTTCAAATACAAAAAATTCATAAAAAATAATGGCAACTACATATTTAGATTTAACCAATGAAATACTTAGGGAACTAAATGAAGTTCCTTTAACATCTAGCAGTTTTGCAAGTGCTGTAGGTTTTCAACAGTTTGTTAAAGACTCTATAAACAAATCTATTTTTGATATAGCAAATGAAGAACCACAATTACCTTTCTTTTCAGCAGGATTAAGTGGAGCAACTGACCCGTTTTACGGAAACACAACAGTTGCTACAGTAGCTGGACAAAGATGGTACACTTTAAAAGACGGTAGTTCAAGTATAACTACAGACTTTGCATCTATTGATTGGGATGATTTTTACATCACCACAATTAATGTATCAGGCGAATCAGCTCCATTTGTTTCAGAAGGATTAAAACATATTAATCTTGAAGAGTGGCGAAGATTTTTAAGAGACCCAGAAAACTCTGACGATGCAAATACTCAAGCTTATGGTGAGCCTAAATATGTATTTAAATCTCCAGACAGTAGAAAGTTTGGATTAAGTCCAATACCGGACAAAGTTTATAATATACACTTTTATGCTTTTAATAGACCAACAGCATTAAGTGCACACGGAGATGAAATAGTTTTTCCAGAACAATACAGTAATGTAATTACAGCAAGAGTTAGATACTATGTGTGGCAATTTAAAGAAAGCCCACAACAAGCTGCATTTGCTCTTGACGACTATAAAAAATCATTAAAATATATGAAATCTAATTTAATTAATCCAACTCCTAGAGCAATGGTAGATGACAGGACTTATTTCTAATGGCTAGAAGTCAACCTTATACAGTAGCTTGTGATGGTGGTTTAGTTAAAACAACTAATGCTATTGACTTATTAAAAACTCCGGGAGTAGCTACAGATTTAAGAAATTTTGAAGTTTCTATTAAAGGTGGTTATAGAAAAATTAATGGCTATCAAAAATTAGGTACAACAAATGCTGTACAACCTACAGGTGGAACAACTAATATTTTAGGAGTCACACCTTATGCTGATGGTGTAGTAGCTTGTGCAGGAACAAATATTTATTTTAGTAAAGATGGAATTACTTGGGTACAAATAAATAGAAGTAGTGTTTCAGGAAGTGGTGATAACTATAGTACTTTTACAGGTCGTAGTGTTTTAACTAGAACAAACCAAGGACAAATAAGTTTTGCAGTTTTTGATGGTGCAACTTATGATTATGGTTTATTAGTTATAGCTGATGGTGTTAATAAACCATACTATTTTAGAATGGAAGGTACAGATTCTGATATAACTAATAGAACATACTTTAGCGGTGAAATAACAGTTAATAGTACGAAAGGAGTTAAGTATGTTACAGTTCACGATAAACATTTAATAGCTACTGGAGTTGAAGATAATTTAAATACTATATACTATAGTGGTACTTTAGACCCAACAGATTTTACTAGCACTGGTTCAGGTAATATAGTTATTGAAGACCAAATAGAAGGTATTAAAAGTTTCCGTAATGAACTATTTATATTTTGTGAAAACTCAATATTTAAGTTACAAAATATAAATAATTCTAGTACGATAGTAGTAATACCTGTAACTAAAAACGTAGGTTGTTTGAGTGGTTATAGTATTCAAGAAATTGGTGGTGATTTAATATTTTTAGCACCAGATGGATTAAGAACAGTAGCTGGTACTGCAAGAATTGGAGATGTGGAGTTAGGTACTGTAAGTGCTCCGATACAATCTGTTCTTACAGACTTAGCTTCAACTATAAATATATATACAATTAATAGTGTAGTACTAAGAGAAAAATCACAATATAGATTATTTTATACAAATACTGGTGCAGATAATGCTACACAAAGAGGAATTATAGGAACACTAAGACCAAATGGTTTTCAGTGGTCCGAAACAAGAGGATTAGAAGTTACAGCTATAGGTTCAGGTTTTAATAACAACGGTATAGAAACTTATTTTCATGGTGATACAAATGGTTATGTTTATCAACATGACACTGGAGATGACTTTGATGGTAGTAATATATTAGCAAGATATACTACACCAGACTATGACTATGGAGATTTAGGAACTTTAAAAACTTTACACTATTTAAGAGTTTCTATGAATGCAGAAGGCAATGTTGAGCCTGATGTAAGAATTAAATTTGAATACGATAATGTAGATACACCCCAACCAGTAGATGCATTTGATTTAGGAACAATAACTCCTCCTTCAATTTTTGGTGATGCAGTATTTGCAACAAATAAATTTGGAGGATTAAACAATCCACTAATAAGAGTTCCACTATTCGGTAGTGGCACAAGTAATAATTTTACAATTTTGAGTGAAGATACAAAACCAAGTTATACTATAAATGGACTTTATGTAGACTTTATACCTTCAGGTAGGAGATAAATATGGCACAAACATACACAAGACAGAGTTCTTTTGCAGATGGCGATAGCATTACTGCAGCTTTGTTTAATAACGAATATAATCAATTAGTAAATGCATTTGCATATTCTTCAAGTAGTGCAACAAATACTGGGCACAGACACGATGGTACTGCTGCTCAAGGTGGTAATATTCACACTATTGGTGATTTAGATTTTTTAAATAAAATAGTTGTAGATAGTACAAACAATAGATGGGGATTTTATGTAGAAGTTTCTTCTTCTGCAGTTGAACAAATTAGAGTACAAGATGGTGCTTTACTTCCAGTCACAGATAGTGATGTAGACTTAGGT
>VTLG01005711.1_pt1 | contig 52145 bp, 55 predicted proteins | sample 4694571 | NCBI WGS metagenome assembly VTLG01 (sample SAMN12604809, study PRJNA352737) | marine metagenome | biome: ENVO:00000447; feature: ENVO:00000209|ENVO:00000569|ENVO:01000036; material: ENVO:00002151; isolation source: viral sequences binned using virsorter ... | reverse complement strand
TCTTGCTAACATCAGCATGATAATTAATAGCTAGTTCACCGTAATCTAAATCACCTGCAACGGGGTCTGGGCTTGAAGTAGAACTCTTCTTAATATGAAGAATCTTATTATTACGAGCCATGTGTTATCTCCTATTAATATGTACCACCATCAAGCGTTGCTGCGTGAACCGCACCTAGTCTTAGGTCAGATAAAGCATATCCAGTTCCAGCGATATTAACTGTCGTAGATGGAGCAGCCTGATTCCCTTCAAAAAGAATGAACTCAGTTTGGTCTGCGTTCCAAACTAACCCAAGATACAAGTCTGTACCATTGGTTCTATATTTACCATAGAAACCAATATCTACTGCATTTCCTGTATTGCCATTCGCATAAGAAACCAAAGGGTCTTCTATTGAAACAGTTGCTACATTTGTAGTAACCGTATCTCCGCTTACTGTCAAATCACCCGTAACTGTAAAGTCACCAGTAACAGAAGTAATCGCCTGAGCTGCATCTACCGCAAGGACACCACTTGAAGCTGTAATACCTGTGCCAGCCATAAGAGTTGCAACATCATCTATTGTCTCTAGCTTAGAACTATTATCAGTTACATCAACGAAGGCAAATTTATCACCTGATGCCATTGTTGCTGCTGAAAGTTCATTAAGGTCAAGAGATAGAGTATGTGTAGTTCCCTCGCCACTCGTAGCGGCTGTAGAATCAACACCAACTCCACCAGTTATTGTTCCAACATAATCTCCTGTGGTATCTGTTGTAAGAGCAACACTATTCGCTTGAATAGTCATCGCTCCATTGGCTGCGAGAGCTATATCACCTGATACAGCTACAGAAGCTATATCAGTACCATCGCCTACAAGAATCTGTCCACTAGTTTTAGCATTTAAGTCAGTAGGGGCGTCTGAGCCACCACCAACTTTTACACTTCCTCTAGTAATATTTGCAAGTTTGGTATTTGATACAGCATCAGCGGCAATCGTGACTGCACCAGTATCAGTAATGGTTGCGTCACCTGACATTGCTCCATCACGCCACGTGGATGTACCAGTATCATATAAAAGCAATGTAGCATCAGCTGGTGATGTTATAGCAGTATCCGCTAGCTCAGAAAGAGCATCGGCTGTATCTACTTGAGCATCTACATATGCTTTGATACTCTGCTGAGTCGCAAGAGAAGTTGCACTATTCCCTGACATGTCATCTTGGTCAAGAATAGTAGCACCGACCCATGACTTCGTAGTAGCATCAGTTGCTATATATAGCTTTGCATTATCTGTACTAAATAGGGGTTCACCTGCGACCATACTAGAAGTGGGAACTGAACCATCAGCTCCTCGTCTAATCTGTATTTGGTTATTGCGTGCCATAGTTACTTCCTTATTTTATCATTAATAGGAACCGCCATCGACAGTCCCCGATACGCTAGTGAAGATTTCATTCCATGAGTCTTCATCTCTAACATAAAATTTGTCATCATCTGTGTCGTACCACACATCACCTTCAGTTACCGCAGCCGTTGGGGCTGCCGCTCCTACTGCCATTTGTGTTGCGACCTCTTCTAGGGCATCCTTCACATTTCCAGCTGTTACATTGGTACTACTGTGAGGAATCTTCCCCGAATCTATTGTAAACGACTCTACACTCTTTGCGGCCGTTTGCGTATTAAAACTTTTACTTGATACATTACTTGTTGTTTTGACTGAGGTTGGCATTATTCAAAATCAATAAGGAGCCGTTGCCATAGTGTTAACGTAAACCTCTCCCTGCCCCTGTCTTGTATATTCTGTTGAAGAACTTATTGGGGTAGCTTCAAGTATATCCCAATATCCATCAAAATCATCAGGGAGAAGGGCGGTTTTAGCCTGGTCTACCCTAATCGTAATAGTCCCACCTGTTCTAACAGAACCAGCTAGGGTTGTACCTCCAATAGTTATATTTCCAATGTTGGTATCGGTAGAATTAGTAATTACTCCATCAGAATCTACCTGAGCATCTCCAAATTCTAGTTTACCATAAGCAGTACTCCCTGCAAAATCTGTCCCAGAGAAATCTTTCACTATTGTAACCCTGTACTTTTTATCATTCCATTGATGAGTATCATCCATAGATAACACAATATCAAAGTCAGAGCCTTGGATAATCTCCATATTACCATACGTTTTATTCGTTATCGGCATTAGTACAAATGTAAGACGTTTGCTGAACTAGACTTAGTACATGCTATTGGATAAGGAACCCCTCGCAACATATATACTGCAACATCTGAACCACCGACTGTCAATGTAATGCTTCCTGCAGCTGCTCCACTAAGCATAACTGCACGACATTCATCCATATCCGCCGTGGTTGATACTACAACTTTAATGTACGGTGATACGCTTTCTCCTACCGTATAGTCTTGTAATGATTTAGCCATTTCGTTCTCCTATTATAGATACGCTATTTCTGTGTAAACATCACCACTTGATGATGTCAAAAATATTGCGTTAAGATTATCAGTCGCTGCGGTTAGACCATGAAGGGTTATCGCTTCTCCAGCCTCTAATTTAAATCCCTGTACTCCACTTGCATACGCAGACCCTAATCCCACATTTACTGTTGAAGTAGTTGCTGTCGTCTTAGCAGAACTAGTAAAACCAGTATTCTTAATATAGATATAAGCCGCAATAGCTACGTCCCCACCTATTGCCGCAGCGGATGAGACTACTTTACTAACCGAAACATGAGTTACACTCTCATCTGCTTCTAACTGAAACTCACCTGTTCCACCAAGACCTTGAACTACGGTGTCACTAGTTCCAACATCCGCTTGAGGTAAATCTCCCGTAGCCGCTACTCTATGAAAAACTTGAGTACTTGAACTTACTCTCATTCTTGTTGCTACACTCGCCATAATATTCTCCTATTATCTCACACTACTCACTGGACTTGGGAAAGCAATAGAAATCTTTCTCTTATTACTCTCGTTGTCTGCGAGCTTTTTATAAAATTCTCTCATGTAATACTCTTTCATTTGAATATTACCATCTTTTGCCGCGTTCTGAGCCTGAACAAAACAAACACAAGCCAGACTCAACATCCTATTCAAATTTACGTGACTAGTTTCTTCAGGAGAGGTCACTTCTGTAAGAGTTGGATTTGTCCATGTAGTTTCACTACTGTCTGTAGCTAGTGTATTAGGGTCTGCACTAATAAAAGGTTTGACAAAAGCATTATACTCAACCCTTATACCATTAGTAATAGACTCATCAGGATAAATCAACTCATCATCATCAGCTGATACTCTTCCACTAACGTCAGGAGTCAGGAAACTACTCTTCCTGTACCTATACATTTGCATTTGCTGACCACTCATGCGCCAGAAAAAGTTTGAGCTAGTATCATAACTCATGGGTTGGTATCCTCTGTAACGTAATGCTCTCCAGCCATTCTTCTAATTTTTTTGTACTTATTGTCATCTTCTGTGTCTAAAACACTAACAGAATTTATGGAAATTAAGTCTGCTGGTAAAACATAATCTCGCTGGTTCTTAACTAAATTTAGTTTCCTCACTTTTAGGTTTTCAGTTTGAGTTGACTCGATAAAATGAACAGCATCTTTAATCCATGCTATTGCCAAATTAGTATCTCTGATACCAGCTCTTTCCATTATTTCTAGAACAGTCATTAGGATTTAGACCTTTTACGCCTTCTTCTACTTTTTCTACTTCTTAATAAACTTTTCAATTTTGACTTCTTTGTTCTTCGTATCTTCCTCGGTTTCGATACTCTTCTTTTACGTCTTCTCCTAGCCATTAGGAGGTAGACCCTTGTTCCTGTCTCTGTTCTTTTTGCTGTTGAGGTGGAGCCGTTAGTACACCACTAATTGCTCTCAACTCAGCAGTTGAACGCTGATAAAAATCTTGACTTTCCTGCATAGCCATTTGACACTGGGTATTCAATTGACCCACTATAGCCATTAAAGCAGAGGCTTCAGATAGGAACTGAGCTGATTTTTGTAAACTCCCATTAAATCTTTGTGTCTCTTCTCCTACTATCGCTGTGTACTTCTGAATCTTTGCACCATAATCTTGTACTACCTGATTAGTCTTTGCATTGAACTCAGCTGCTTTCCTTTGTTCCTCAGCTACCGCTTCTTGTAGTTGAGCATTGAATTTCGCTATAGCTGTTCCTGACTTCGATTGATACTTTTGAGATGCTTCTTGAACTTTAGATGTGTATTCTTGTATGTAAATACTGGCCTTCTCTCTGAACTCGTTCATCCTTGATTGTTCTACTGCAGAGTATTTTCCTACTTGTCCAGCCCCGACAGCTGAGAACTCTTGAATCTTTGTATTAGACTTCTGTTGAAACTCTGAGACTTTAGCTTGTACCTCAGCATTGTATTTATCCACATCCTTTTGAAACTTTTCTACCTGAGACTGCATCTTCATCTGTTCATCTTGAACTCTTGAATTATAACTTTGTACCTTATTTGTTAGTTCAGAGGTAGACTTCTCAACAACAGCTCTGTATTTAGCCAATTCATTCTGATACCTTGACATCTCTGCATCACTCTTCTGAGAGTACTCTTCAAGTTTTCGTTGTTCTTTTGAAATAGACGCCTGAGCCCGTGAAACCTCTTGAGCTGCAGTATTTAATACTGAGGTAACCATTTCTGGGTCTTCAGCTTCTAACCATTCCTGAGCCGAATCAAAATCAGAACCTGTAGCATCTCCACCTACATCATCATCATCTATTAACAATTGTGATTTAGTAAGAGCATCATCTACATTAGTCCAATCAAATGTAAACTGAGGAAGACTAAAGTCAGGAAGAGTACCTCCTGTAGTAGACAAGGTATTAGATAACGTAATATCAGATGGACTACTATAAAAAATTGAGGTAGAATCTGGTACGGACGGCATTGTAAGAGTCGGCATATCAGGGGGGACAGGATACCCATCTACCGTCAAAGAAGCGGTTACTGAAGGTATTGATGTCATGGTCTGGTCAACATAATCTGGGATAGAGTCCAGCGTTATACTAATTGCACTACCTGATAAAGAAGGAAGAGTTGGGTCAGAAGGGGGAACGCTAACAGAGAAAGTGGGTATATTTGATTCAAAGTTAACTAGATAAGTCCCCGTAACTGTTGTTAAATGTGTTGCTATGGTATCTCTATAAGACTGACATAACCTCTTCATATCTAGGGAAGCCGCATAATAGAGAACTATATTCTCATATTCTACCAATACCCATGAATCAGTATTCTCATCAGTCTCTGGAGGAGCCGCGTAAACTATCACTCCTTTATCTCCACCAGCAGCTGATATCGCAGTCGTACTACTAGCACCAATGGCTGTGTAGCTCTGTGAAACACTACTATCATTGTAATCAGGAGCTGGTTTTATGTAAATCTTTCCTGAGAGCTTATAGAACTTGGGAAACATCTTTGTAGGCTTTAAGAGAGATGATGCTTCATCAAATATATGAATCCCTTTGTCTGATACTTCCTCAGCTATCCTCTTTTTCTTATTGTTATTAGCGTCTAAACCGTCATGTCTGTAAACAGCTAAAATCTTATCGTATGAAACTCCTGAACCTTCACTTATATCTACAGCACCCGTTTCTGCGCTTGACCATCCGTTAACTTCAGTCTCAGATGCAATACTCCATAGGAACTTCTCGGGTAGAGAAGAAACTACAAACTTAGCACCTGCATTGATAACGGGCACAAGGTTTCTACTCTTACTGGATTGACCAGTAATCATATTGACCTTCTCCCAAAGTTTCATTGCCATAAAAAAAAATCCTTATTTACTCATCAGGCTCAGAGCCTAGGAAAGAAAGGAGGGAAAAAATCCTAGGCCCCTCACCTAACGAGAGTCGTTAACCTTAACTCCAAACAGCGTGTGATTCGGGCATTTGAAACTCGAAACCAGCTTCAGTAAGAATCATATCAACACGTTTGTCAGTACCAGTGTTCTCTAGTGATTGCACTCCAACATAAATCGAGGTGTCCCGACTCATACCGTTGCCAACTAGAGGACGATACTTAACATTACTCATGTTAACACCAAGAATCTTAACTGCGCTTCTATCGAGAGCAATATTGCGAGTCACATTCATATCACCGAGGGGTGTGCTGATAGTCGTCATGTCAAGTCCCATTACCTTTTTGCGACCAGTAACAGCTAAGTCAGCTCTAAATTGGCCACTAACTTGGATGTTATTTTGGAAGTATCCACCCAGCTTATGTAGCCAGTTGTACACTTCTGTGTCACAAAAATACACGGTTGCTTTTTGACTATTATAACGAGGGTCTGTATATGCACTCATGTCATCAAGAAAACTGTCAACAGTTTTGCCTTGAGCCCATGAGAATACGTTGCCATAGTTAGTAATATAGTCTACTGCACCCTGTGTATGAGAAACTCCATTTCCGTCTGTGTACTGCGAACCAAACAGACCAGTCTGTTCGATTTCCCACTTATGCTCGATTAACTTATCTCTCCAAACACGTGCCCATTCGTTGGGTTCGTATTTGAGGACAGTTGCTCTTGCAGTATTGGTCATTCCAAATTCAGACCTAAAAATCTGAGTTTGTCCATAACCAGTACTGTAAGGGTTATCCTTCCATGTCGCATTGACAAGGGAGGAGCCCTCAGCATGCGAGTTACCTACAACATAACATCTCTTAGCTTCTAAATCGCTAGAGACTGTTTTGTTATAAGCTGCAAGCACTGGTGCATCACCAGAATAAGAAGTTAACTCTCCACTAGCAGCCTTGATGACTGTAGCAGTTACGAGTTTAGCTTCTACACATCCTGCGAGCACCTGTGAACCACCAGTATTGGCGGTATTGGATATATCCAATTGAGCACCAACACCAGCCGCGTCTATCTTAGCTAATACGTAACCGCTAATATCGGTTCCGCCCTCATCTGTTCCAGATAGGTTTATCTGAATAACCTGATTAGGTAAGAAAAACTCGGGAGCTGTTCCTGCTGAACCAATAGCAATCGAACTGTTAGTCTGACCTGATATATTCTGAATGTTGCCAGCTGATTTATAATCAGTAGCCATCCAGACTTTAATCGTGTCGCCTACTGCGATAGTCGCAGGAGAGGAAGCCTTAACAGCTTGGAATAGAGCGTTATCAAATGAGTCACTACCGCTATTTGCGCGGTAACCAACAACATATGCGTAACGCTTCATCCATGATTGGCGTTTCTCGGTGAACTTGAACGACGGGTCATCAGTAGGTCTTTTCGCAACCTTTGAAACCAAACGGAAAAATGGTGTCTGGTCAATAGCCAGTTCACTAAACCTCTCAGCGAAGTTATATTTTCTCCGAAGGTCGCCAGTAGCAAGCGACGAGCCCTGAAATACACCGTATCCTTCATCCAAACCACTTGAATGTTTTAGAAACAAGCTATTAGATACAGGATAGGTGGCATCTGATTGTGCCATAGTTCTATCTCCTATGTGTGTCTACTTATATGGGGCTATCCGACCTGCTAGCCAAGTAGACGATTAATATTCTCGCCTTCTAGTAGCATGTCAAAAGTCGTATCGTCAGGAGATTTATTGTCCTGTTCCGAGGCTCCCGAAGAAGCTAGAGACTGAGGGATTTCCCTCATGTTTTGCATTTGTCTCCCAACCTCTTCCTGGGTGGAACGCTTGATGTTTTCTTCCCTATTTGTCCTATTTTTTAGATAGTATATATCTTCTAAGTCAAGTTGTTTACTCTTAGCAAAAGTAACTAAGTCACCCCACTCATCCTCATCTAGCTGATACTTTGACCTAAAATCGCTTTCTGAAGCAAGTTTAGCATTCTCAGCTTTCTGATTAGTGGCGTAACTAGATAGTCTCTTTTGCACCAACCCATCAATGGTTGCATTAAGTACCCTAGCTGAATCAGAATTAGGGTCATCAAACGCGTCCGTACTGTCGAAACTGAAGTCTTCTCCTAGATTAAGATTTTCTCTCATGCTAGTAGGGGCGTTCCCACCACCCTCAAAATAACCTCTTACGTGTTGGATTAAATTGGGGTCTTCACGCATAGCGTCCAATATCGGTACATATGGCTCAAGTTCTCCTAATCGAGAGTTCAATCTCTTGGCCTCTCTACTTGAAGCGGAATACCGATTCTGCAGGTTACCTACATCCGTGTTATTAGGTGTATTACCCGCGCTACTTACATCAGGGCTCACTTCAGCTTTGTTATCGGCTGGCATTTCAGAGGTTGGCTGTGTAATTTCATCATCGTAGATAGCACTATTAACTGATTTATCCAAAGCATCGAAAAATGCTTGAGAATCATCACTTCTTTGTGCTTCTTCTGGCATATTAAGAATGTCAACATCAGGGGACTCTTGTTGAGTGTTGCCTGGTTGTGTATCTGCCATAATTATTGTTCTCCTTTAATTTGTCGGTAATTTATGAAACTGGAAGGCATTAATACAAACACTATTCTGCCTTATTATCATCTTTTGCTTTATCCAGTTCTCTTCTCAAATCTTTCCTAAAATTACTCATTTCTCCTTCCATTAGACCCCTCATCATCCTTTGCTGGGCCTCAGTCTGGAGAACATCCTTCTTAGTTTCTACTTCTGCTGTCTTAATCTTATCTTTTATACCCGCTTGTACTAACTGACGCTCAAGAGTCTCAATAGTTCCCTCTTTATCCTTAACAGCTTCTTGAGCTTGCTCTAATTGAGATGATAATTGAGCATATAGTGACTTCCTGGCAGCTATTTGTTTCTTCCCTCGGATATCTGTTTCAGCTAACATAGCTATATCATCTATTAATCCAGCCTGGAACCATCTGAAATACTCTTCTATAAGAGCCCACCTGTTAAGAGGCATTGAAGCTCCAGCTACTATTCTTATATCAAATCTAGCTGTTTCATAGTCCATCCACTTTCCAATAGCCTTTCCATAATCATTAAAGATAGGAATGTTAATCTCGACATCCTTCTCCTGGGCTTCAGAAATAGATTGACCAGCTTCTGGCTGAACAATTCTAAATACCTTGTTAGTTGTATAAGTTTTCTGAGCGACCTCTTTGAATACTCTACCTAAATGTTCTAGACACGGTTCTACAATAGATTGCATCCATGCCTTAATTCTTCGTGTTCCATATTCATCATTAGCTAAGAGACCCCTATAAGTCTCTGGCTGTTCTTTGGTATTACCCATCATAGAGGAATAAATACCACTAATATACTCTACATCCTGTTTCCCCTCTTGAGTAATGGTATAAAAAGCATTATTGATAGCCGCTGGCTGAACTGGGGTTGGAGGAGTGAATCCTTGCCTGTATTTGAGAAGAGCACCCGCAGAAGAAGAATATTGCTCCCATTCATCCTCTGGCACTGAGCCTTCCTCGTAAAGCCACCTCAGGTTAGAAGCAAGGTTCGCATTATGAATCATAATCTGGTGAGCCTTGTTAATCTCCTGTTGTTTTCCTATTAGAGGTACAACCGCTGACATTGGGTATGGAGTTCCAGTGTACATATACGGGACTGGAATGATGTTATACTCAGGAATAGGAAGAATATACTCGTACAGGAATGTTTCTTCTCCCAAGCTACAGGTCAGTTTAATCCTACTTTGATGGAATTTATTAGCCTGGATGATAGTTTCTGCTATATCCTTGTTCTCCATCAGAATTTTATATTCTTTCTCACTTACAATACTTGTTTCAGTTCTAGTAGCAGCTTCCTGCATTTCAGACATCAATTGTTGTTTAACTTGCTCAATAGACATTTGCATCTCTTTTTGAGCCTTTTGTTTCTCTAATTCAGCTCTCTCTGGGATAATCTCTCCAGCCTGGAGAGCCTGGTCTAAAGAAGCAACCGTTTCAGCCATCTTCACTTGAGCTTCCGCTGTGAACTCTTTTATCTTTACTTCTACCGTTTGCTTAATCTGTTCCATCTCTTCTTTAGATGGGGGAACAAGAATCAACAGATTATAGAAAGGAACTTTAATTTTCTTATAACACTCAAAGAATGGTACTATCTCATCATCTTCTCCTGACTCCGTAAAAGTACCACCTATATCCTCTTGAATAACACTATCCCTGTCCCTGAAATCAGTAGTTGAATAGCTCATCATATCAGATGGAGCAGACGCTTTATCAATTTTAGCCTTATAATCTGGCAATACAGCCTTTAACTGAGTCTTAGATAGATTCTTTCTAATCATTATGAATGAAGCATCCCTAAATAGGAAATCTCTACTCATTGGGTCTACAAAGATATCAAATGGCTCGATTCTCTTAAATAAGACATCTCCTTTACCATTATCAGCATCTTGGTTTATATCAACATGAAAATATCCAATTCCTTTGGTAAGAGCATCTAAGATAACACTACTATACACAGATTTACCATTAGAGAGGTACCAGCAATAGTCAGCAATATCAGAATGAACTTGAGCTACATCAGCATCAGAACCTTCTGCTCCTACCGCCTGCCACTTAGGATTATTAGCGGTAACGAAGTACTTCATTATCTCAATAATAGGAGTTATCCTATTGATAATAAAGTCAGGCATCCCAGATTCTCTCAGAGCATCTGTTTCCTTAGTGCTTAACTGTTCATTTAAGTAAAAATCATGTCCTTTTTGAGCAGTATAATTCCATTTACCCCTCTGAGCTGTATTTGCTCTATTCCAGAGTTGGTAGTTCTCGTTAGCCTTTACTACGTTACTTTTTCTTGCCACGCTTACGTTTCCTTGCTTTTTTAGCTGCAGCCTTTCCTTTCTTGGTATATGAATAGTGCTTTTTACCTACTTTGGGCATTATGGCTTCCTAATCTCGAAGTGAACTAAATCATCGAACTTGTTATCTTTGGTTTTAAAATCCATATCCCAGTCGCCGCCCCATCGAAGAACTATACCTTTCATTCTTGCTATCCCTAGAACAAATCCTGCAAAATAACTCATCCTTTCCCTATCTTCCCAATCAATCGGATAAGGTATCGCATCAACTGCAATGCTCGGAACTTTATTGTGTTTACCCATAGGGAACTTGAGCTTAGAGTTCCCTTTCTTATAAGCCTCATTTTGCTTACTCTTTCCTCGAAAACCCTCCAGTATTGTGCAGTCAAAATACCTAATAGCAATATTAAATACCTCCTGTAAGTCTTCATCGCAGGTTTCTAACTTCCCCCTGCTTTTCTTGCTAAAGCGAGGCATTATCTCCTAACGTCAGAAGTATCAGAGGGTTCTGTAAATTCAAAGTTCCTATAAAAATCCATCCTTTTATCCGATAAAGACTTTTGCATCTTATCAAATGCAATATCATCTTCCATTTTTGTATCATGCTCATGAAACCATTTAGCCGCAGCTGAAGTACGTGGCCCCAACATAGCATCCTCTTTTAGAGGGAAGTCATCTTCAATACCAATGTGCCTTCTATAAATATTATAAGCCTTTTGAAATTTTAGAGTATTCCTATTCGTCCTATCACTACTCATTGTATCCCTCAGTAATCTAACATACCATCTTGGGAGCATTTTATTTTGTTCTGCCATTACGCTACTATCCAGGGTTTAGCCTTACGTTTCGGTTTGTACCACTTTTTCTCTTTGTTTTGAGAGTAATTAGGTGGAAAAGCATGCACATTTGCATAATAAAGAGACTCAATGGTGTCATCATGTGCCATTCTGGGGCCGAAAGTAAGGATTTCGTTCACCAAATCAAACATATTCTCCCTCAAATTTACTGTTCCCATGCTAAATCTGCCACTTAAACCACTGTAAATCCTGTTTCTTTTCTGAGTTCCACCTGGTTTCTCAGGAATAACAGCTATATCGAAGCGATTTATCCGCCTCCTTTCATCATTCAATGCTTGAAATATAGAACGGTTCATAGCCACATCCTCTACAGTAGCTGAGGTACAATGATACTTGTTATAGAGTTCAATTATATAATCGACAACTCCTTTCTTCTCAAGAAGTTCCCCATCCATTCCTTTTGCTCCTATAGTTGGAATACTTCTATGCCTTTCATATTCGAGAACGTATAGTCCATTATCTGTATCCACACCCACAACCATAATGACACTAAAATCAGATTCTTTAGTATCAATGTCAGTAGCAGGGTCACAACCGATAAATGTATTGATAGGTCTCTTTTCTCCGTTTTGTACGATATAGTTAACGTCTTCTTCATGCTCATAATAACCTTCCCAATACTTAGTGTGTTGTCTTCTCCATACAGAGTCTTCCTCTGATTGGACTTCCATCATATATTCTTGAAAAAACTTGGCAGGTTGCCCTGAGTCTCGATAGAACTTCTTCTTCTCTTCGAGTTTACTAGCTGGAAAGAACGAAGGCCAAAGCACACTACCTGACGGTAGTATGGCTTTATATGTCACTACTTTCCAAGCAAACTTTTCTTTTTTCTTCTGACTACGAGCATGATTGACGATAAGATTGTTGATAAAGGAATCATAATGAACAGGAGTACCATTAACACGGAGCCTACCAGTATGAGGCTCAAGAGCGGGATATACAACAGCAGTGACCAGATTAGCATTCTTAGCTCTAGCTTCAACTGTGATAGTGTTCTGTTCGTGCTCGAAGTCATCGAGACATATGAGGTCGTACCGTTTGTGGAGTTTCGCGCCACCTCTAATGCCCGCGACGTTTGACTTTGAGATGAGTTTGCATCCATTTGTTAATTCAATATCCTCCTCCGTCCACTTGCCTCCCCTCATTCTTCCGAAGTAATATTTAATTCGGTCATTGAACTCCAAGTGGTATTTAATGTAGTCCATATTACCTACGCTGAGCTTCTGAGTGGCCGATACCCACCCATAGAACAGCATATCATCCTTTGGACAAAATAAGAAATCTTTAAGTATGGAAGCCTTGGTTAGGACAGTCTTGCCGTGTCCTCTAGGTAGAATAATAGCTAATTGTTTAACATCGAGGTTATCTATGTGGTCAGCCATCTCAAAATGAAAGGGGGGAGTCTCACTACGCATAAAGTCATCAGGGAGAAACAACTTCCCAAAAGCAATTAAATCATTCTTTGCTAGGAGAAGAGTCTGTTCCGCTTCCGATATCTGAGTCTCGTTTATATTTGCCATCTAAGAACTTTCCAAATTTCTTTTCCTGTTTCCTATACTCAAGATAGTTTGAAAGTATCCCTTCAACATCATCTATTCTCTGACTTATTATTTGAGCATGATGAGCCAGCCCTTCTATTGCTCTCACCATATCGTTCTTTGAGATAGGTCTCCTGTTGGGATGTTTGCTCATCCTTGCCCCCTTTTCTTTTTACGATAATACTTCTTACTACCAATGTTCCCAAATTTAGAACCTTTCCCCTGTCCTTGCCTTGTTTTTTTAGCCTTCTTCCTTACTGGGGAATAATCAATTAGTTTCGGCATTGTAGTGAATCCTAGTTGGAATGTCCATACCTTCTATGATAGCAAGCATGGCTTTGAGAGCGTCATAGTGTCTCGAACTTAAATCATATAAGTTTAGAGGTAGTTCTGACTTTAATTTTTTAAGCTCCCTAATCGCTTCATCTAAATCTTTTTCGATTAATTCTCCCAACACCTTATTCCCTCATCTGAGAACTCCATAGTCACCCATCCTGTCCTAACAACTGGATAAACTGCGTATCTAGCATAAGCGGCGTACCTTAGAAAAGAACCTCCTCTCACGTACCATCTCCTTTTGAGAGACTCTTCATCACCTTCGACTCTAATCGAATCAACGGGCTTAGCATATAGCTGATGATTGTGACCGAGTACAAAAACATCACCGTCAGAGTAAATCGAAGCAAGTCTATCCAATTCAAGGTCGCCATTCTTCGCGCCACTCTTCCCGTGTCCACTAACAAGGTAGTAATCCTTTCCTTTGACGGAAATTCTAGTATACCCTGGATATTGGTAGTATGGTACATTTAACTCAGCCGCAAGGGTTTTGCATATATCGAAATCGAGAATGACATAGCTTCTAAGAAAATCATGGTTTCCTCCTCTAATGAATAAACACTTGTCCTTTATTGGAGCTACAGCCTGAAGAAAACTTAGATACTGGTCTTCTGGTGGTCGTATCTGACCCCTTCCTGAGATAGCCTTGTATCCTGGGGGAATCATCTCTATCATATCCCCGTTTCCAAACCATACTGAATGAGGGTCTTTCGCTATTGTGGTAATAGCTGAACTGAACTTATTAACATCAAACTCTCTCGCCCCAAGATGTATATCTGTGAGACAGTGAACTCTTATAATCTTATTAGAAGAATATTCTAATATTTCCCCAGGCTCAACGGTGGGGTCATATTCCTTAACTTCTGTATCTAGAGGTATGGAAAAACTCTTTACACATGACTTACACTTGTAATACTGTGAAATTCCATACTTCCTCTTTCTTTTCCCATCCTTTTTGGTATACATTGAAGAGCAATGTGGGCATATCATCTTTCCCCCTTACCAGTGCCGAGAATCTTCCTCTCAGCTTTTTCTATTTGTTCAGGTGAGAAACCGCTAAACATGCCGATAACCCCCTGTTCCACTTTCTTGACTCCGCCACCAAGAGTACCTATTGCTTTGCCGAGTTCCTTTAGGCTCTGAAGAGCTATATTCTCATCAACACTGGTCTCAGCAAGAGTTTTTAAATTATTTAGAATGTATTCGTGATTGATGCCAAGAGACTTGGCTATGTCCTGGACACCCTTCTCAACTTCTTTCATTACTCGCTCCTGTTTTAAAAGTACGGCAGCTCTTTTCTTAGCTTTGTCTGGTGAATCCTCATCATAAGCATCCATGTAGGACTTTACCACACCCATTCCTACCGATACGTTGGTAGCGAATATCCTTTCTTTGTTGGTTACCTTTTCCCTCTCTCGAACTCTTTTGGTGGTGTCTTTTATTTTCTTTGAGAATGTGTACCTATTCGGATGTCTGGAGAAGTCGGTATCCATAAAAGTACCCTTCCGATTCAGAAAGGTTCCGACTACCGTCCTTACCCATCCCTTTGCATAGGAATAGTTTTTCCTGTCTCCTGGATGAGCTATATTCCCCGACACCTTGAGTAACTGAACGATGGAGCTATCATCACTCCAAACCCAATCTCCTTCTTTCCCCTTTCTCCAATCCTCAATGGGAGTAATATCAGGATGGTCGTTGTAAAATTCGGAAATGTCCTCGTAAACGAAATGCTCCTTGTTCTTGATTGATGCTGACTTCATTCGGGATAGGGAGTGTTATTCCCCAGCTGAGCCCACAGAGAATCTATCAATCCAAGCACCTCATGAGGGATGTGATAAACAGTGCCATTGATTTCTATCGGAGCCAGGTCATCATCGAGTAAGGACAATCTTGTTAGGATGCGTTCCTGTTCCTCCATCGGTAATCCAGCAAGCCATTCTATTGAAATTGACATAGGGCAAATAACGGGTTATTTAACAGCACTCTTTTCTTCTCTTTCTTTCTTTCTTTTGCTTCTTTTCTTTCTTTCTTTCTCTTCTTTTACAATTTGCATAGCCATTTGAACTACCGCTTCATCGAACTCACGGTCTTCTCTCTCTGCCTCTGCGCGAGCTACTCCTGTTAACCCTTCACCACCAGATAATTGCTTAGATGTAATAACTCCGTCACTCATAGGGCAAACTTACTACCGTGCCCAGGTGCTTTTCAAGAAAAATTGTACCATTTTGAAGTGCGCTCTTGTTTATTCATCGTACCCCCTATTGGGGGTTTTTCGTATATACGATTTACGTTATAATTCATTTTTTGATTTTATAGAATGTATTTTTACTTAACTTATTAAATGGAGGACTGATTATGTCCATGAGAGTAAGAAGCCGTAGGGAATGGCCTACGGATATCAACAGTGACTCTTTACCAGCTAGCCTCACAGAAAGTGAGCGTGCGATGTGTGTAAAGTTGTTCATTAACGCCTGTGCTCAGCTCGCACCAGAAGATGCTGTGCTTGTACTTGGTGCCGTCACCAATGCTAACAAAGGCAGGGCTGGTGAAGGTGTGAAAGTAAAGTGATATAACACCTAGATACATATTCCAGACAGCAAGCCGTTGGTCTGTTTCCTGTAAGGGGTTATTGCTTCGGCAATTAGCCCCTTATTTGTAACTGGGCTGGGGCAGGGTGCTGTAAAGTTGTAAATAAGTGTGTATTAACGAACAAATAGACATGAACACTACTACGAATATATATAATCTTTCAATAGAACCTGGGCATAAACACCCAAAACTAGCGCGTATGAACGCAAATGGTTCTCTGAGCCAACGAATCAGATAGCTTACTATGAGCGAAGATACTAATCAAAGGTGTAAACATTGTAGTTAAGTAACACTTTAAACGCTGTCAATGGGTAGGTTTCGGGCTAAATGGCACATAATAGCCATTAGTCACTCTAGAGCGAAAGTTGTTGGATATGCATATTCAATGATGTCTTGTTTAGACATGGTAGCACCATGGCAAGACTCTACCCGTGACTTGCTGAAACTGGAGGTACTATGAGTATCAAACTGTATTCCGCTGTTTTCTTTAAATCAGGATTGCACATGACCTATGATTTCAATCCCGAACATGCTGTGTTGCCTGATGGTATAACATCTGGTGATAGACAATCAGTTCTCATTAAAGGTGTATCAATTCTAAATTCATTTGGTGTGTTATCATGTGAATGTGAGAACAAAAGACACGATGGTGTTATGAAATATCAAGAGAATGGAGTTACACCACTTCATATTACTTTGTACACTCATGAGAAGACTAAACCAAGAGAGACTGGAACATTTCTTGAGTTGAATGTCGCAAGAGAGCCTTTTATGTCACCTTGCCGTTTATTTGGTAAGTGGGGCTTCATGAGAGCTAATGGTAAGATTGATTATACACCGTCAATGGAAGCAAATTTTGCTTCTACTATTATTTAAAAATTCCCCGCATCACTGTTTGCTTGACCTAGAGGAAACCTCGGTGTAACCCGAGTGCATCTCTTTACATCAGGAACATGATACGTCCAAAGCTGGGCATACAGGAGTTGTTCACCTGTGTGTCCAGTGGGAATACCTTTGAGGGGGCTTGAGCCTATCGATTACCGGTCACTCATACGCGTGAAATAACACCTTGTTAGTCTTGATACTAGTTCTTCAGACTACAAGTTAAGTCCCATCTATTTTTTAATAATTGAGGAGTTTGCTCTAAGGCTTTGAGCTAGTTTGGCCGCTAGCCCTTAGTACGAGCATTAACTCAACGCACGTTCAAAAGAAGGGCTGACCCATAGGCTCTGACGTGCATTTGCCAAGACAGCATTTAGTCAAGGGACTGTGTGTTGTCGCACTAACCCAAGAGGGGACAGCCGTAAAGGTTGTGAAGTAGAGGCATCTACTGGCGAAGTCTTCTTGTGCCACATTAAATGAAGCTCCCGAAAGGGTTAACTTCTATGTGTCGGACTCAATGATATCTTTTAGGTTCAGGATGGCATTAGCAGCCTAGATATCAGCATATTGACCATTGTGGTCTCGTTAACGGATAATGCCCTTGATTGGGAAATCACATTATTGTAGACGGTCTATGAAAATAGAAGTGTGTTGAGCCGTGACCTCGACAGAGGCGATTGCTCCCAAGAGATGATAGTGTTGTTACTATCTGAGACTCCTCATAATTATTTAAAGGATGAAACATGAATAAAACTAACGGTGAAATACCAAAGAAGGGCGAAGGACAAATTAAAGCAGAAGTCATCATAAAGGCTTTCCATAATCACCAAAGACAGTCTTGGTTGTATAGACTGTTAGAGTGGTTTGGATTAAGATAAGGAGGCAGAGTATGCCTAGAATACACAAGACCAAAAACTATGACCAGTTTGCTATAATAGACTGGAACAGGGACATAGTACCTACTCATGTAGCGAAAGTTATGAAGAGTATGCACCAGATTGGTAATATTACTGATTTGGTTCCCTTGATAGTATGGCCGAAAGATAAGAAGTATGCCGATTCAAAGAACCCAGAAGGCAGATATCCTATCATTGATGGTCAGTATCGTTTCGTGAGTCTTAAACTTAACAGTGATGTAGTTCACTATGTTATTGATGAGAGTAAAAGACTCAGTCCAGAAGATGTAGCTCATTTACAGGTGTCTAAGAACTGGGCATGGAATGATTACATGAACTATTATTGTAAGTTGGGTAAACAACAGTATAAGATTTATGCTGGGTTTAAATCAAAGAGTGGATGGAGCCACAACTGTGTTATAATATTACTTGCGGGTAATACAAAAGGTGCGATGTCTTCGTTTAAGGAAGGCTCACTTAGGATAACAAGGACTATTGAAGAAGCAAACAAAATCATTGAGATGATTAATGATTTCAGCGAATATTTCTCGTATTACAAGGCGAGAAGCTTTGTGACAGCGATGCTTCGGATAATTGACTTGGTTCCTGAGTATGACCACAATAGGATGATGCAGAAGATGCATTATCTCAGTGAAAGATTGGTCAAGTGCCCTGATGCAGAGTCGTATGTCTTGTTGTTGGAGAGGTTATATAACTTCAAATCAACAGGAAATCCAGTACGATTTATGTAAACAACGGTGATGCGGTAACAGGGGTGGAGCAATCTGCCCCTGTTTTCTTTAGTTCACATCACCTGGGGTAGAATAAGTGGTCAGGCAGGATGTAAAACTGTTAGGTGACTGGCCTGTGACTGCAGGCGCAATAGATTCTACCCCTAGATAAGAGGAATCATTATGAACGATGATAAATGTCCTGACTGTGGTGGAAATACTATAGAAGCCGAGTTTGGATTAACAGCTGAAGCCTTTTTGTCAGACGAATCTGTAAGCGGAGTAATCTGTGAAGAAGAGTGTGGCTTTGAAAGAGTGGATGAAGAAGAATAGGAGAACATTATGGGTTTCGATTTATATGGATTAAATCCCAAACAAAACACTAAGCCACCTAATGGGCTTACTAAATTCCACGATGAAGATGGTTGGAATAAATGGTCTGAAATGTCTGATGAAGACTCAAAAGAGTACTTTAACATGAAAGACCAGCATGAGGATGAGAACCCAGGCAATTACTTTCGTAACAATGTTTGGTGGTGGAGACCTCTATGGAACTATGTATGTGTAGCTTGTGAAGACTTTTTAACAGAGTCTGATATGGAGAAAGGTGGAGCTAACGATGGCCGTAATATATCTGCTACAAAGTCTAAAAGAATAGCTTCTAGATTAAGAAGATTACTTAAAGAAGGTGATGTTCAAAGCTATGCAGATGAACATACTCAACGTCTTGCAAATATTGAAGATGAAGAATGTGACCTGTGTGAAGGCACTGGATATAGAGTAGAACCTCCTAATGCTGGAGCTGGTGATGTTGATTGTAATGGATGTGGTCAAACTGGTAAAGTAAAACCGTGGGTTGCTAATTATCCATTTGACGTTGATAATGTAAAATGTTTCGCAGAGTTCTGTGAACAAAGTGGAGGATTTACAATATGTTAGAACCAGGAAATCACGGTTCACAAGCAAATAACATTCTAGCTCATCTGCTAGAAGGGCATTCTATAACACCTTTAGATGCTTTACAACAATATGGATGTTTCAGATTAGCACCTGTCATTCACGTTTTAAGAAAGCAAGGCTATAGAATATCTACTGAGACAGTGTCTAATAAAAGGAATGGTAAAACATTTGCATCATACAAGTTAGAAAAGAACTCACCAATGCAGTAGAAGAGTTGAAGTATAGAGTCTTGAAAGTATTTTTGGCTGAGTTCTAGCTCCTCCTTTACATTCTTTCTTGACTCTATCTTCATTTATTATTAAATTTACAAAGGATAAAGGGTAAGTTTTTATGATTGATATAAAAGAAGTATACCATAACTATTTGCTGTCTGAATCTAAAAAGAATAGACAGAAATATGAGAAATATAAGGGCTGGTTCAGCGCATCATCTGCTGGGTCATGCTTTATTAAACAGCATCTTAAGAAAGAGGGTGCTGAAGAGAAACCATTAAACGACCGTACTCTAAGACTACTGCGTTTAGGAACAATTGTTCATGAAGATATAGCTAATGCTATTGAAAGACTTGTGACAACAGCATCAATTCATACAACTGTATATACGCTCTTCTGGGAAAGGAGAGTTGAGATACCAGAGATAAATGTGGTTGGTCATCTAGACTATGCAGTACATAATATTGATGAAGATTCATTAGAGGTTTACGATGTAAAGACAGCTCATACATTTAAATGGAAGAAGGTCTTTGGTAGAAATATAGACCCGAAGCCATCAGTCAATTATCAGCTACAGCTAGGAACATATGGATTTGGACTTGCTAATGAGCTGGAAGTTGAGAATGTAAAGCTAGGTCTAGTATGGTACAAAAAAGATGATTCTAATATGAAATTACAAGAAATAGATAGTTATTGGATGGATAATGCTTATGAGTATTGGATTGAGTTAAATGAAACTTTAGCTAATAGAGTTCCTAATGTAGGAGATGATAATGCTCCTGTATATAATTGGGAATGTAGGTACTGTCCTTATAAAGGAACAGAATGTGAAGGATTATAAAAGGAGATAATATGATAGCAACCGATGGAAGTGCATTTGCCATTCTAGATTCAATAGATGTAAGCGAATACACAGAGAAAAAGGGAAACTTTACATATTTAAGTTGGGCTTGGGCTGTTAGAGAACTATTAAAAGTAGACCCTCAAGCAACCTGGGAAATATGTGAATACCAACAAGCTGATGGAGAGACTGCTCCATATATGATGACAGCAGCGGGTGCTTTTGTTAAGGTTAAACTATGGGTAGGTGGAATTTGCAGAGAGCAAGTACATCCTGTTCTTGATAATCGTAACCAAGCAATAGAACAACCAAATGCTTTTCATGTAAATACATCAATAATGCGTTGCCTAACTAAAGCAATTGCTCTTCATGGACTTGGTCTATATATCTACGCTGGTGAAGACCTGCCTGGGAATATAATGCCAATAGGTGAAGAAGAAACTAACCAGTTATTAAAAGTTGCTGTTTCAATCTCGAAAGAGAAAGAAGAGGAAGTTAGTGAGGCTATTATTGCTGGTAAAATTACTAGAGATAACTATTTAGCTTCTCTAGCCAAACTAGAAAGACTACAAATAGAGGAGTTAACAGATGAGTAACCCATATGATGATAACTTACTCGCGGAAGGCAGCGTCTATACCGTAGGTATTAATGATGGCTGTCAATTCAAAGAGGTAATTTATGTCGGAACTAAACTGTTCAATGGTAAATCAATGATGGTTTTCAAAACGAGCGGTTCTAATTCTAGACAAATTACTGTTAATCCAAGTTACCATTCATTTGTAATCGAAGAACCTATTTCAGAAATGAATGAAGTTCTTTGGAAACAATCTGGATGGAGTGAACAACAAACCCTAGAAGGAGATTCTTAACAATGGGTAAAATAACAGTTTCTGAAGCTGAACAGCTAAGGAAGGACGGAGTTCTATCAGACGCAGCTATTGCAGAAATGCAGAAGAGTGGTCTAGTAGGAATCCGTAAGAGAGGTACCAGACGGTACATGAAGACGGCAGATGGCAAATGGGTCTGTCCTCAATTGTACTTTCAGGGACTGAACAACAGTGACTACAGTAAAAAGATGACCGAGTTTAGAGAGAAGTTCAATGCTCTATTGGTAGAGTACACAACTGAACGCTCTGTTCCTCAAAACAAGTAGGAGTAAACATGAAGACTCTAGAGAATACTAAAGTTAAAAAGTCTGATAGTGGAGGTTTACCTATCATCCCAGGTACATATCCTGCTCATGTCAGCGGTTTTAACACAGCTGAGTACAATGACAGTATTGTATTCAACATAACATACAAGATAGCCCCAGAAGCTAAACAGTTAACTGTGGATAAGATGGTTCTTGAAGATGGAAATCTTACCCAAGTAACTGATTCCGAAGGCAATAAGGTCACGATAAGTGCAGCTTATATGTCAGGAAAAGAGTTCAGGGGTCAAGGTGTTTGGCTAACTCCTAATCCACCACAAGGACAGGGTTGGAGAAATAGAAAGTACCAGCAAGTATGTGAGAACTTTGGCATCGTATTTGATAAAACAGATGATGATGAAACTGTTCTTGGAGAAATCGAAGAGGCAGATGTAGTAGGAAAACCAGCGATTGTCAAGCTAGCCAGAGAAGAATACGAAAAAGACGGGGAAACCCGCTTTGCTTGGAAAGTATTTCAAGTGTATCCCTGGAAAGAAGGCAAACAACTGTCGTCAGATGAAATGGGGGCTGATGTCCCTTTTTGAGGTTGTCCCGCGAGGATTACCAAAGTCAATAACATAAGATAAAATGTAAGTATTTAGTACTTATCTCTATCGTAGTTATATAACAATGGAACCTCAAAGTAAGAATAGGGAAGTTGAGCTAGTCTTAGCTTCCCTTTTCTTATATTTTAAAGTAAATTTAAGTGAGCGGTTGATTATCTGTATCCTACCTCGGAGCAGCTTACCCACACCTTATCTCTATACAAGGTATCAGCCGCTCATTTCTTTTTTAAACTAAAAGTGTTAAATTGCTTAAAGGAGTAAACGATGCACGAAGAAAAAGTTATTGATAGATTAGATAACCCACCAGTAATACAAAATACAAAACAGATAGACTTAGGAGATATGCCAGAGGACATGGATGTAGAATTAGCAAAAGTTGCTATCTTTGAAATAGTAGAGGAAACTCTGTCTAAGTTCCATGATTCTAATCTTGAGAGCAAGGCTGCTAGGCATAATATTGCTAATGAAATCTTCAAACATATTATTAATGAAGGTTTTGTTTACAAGGTTACAGATAAAGAATCTAGCGTAGATGCCAACTATGAACAAGCTATGGCAGATATGGAAGCACAAGATATGATTACTGAACTAAAAAGCCAAAAAAAACATACTGAAGATATGAGAGTATCATCCAGTACTAAAAGAGCTAAGGGCCCATCACCTGTGCCAGGTGGTACAGAAGATAGTATATTTATAGGCAAAGCTCCTAAAATTGCAATCATAGATGAAGGAGAAAAGGATGGAAAATCAGGAAGTAGTATTTAAACTAAGAACGACTGAATCTGAACTAGAGTGTATTATCTGGGCATTAACTGCTATAAAAACAGTAAGGATACCTGTTTCTCCTGAATGGAAAACTCCTTATAAAGTTCTTCTAAAAGATATGTTAAGGGTTAAAGATGCTCTTGCTGAAGAGAAAAGAACTAGAACAGCTGAGTTAATAAAAGAAAATCAAATTGGCAACACAAAGAAAAGTAGATTCGATGTTGATGTAGAAAAAGAGATACAAAAATCACAAGGTACTCTAGTAGCAGGTTGTAAAGGCGGAGATTGTGATTAAACCCCCACGGGGAATGATATTTCTTGAGAAATTAAAGAAGGGGGAGATGTTCGAGACTGCTGGTCTAAAAGGTGTAAAAATAAAGACAGGCCCAATGGGTACTAATGTAATTATAATCTCAGCCAACCTTCCAGAAGACGACCAACCGTACTATTTAGGTAAGCATCTATTTGCAAATAAAACTGCAGTTAAAAGGAGTAAATAATGACTGAACCATATATAAAAAACTGGAAACTTCGTGAAGGTTATCCTGATGACCCTCAAAGTATAAAAGATATTGAAGAAATATCAGCAGAAAATGGTAATGGCTGGTGGTGGTATAGAAGTCCATCAGACAGAGCTAGAGCAGAGTCTACTCCATCTGAAAGAAATGAAGAAAAGAGGGGTGGTAGTTTAGATAGCAGTGGTAACAGAAGAGGTTTATTTAAGACTAGAAGCTAAACAAGGAGAAAGGATGGAATTATTGATTCAAATAGCACAAGTATGGATACTTGTAATGATATGGAGTAAAATAGACGAACTCTTAGAAGAAGCTAAGAAAATATAATGCTTAAAAAGTGTAAGTGTGATTTCTGGGTAGAGACCACATGGAACGATGTAGGTGAGTATTTATATGATAAAGAACCTGTAAAGGAGGTAAAACCTATGGGTAAAATGGCTTGGGTATCACACCTAACAGAACAGGGCGATAGAGATGAATTAATTGCTTATCTCATGTCTGATTGTTATTTTAAAGATTACAAACAGGCTGAATCAGCAGCTGATAGTTTTCTAACAGCTCAAAAAGAACTAGAAGAAGAAGGTATATGGAAAAAGAAGAAAGAAGATATAGATAATTGTCCTCCAGGATATTATCTAAATGGACTAATTGACGATGGATAAATGTCCAGCCTGTGGATATACCCCTACCAGCGGTTCAAAAAAAACAAAAATAAGAGACCTCGTTTGGCAAAGGAACAAAGAAACACAGAACATGCTAAAAACGATAGTGGGTAAAATACGAACAAATGTCCCATCAGATGATACTGATAGGAAAGCCTACAACTTTTTATGGGGAATAAAGGAAATGGATGATGATACGTTAAAATGGGCTATGAACATCTACTGTAAAGACAAGATGTATGCTCAAGGGAAAGGATTTAACTTTCTTAGAGCAATGGTTCAAAATCATGCTAAAGACAGGAAAAAACTAAAAGAATCTGAATCAAAGATGCTTGGCAAAACGCCAAAATCTATAATCGAAAAACGTAAGGAGTTAGGATATGAATGAAGCTCTATTCCCAGTAACTGAAATGCCTGCTATGCATGGCTTAAAAGATAATACTGGATATAAATTCATAATACGAGAAGATACCAATGAAATTCTAAGTTGTATGACTGATGAATATAAGCTGGTTACAAATCAAGAAGTACATGATGCTTCTCAAAAGGCTCTGCGAGCTGCAGGTGCTGTTGAAAGAGAAGTTAAAGTACTAAACGACGGCAAACGAACAATGTGGCGGTATGTTATTCCAAAGATTAGAGTCAAAGTAGCTGCTAAAGATTATGTTAATCCTGAGATAATGATTAAGAATAGTTATGATGGCTCATGGGAAATAGGAATAATAGCTGGTGCATATAGATTGGTATGTTCTAATGGTATGGTCATTGGAGTTGTCCTTTCTAAGAAAACAAATAGACATTCTATCTATAATCCACGCATAGCTGAATTGCCTGCATTAATAGAAGAAACTATCCAAAACACGTCAGAAGTCTTCAAGTCGGACTTTGCCCTTATGTTGGAAACAAAAGTTCGGCAGAGTCACGTTCAGGAGCTAATAAAGATGATTCCTACGAATGTAATGGAAGGGTTTATTCAATATCTGTGTTCTCACAAGCCTGATACCTATTGGGATTTGTTTAATGCAGCTACATGGGTGAATACACATCACATGAACAGGGATTTCATGAGTACTCACAAGTTTGAGTCTCAAATCTTTCCAACTGTAAGAGGTTGGGCGAATCAAGTGGCGAGTGCATAATTATTTTGAAGTGGTGCTATGTCCATGCTAAGAATGGAATAGGTGACCTGCAGGCTAACCAAATCTATCACAGATTCTAGCTTTAGTACGGAGCTGGCAGAAATACCGTACACACTTCATTTAATTTAGGAGAAACTAATGGCAGATAATAAATGGCTTGATTGCCCTGTAATTATACCATACTACGGTGGCAAATATTTCTTAAGCCAAAAACTAGTTCCTATGATTCCACAGCATGACAGGTATATCGAAATGTTTGCTGGAGGACTGTCAATGTTTTTCAGAAAACCGAAAGTCGAGTGGAATGTAGTTAACGATTTAGATAAAAATGTAGTAAACTTGTACACAGTATTAGCTGAACGATTTGATGAATTTGTAGAATATATTGAATGGTATGTCAAAAGTAGAGAACTCCACAAAGTACTTAAAAAGTATATTAAGAACTCTACTGTTGACAAAATACCAGATGTTAAAAGGGCTGCGAGATATTACTATCTTGTTCGATGCTCTTTTAATAACAATCCTCAAGGCACATTCAGTAAAAACTCAGCCGACTGGGATACTTCTAAACTTATACAAGACCTAAGATACTCAAGACTCTATTTGGACAGTGTCCTTGTGGAGAATCTTGACTTTAGAACGCTTGTAGAAAAGTATCCACCGAGAAATGGTGACTTTTGGTATCTAGACCCACCTTACATAGTGGCAGGTACACGAAATGACTATTATCTCCATTCCTTCAAAGAAGAAGACCATTCTGCTTTAAGGGAAGTCTGTGATTTCATTAACCTAAGTGGTGGAAATTTTATGGTAAGCTATGACGATAAACCTGTAGTGCATGAACTGTACAAGGATTATAACATAGAAGCCATACCAGTTAAGTATGCTGGGCAGACAACAAAGAGGGAATACAAAAATGAGCTGGTAATTACTAATTACGAAAAAGTCTCATATCAGGAAACCTTATTCCATGGAGGATAACATGAAAACACAATACGATATGAAACTTCCGCCCAATGATATGGAAGCAGAGGAATCAGTACTCGGTGCTATTCTAATGGGTGGATTTGAAACCTATGATAAAGTATCAGAAATAATACAAGATGATGAAGCATTCTATGACCATCTAGCTAGACACACATTTAGAGGAATGGGAAGGCTAAGAAAAAGAGAACAAGTAATTGAACCTATCACATTAATAAACGAAGTTAAAAAGAAAAACAACGGGGTAACTGCATATTATATAACAGGTTTGCTTGAAAGAGTTCCTGGGCCGTCTATGGCTGGACAACACGCTAGGATGGTTTGGGAGAAATTTGTTCAAAGACAAGTAGGGCGAACCGCGTATAAACTATACAATGCAAGTTTCTCAAACATAGATACTACTAGACAGATACTAGAAGAACATGGCAGATATGTTGACGTACTAAGAGCCTTACTGCCTTCCAGGAATGGGGATATAGGTACGATAATTCAAGAGACAGTAGATAAGATTATTAAGGGAGATGCTATGATTCCCTTCAATTTCAAACCTTTGGATGATTTCTCAGGTGGAATGACCAGAGGTGAGATAACTGTGCTTGGTGGAAGACCAGGGCATGGTAAAACAACTCTAGTAGTCAACCTAATAGGAAAACTAATATCAGCAGGAAAAAAAGTATTGCTGTTAAATCGAGAGATGAGTAATACAGAAATGATGAGAAAGCTATTAGTAATGGAATCTAAAGATATTACCTATGATGAAGTAAGACGAAACAAAGTATCAAAAAAAGTAGAAGAAAAATTAGTAAACGGATTAACAACTATAATATCAGATAAGTACAGCAATTTAACAATGTACGATGACATAAGAAGCCTTGAAGAAAGCATGGCAGAAGTTACCAAGTTCAAGCCAGATGTAGTCATTGATGATTACATTCAGCTTGTTGCTGTTAGTGGAGCTGTAGAAAGAAGGTTTCAACTAGAAAGAGTAATGAACGATTACAAATGGATATGTAAAAAGGAAAACTGTTCAGCCATCTTGGTTAGCCAGTTAAACAGAGAAATAGAACGCAGGTTTGACCCAAAGCCTAAGCTGAGTGATTTTGCTGAGAGTGGTGTTATTGAACAGTGTGCAGAGTCTGCTCTGTTTGTATACTATCCGTATCAGTATGATGATGAGAAATTCAGCCCATATTCAATAAATGTTATTGCCGCTAAGTCTAGGTACGGTCTCACAGGAGAAAGTACTTTAGGTTTTAACGGTAATAAGTGTAGATTCTTTAACACAGAATCTGAGGCTTTACTTGAACCTAACAAATGATACAAAGCAAATCCCAAAGTTGTCGTGGTTGCACTTACAACGACCACGGCGACTGTTGGTGGTTTGTAGAAAAGAATAGGGGTCGCCCTAAATCAATACCTATGGATATCTACGATAAGGGATGTAAACAGCGGATAGCTAGAGTAGAGTCAATACCATACCATCCAATCACAGCAAGGCTGATAGAACTATTCGATGGAGAACTAATATAGCCTTTATAGGCATAGACCCAGGCATTAATGGTGGCATGGCAGTAATCTGGCCTAATAATACCATAGATGCATACAGATTTCCTGCGAGAAAAATCGATACTCTTCCAAGAATAGTACAGTCAATTAAAAATAATTGTATGATTGAATCTATTGAGGCACATTGGTTAATAGAAGATATTCATGCGGTAAGAGGTTCATCTGCTAAAGGTACATTTACATTTGGAAGAAACCTGGGACATTGGGAAGGTATTCTTTATTCGTGCGGAATAGAATGGGAATTAATATCTCCTAGAATATGGCAAGAGAGTCTTCTCCTTCCGAAACAAAAACCAGATAGAAAAAGAACTTTAAAGAAACTGGCTCAGAGACTGGTTAATACAACTGATACAAAATTTAATGTTACGCTGGCAACAGCTGATGCTATACTAATAGCTAAGTTTTTTAAGGATAAAGGAGGAAATAATGGAACTAAATGAAAGGATACCTCAAGATGTTAAAATAGATATAGCCGCAAAAATAATATCAGAAAACTATGAAGATTTAGAAACGTGGGATGACCTATACAGAATTATACATTCACAGATACAATATATTTATGTCCTTAGAGAGAAAGCAGAAGGTAAATCATTACCTAATTAACCTCCGCGTATTTCACGAAGTATTTCTCCAGGAGTTGACTCTCCTCGCATATAATCTAAAGAGCCAAGTACTTTAGCAGCGTCAGATGGTGATACTGATGGTCTCCATCTCTTACCAGGGCCTGCTAATGCACCCTTTCTTTTTGCTCTTATAGCTCTTGGAGTTGTTCCTTCTGCAATAGTTACATCAGGCAAAGCCCATCCGACTGGAAATAATGGTTGTTTCAACTTTCTAACATCAGCTGGAATATGTTCTCTTACCAAGCGACCCATAGCTGACCTTTTATCTCTAAGTTCTTGTTTGGGAAATAATCCAAGCTCTAGAGTAAGAGCATCCAATATTCCCTGTTTTACAAGAATAGGAAATGTATATGTTGTTGTTCTTGCTAACTGAGAATTTATAAGAGACCTTCCCTTCCATCTTTGTTTCCTTGTAAAATCTGCATCAGTCTCAACAATAGTTTGAGTAGGATGCTGAGGCATTCCATTATGGTCTAACTCAAGCCAATTATTCCATTCTGCAAATTGTATTGCATGACCTACAAACGGGCCTGCAAAAGACAAAGCACCTTGACGATAAGTTTTTCTTTCTAAGTTCTTCATTTCTTCAGGGTCATCTCTATCAGCAGACATGAATGTAAACAACTGGTCAGCTGTTGATATGACATCATTATTTACTAAGGATGTTATCTGTAAACCCATACCAACAGAAGCTCCTGTAATCATAGATTGAAGTATGCCAAGCCTGTATAATCTCCACGCTTCTTCTCTATTAAAATCACCAGCCTTCATAGCTTTTACACCATCTTTCCACCACCTTGACATTAAATCAAATAAACTAAATCTATAATGAAGGAACTGACCAACAACCTGACCAGCTGGCCCCCTTATTCCAGGAGCCTTAGCCCACTTAGAATATTCAAAGTGTAGGTCAGTAACTGCATTATAAGCTATGTTACCTGCTCTCCTTTGAATCCAGTTAGATTTCATATCCTCCCAACCATCTTCTTTTGCTCTAGATGGGTCTACCTTCATTTGTTTGGCAATCCAGCTATCGGGAGAATTTTTTAAATTCATATGAGACAAAGCAAATGCAATTTCAAATGTACCTTTTCTATTCCAATCTTCTACAACTCTATGTAAGTAACCAGTTTTCTGTGCAAGAACAGAAGCACCTTCAGAAGCCTTTTTTATAATAGCCGTAGCATCTGATTTTCTTAGAACACCATTAGTATCCATTTTATATCCAGCTGGAATATCACTTCCTTCTGCTAATGCACCCCTGGTACCTTCAGCACGTACTGTAGCCCGTGCTAATGGACTTTTACCCTTATCAATATACCATAGCAATCCATGTCTTTCTGCTTCACGCTCAGCCATAGCTTTATTATCAGTGCCAGATGCTCCTTTATAATAATCTCTGGCATGCCCATGAGCTGTAAATCCAAAGTGAACAAATTCATACATTCTCTGAGTAGCATTTCTCGCTGCGGAACGCACATTACCACCCATTAATCTAAAATATTGTACCGATGTAATTAATCTTGACAAGTTAGCTAACGCTGTATCACTTCTAGGGTCTATTTCTACGAGAGAAGCCTTAACGTCTCTCATCTGTTTCATAACAGCTTCTGTTGCCCCTTCTAATTGTCTATCATTCTCGTTAACAGATTTTTCAGATAGTTCTAACAGCTTATTAATTTGTCTTCTATAGTTATTTTCAAGATGTGCCTGAAAATTAAACTGTGATATCTCATTCGTATAAGCCCTAAAAAAGAAATTTGGGTCTCTACTGAAATAAACATTTTCGTTTAATAAAGACCTACTTTTGGCACTTTCAACAGACTTTCTAAAATTATCCCAGTCAGCCTCTATCAGTTCTCTTTGAGTCTTATTTTTATCCCCATCTAACATAATCCTATTAGCATCTCTTACTGCTTTGACCATTCCCAATAGTTTGTGGGGCATATATTTCTTTAGAAAAAGAGGTTCATCTTTTTTAAAACCAAAAAGCTCTAAGTCACTAGTAGCTTTAAAATCAGCTTGAGAAGGACGTTTCCCACTTTTATCTATTTCAGACTGAAACTCTATAGATTTTATTTCATCTTTAAGAAGATTAATTGTGTCCTCAAGTTTTCTAAATGAGCCTTCTCTTTGGTCAAGCATCTTAGCAGTATCTATAACCTTATTTAGAGCACTTGATAAAATCTTAACACCATTTTCTCTAATCTTTTTTACGGAAGTATCTATCTCTCTCCACTTAGCTTTTTGAGCAGGTGTGTAACCTTCTAAAGTCTCAATATCTACTCCATGCATTACTTGGTCAAAATCCTTAAATACTGGATTAGCACCACCTTCTAAAAACTCTGAATATTTTAATCTTAACTGTTCTCTTTGAAGATACTGTTCTTGAGTTGGATTTTTTGAAGTCTCTATTTTATGGGAAACAGCATCTAAATCTGACTCTATTCTCTGAAACTCCTTAATAGACGCTTTACCTCCTACCTGAGCTGCTAGGTCTCCCCAGTGTTTTATAATAAGGTCACTGTGCTGCTGATTCTGAACTTTATATTTCCTAAAAAATGATGCCTCCCTAACTAGGTCATCCTGAAATTTTTGAAGCTCTGGCATCTTTCTCATTGTAGCTGCTGGTATTTTAAATGGAGCGAGCCAACTTGTTTTACCTGCTTTTCTTAAGTCCTTTGTAAACTCTTTCATACCACTTCTAAATATTCTGACATCTCTTACGTTAATAGGGTTAACATCAAGGTCTAGTTCCTTATGAACATATTTGTTCCAAAGCCAATTAAAAGTTTCAGTATCATTGGAATAACCCCACTTCATTAAATCTGGATTAGTTGTATACTCAGCAGCGGCTTGATTCATAGATTCTGATACCTTTTCAGTCTCTTTTTGAGACATAGCTCTACTTGCTTTTTTCCGAAATAAAGGGCTACATAAAGTCCAACTCATTACTTACTCCCGCATCTAAATATTCTTTCCACCATACCTTTAACTCCTTCATCAACGGTACTTTGGTCTCCAAAATAACGACCCCTTTCACTCGCAGCATCTAAAGGATGAATAAAATTCATTCTTGTAGACTGTCCAAAATCTCCAGCTGCTTCTTCTCGTATCATCTCTCCAAATATTTGATTTGACTGGATATTCTTGCGCTCCATTACTTTAGTAGCCCTATAAAGAGTAAAAGGGTCTAATAAAACCTCACCAGAAGCATACTTAATAAGAATATTCGCAGCATCTTTTACAGCCTTCTCCTTAGATTCTCTGTATGCATATATTTCTTGGTTAATAAGTCTATGCCTAAATAAATGATGACGAGATAACTCAACATCCCCAGCAAACATTCCTTCAGCCATAACATCTAAATCTCTATATTTATTATTCCTAGCTATAAAGCCAAGATTCTTATGTTTAACATAGTTCTCAAGCATTAAATCAGCTTCTGCTTTACTGATAACACCTTCACCAAAACCATCACCAGTTCTTATTAAATTTAAATATGCTAGGACATTCTTCTCTACTGTGCCTCCTAAAGGCATTGTAAGTTTTGGATATATATCAGCTTTTTGGGATAACCCAATGCGTGGTGATATTTCCATATCAGTTGGAGAGACTGTCGGTACTAACATCCTTTGTATAATAGCCCATTTACCAAGAATACCTGTGTTCTCTGTGTATACTTTCCACTGTGGATTATTAACAACATCGTGAATAGCTCTTAACTTCTCAGTTTCTCTTGCTCCTATCTCTTTAGGAGATAAAGGAATGTTATACCTATCAGATATTTCTATCCATCGTTTTGTCAATTCAGCTTGTACGCCGCGAGTATTATCCCATTCAGCGTGACTCATTTTCTGAAATTCACCTTGCTTATCTACAAGAACTGGAGGGCCAACAAATCTATCAAGATTAACCCAAGCACCCATTGTATCCTCACCAGAAGCTACATACCTTCTTGGGCTCTCTATAAGAGTAGCATTCTTAGGGATGCTCTTATAATTTTTTCTACCATCAAGTATAACTTCACGAAGTTTCCCCTTGTGAATAACACCAACAGGCTTTCCTCTGTTATTTGTCCATTCGTCTTTCCCTTCTCCCTTATGAGGAATAGGTGTATATGCTTCACGATACTTACCTAATATAAAATCTTTATGTAACCCAACCCCAGCTACCAAAGTATCTCTAGCTTCTTTTAATATCACCATCCTCTTCGTTTCTATTTTACCTTCAGCGCTTTCAGCGGCACTTGAACCATATACTCTATTAAGATAATCTATTCTTTCCTGCTTTGCCTGTATCTGCCTTTCAAGATTAATTATCTCAACCATCTCTCCTTCACTTTTTACATAATGGTGCAAAGCATTTTGAATCTGACTATTAAACTTAGCACCATATTGTCCTGTGTCAAATTCTCCACTTTCTATACTAACTATTAATTGCCCTATTCCATCACTATCATGTTTTATATCGGCATACTTTTTAGCTTCAATTTCATGCAATCTCCTCATTCCATAATCAAAGGAATTGCTAGATTCAGCAAAATAGTCTCTCATTCTTGTTAAAGCAGGCTCAGCGGAGACATCTTTAAAAGCACCACCCTCTGCAAAATTCTGACTAGTTTTTTGTCCATTAAATTCTGGTGCTATTAATGAATACATAAGTGTTCTATAAGCAGAAGACATTTGTTGTAAACTTGCTTGACGTTTATACCCATCAGAGTTTTGCTCTGTACCTCTATTATATGTCAAAAATTTTGCTATAGGACTAAATACACGTGCCTTCATCATTTCCTTTACAGCACTGTAATCAGACCTTAATAAACCATCTCCTTCTTCTTTTATATAGTTACCGTCCCTATCCTTGACTTGATACTCAAGTAAAGACTCCCTTTCTCCTTTACCAAACCATATGTCCCACATTTTATTAGTAACAAAGTCAGTTCCCTGAAGCTCTCCCTTAGGAGTATGGTTATACAAATCAATATAAACTTTAACCCACCGTGAAATAAAATTAGAAGTACCAGTTATTGCATCGGGATTTTTATTTACACGAACCCTAAACTCTTTTCCGCCTGCATTAACACCAGTTATTATAGCATCATCTGACCCGAACATATTTAAAATGTAGCTCATCGTCTGATGCATTTTAACAAATCTTCCACGAACTAATGCCCCAGCAATTACATCGCCTTGTGCAAATCTCATTAAATCACCATCTAGCAAAGCAACATTTTCATTAATTTTATCTCCGATTGTTCTGAGAACTGATGCTTCATCTGAGTATACCGTCCTACCAGATAACCTAGCTAAATCAGACCATACTGTGTGTGGAGCCGACATAAAAGTAGTATTTTTATCCATGTCGTTATCAGCGTCCTGATGTTTTAAAGCGTCTACCAAGTTAGTCTTTTCTACATTTCCTTGTCTTTGGTCTATAACTTCCTGTACTTTTGTAATTACCACATCCCCTGCAGCATTTCTAGGCTGCCTAACACTAAAGGCAGCTGGCCACAGATTTTGGTCTGTTCCCATATTCCTTAACCACCCTTCAATATTAGTATTAGTCCAACCAAATTCATTCTCACTACTTTTTATTGCTTCTTTCAGCAAACCATATGTATTTGTACTGGCAGTAATATCATTATACACTCCTTCAAAAAACTCTCTGTTGAACTCTATATTACTGATGCCCTCCCCTAACACAGTCTCAGGGAAGGGATTCCATACACCTTCTTCCATATCAATTAACCTTCTTATAAGAATATCTCCAGTAGCCTCTTTTTCAATCTGAAAACCCCTAAAAGTAATGATTGCTTCTCCTCGTTCATTCTCAAATATCATCCCTTCTTCAGTACGAATAACATCTTTTTGCCCAGGCTCTTTAGATTCCCATCTATGGTCAAAAATAAACGCTGAAGAATTAGACTGGGAGTTGTCATGAGTCTGTCCATCAACAGTGGGATACCCAGCTTGAACATGAGTTTTATCTCCTAGAAAAGAAGATATTCCTTTGCCCCCGAACCTAGTTTGAACTGGGAAATTCCCATTAATATCTCCACCATTCTCATGTCTAACAGGAGTATCATACCAACCAGGCTCAGCAGTCATAACATCCATTGAGCTAGATTGCATTGGATAATGCGATGTATTTCCTCCATTTAAGTAATAACTAATCATAGCTCTTTCTAGATGGGGTTGCTGCCATGCATCCATAAGAATGCCCCCTCTTTCTAACATATAATCCAAACCAGTCCTAGCAAGGCTGTTATCCCCTGCTTCTATTGAAAAACCCATCATAGTTCTAGCAAGATGTGTTCTTGCAAACGGGTCTAAAATCATTTTATGAAAACTTTCTTCAAACCTTCCTAATCTCTGTACAATATTCAACCATCTCTTTCCACCTTCCATACCTCTATTACTAAAGTAGACAAACATATTAGGGCCAGGGGAACCAACATGCTCCCTTGAAACTTGCTTGAAATTCATATCCTTCCACGGTATGTCTATTACAGCCTCAGCATTCATACCTTCTATAACATTTTCACGCCAACCTTCACCAGCAGCATCCCTCATTTCCTCTCTCGTTTTAGTAGGAGGTTTTTGGTAGTTATCCTGCTCTGTAGGCTGAACTCTACCATTATCTATAGCTCCCTTTGTATCCCAAATCTTTGCCGCACTTGCAAAAGTTAGAGCATGTACATTCTTATCTAGTAAAACCTTTTCCACAACAGGGTCATATTTAAATGCAGTCTTTCCTATAAAAACTCTCATACTACCATCTTCATTAACTTCAGAAATATGAATAGTGGGTTTTATAGCACCACTTCTAAATCCAGTAATAACACCATTCTCATCTATTACAAGCATACTATCCCTGATACCAAACAATCCAAGAATAGATAAAAATCTATCCTTAGTTACATACCAGTCAGCGTCCGCAGCTCCTCTGCCCTTTAAAGACTTCAAATCTTTAAGCACCTCGACCCGTTCTACTTCGGTCATCTTTCCATCACTAACATCTTTGTCTAGTTGAGCACGCTTAATCTCAAAAACATCTAAAGGGTTTAATTCATCATTGTCAGGTCTTGAAGACCATTTATCATCATTAATAACCCACGTTTTTAAAGGTGCTGCAAATGATTTTTCCATAGCTTCAAGAGCAAGGCCATGTAATTCTGAACCCTCATCTCTAAAATGTCTATATGATTCTAATGCAAATTGTATATTCCTGTCAGTACCATAAACGCCACTCTTGGGTTGAGTAAGAACAAATCGTTTCCAAAGTTTCTTAGTACTTTTTAAATCAACATGCCCTCCAGCGTCAATATGATTTTCTAATCTCGTAGGGAAATCATTATAAAGTCTGATGAATAAAATTCCCCTTTCAAAATTCTTTATATTATTAGTCTTTCCAGCTATTTCATCCATCACTTGTTTCATTTGACGATTTGAGTCTAAACCAAACCCTTTGTCTACCCTATTATAAAAATCTGAGCCTGGACTAAAAGCTGCAGATACAGCATTTTGTGTAACCTCATTAAATCTTACAACAACAGAAGTTGTTTCATCTATGGGTATTATGTGATATGGGTCATTTACAAATCTTTTAGAATCTACTAATTCTCTATTAAGAGCTTCTACAGTTCCAGTATCGGTAAAATTATCTATACCACTTCTCATAAATTGCTGTTCAAGTTCTAAAGATTGAATCGTTATTTCTCTCTTTGATAAATGCCTATTTATTTCAGCCATTACATCTTTAGTAAGGAAATTATGGAATCTTCTATTAACCCTTGCTGACTGTGACATTAAATACATATGACCAGAGATACCTGGCAAACTACTTTCCAAAGCAAGATATCCCTTATCTCTATCAGACATAACCGTCTTACTTAAATCCCATACACCGTCTCTAAATTCAAGGACAGACACAGCCTTTGAATTGATAAGAGACTGAACTAACTGATACGAGTCAGTAAATATATCTTTTTGTATATCCGCTAATTGAGAATCATCTATTTGACCTAAATTTCTCTTCTTTTCAGAATTAAATTTCGCTATCATCTCTAAAGAAGGCAGTATCTGGTCAACAATCTGCTTTGGAGTAAACTCAAAAGGTTTATCGATATAGGACTCTCTAAGACCTATAAGGTCATTATACACATTAAGATACTCCCGTTCCGAAGGAGTCAGATTATGTCTTTTATCTGCTTTTAAAAACAATCCAGGAGCCTGGCTTTTAAAACTCTCGTAATAGGTATTTAACTGATTACTATCTTTTAAAAACTTAAATAACCCAAACAGCGTCTCCGAGGAAACATTATACTTCATGCTGAACTGGGCAGTAGTAATACGTATGGTCTCTTCTTTGCCAGTTTCCCGGTCGACTCTAACAGTAGATGATTCGACATCTCTGTCTAGCATTTCAGCCGCTTCGTTCTCCGTGATTCTTGACCTATCAAATGCATTGAGAGCATCCAGTTCTTTTGCAAGAGCTAAAACATATGCTTCATAGCCTGTCCCAGGCTCCATCTTAGACAAGTTATCTAGGGCTTCAGTAATAGATACCTCTCTTTCTGAAAGCTCTTTAAACATATCAATATCTTTATTGAAGAGTGCTTGTTGAATCATACTTTTTAAGAGATTAGTTCTATCCATACCATTACTTAAATGGTCTATCAAAGCCTTATCTGGGTCGACAGCATCCTTAAAAGTACTGAACTTCCCTGCAATACTATCAATAGTATTGTCTGTTTTCTCAGCAATACCCTCAATTGTTTTACCAATATCGGACTGCTTGGCACTCAAGGCATCTAATCTAGATTTTCTCAAAGCATCTAACCAAGCCTCTTGAGAGGATTCTACAATAGTCGTGTCTTTAAGTTTAATAATAGATGAATCACTATCTTTCAACGCTCCTTCAATATCATTCTGATACCACAAATCTAATTCTTTACGTTCCGCTTCCTGAATCTTGCCAGATTCTTTCATCATGTCTAAGAACTTTTTAATATTATAATACTCAGGAAGGCTTTCACCGTCTTCAGATATTAATCTATCCGTTAACAAAGATAGAATACCAACTTTTTTAGAAGCAGATTGCCCATCCATACCGCCAATAGACAAAACAGATTGTTGGATAGCCATCTTTCTAGTATGTGAAAAAGCTGCGTCATCTATAAAAGTATCTCCTGTCAATAAGTCCATCTTCTTCTTAAGCTCAACTACCTCTAAGGCATCAACCTCCTTAGTCTTATGTATAGGTTTGGGATTAAGAATATTATGTATCTTCTTTACATTAGTCAGCCACAACCCAATTTCTTGTTGCATTGCCTCATCATGCCCTGAAACTTTATCCCAATTACGTATTTCAATTGACCTAGCACTAAGAGTAGTATTTAAATCTTCTAAAGTCCTTTGAACGCTAGTTAAATCATCACTAGAATCAACTAATTCTGGTTTCTGAGATAATAGAGATACAGAATTTCTACCCTGCCTTAAGATTAAATTATCTCTAGCAACTACCCCAAAAACTGTATCAGAAATTATAAAATCATCAAAAGAACCCCCTTCTTTCTCCCTCGTCCAATCTTCTCCATAGACTAACCTGTGCATCTCATCAGTTATCTCATCATGAATTTTTCTTGCTTCCTCCACCTGTTCCATGCTTGGACGCTTATCAAATTTTTGTTTTTTCTTAGTGTGTTCAACCCATCTATTTCTTCCGCCGTCTTGTAATAATCTATCAATATTCCTATATACAGCTGACGCTTCTTCTGAGGAACCTTTAGGAGTTCTAAGTATCTGAGATAATGAACCACTTAATATTATTTTACCTTTAGGGTCAACAGTAAAAGCATCATCATATCCAAGAGCTTTTAAAACTCTAATAATATATGATTTTTGCTTGGTAATAGGTACTTGGACTGAATTATTAAAAGTTTGTTCTGATAAAACTATTAAATCATTTACTATTGATTCTTTTGTAGGTTCTCTACCATTAATCTTACTCCTAGCCAATTTTCTAACGAGGTCTTTAGCTTCGTCTACAGTGACCATTCTAACACCAAGTTCTTTTGTACTGTAAGAGTTAAGCTCCGCCATAATTTCTCTTGCAACTGCAAAATCAGCGTTTAGTCTTTCTATTTCGACTGGGTCACTCTCAGCGTTAACAGCCTCCCTAAAAGCCTCTACTAACGGCATAACTTCATCACCCTCTCTTATATCTTTCTCTGTTTCTTTAGAGTATCTGTCAACAATAGCTCTTAACCTTTTATAGGTTGGACTATTTTGGAAATTGAAGTCACGTATACCCTTTTGATACCTCACAGATTGGTCATAATCCCACATTTGATGTTCAGACAATCCCCTAATTTGCTTGGTGCTATACCCAATTTTTTCCATACCAGCAATCATTCTTTTTAAGATATTAGACTGTCCACCTACCCATCTATCAGCATCAGCATGTTGTAAAAACCCCTCATTGGGTGCTTTGTCAAACATTCTTAATCCTCTACCTCTTTTCGTAAAGACCATTCCAACTATAACATTAGATGCTATTTCTGGAATAGATTCTCCCCAAGTATAAGGTAGATTTCTAGCTGTCTGTTCAATATCACCACCTGTTACGTCATATAATTGTTTAATAGCAGGTAGATTCATAGTCGTGGCGCCAATAAGCATTCTAGGAAGACTACCCATCATATCTTTTCTCCACTCCCTAGCAAAAAACCCTGGAGCCCTTCTCATAAACTGGCCTCTTATACCTTCAAGGGCACTATAAACTTCTTTTTCACTAAGAAGGTCAGACCAGTGAAGAGATTTACTATCAGAAACTCTCATAGCTTTCTCTATAACAGGAATGTTAGAGTGTTTTAATGCTCCTTCACTAACATCATCAATAATTTTTAGAGATGAACGTGCTTCGCGAGGAGTCATTCTATTCACAGGTTTACGCATTCTCCACATACGCCTTGCAACATTAACACCCTTTGCAGTAATAGAACCTGAAGTTCCTCCTCTAATCATTCTTACAGGGCCCAGGAAACCAATCCAAAATGCTTCATTACCCATTTCACCTACCATATCATGAAACTCTCTTTCCTTTTTAAAAGCTCCATAAGTACCAATACCTTCGGTTCCAGTCTTTTCCATATGGTCTGCCCAATGCTCAGCATTGAAACGCATATATCCCATAGTTGCACCAATCAAAGCATCGTAAGAATAAGAAGATAACATCCTCCCAGTAACACCTGGAATCTTTCCTACTGTAGCATTTAAAAATGCATGAGCATTACTTGGTTTTAAAGTAGTAACAGCCTCAAAGGCTAAGTTTGCTAAGTCATTAGCCGTGGCTCTTGGGACACCCGTGCCTAGTTTTGAAACTATATCAAGCTTCGCAAACTGTTCAAAATTTTCACTCCCAATTCTTTCTCCTAACTGCCTAGCTAATCCGTGCTTACCTACTGCTTTCGTAGCAACGTCTACCGACTCCCTTATTGCGTCATCACTTAACTTAGCTGCAGCTCCTCCTGTTAACTTGCTAGCTCTTTCAGTAATCTCCTTAACAGCAGCCTTCTTAGCCCAACCAGTCTTTCCAACAAGGTTCGCGGCTCTACCAACGGTACCTACACCAAAACCTACAGCTTTACCCGCAGCTCCAAAGGGAACCAGCATACCAAGACCAGTTCCTATACCATATCCAGCCTTACCTATCCCACTTAACTCATCCCAATCCTCCATCATAGTCCCATGACCATACTCTCCTTTTACATCTTCTATTAATTGCGGAACATTCTGAAGACCAGGTACTCCTAACTTTTCCCATAAACTAGGTGCGACAGTAGCACTCTCTAGCGTCCCAGCGATTAACTGTCGTCCAAACTCCTGTATACCCCCTCTATGTACACCACGACGCGCTTCGTCAGTTCTCCGAACATCATCCTGTCGAGCACGAACCAGTTCTTGGGTTCTAGTAGAAGTCTTAGGGCCTACTTTAAGAGGGGCTCCAACAGCATCTTCCATCTCTTCTCTATATTTTGAAAAGAGGCTGTCATAAAAAGCATCTTGTTGTGTTTGTTGTTGAGGCATATTACTCCTGTATCGACCAGTGCCACCACTCATCATCTCTAGGTCGTACAAATCCAACATTTGTAAGAACGTCAGCTACTCTTGGGTCATCTCTCATTTCTTTGGTTTGAGCTAAATCAAAAGCCAATCCTTTTACATGATAAGATTCATCAGGATGAGCCACCAATCCTTCTTTCGCAGTACCAAATGATGCTTCATACTGTTCCTTTTGGGATGATTTATATCTAAAAGAATCTTCTATCTGCAAAGCAACTCCTTGTGAATCTAATTCATTCATAGCTTTATCCAGTGAATCTGCAATATCTTCATGTACTTTAATAGTTTGAACACCAGAAAAATTACGGATACCTGTATCCACTATTTCTGCTGGGAGCCCTTTGTTACGGGGAGCCTTTTTTTTTTGCCCTTTCTCTACTGCAAGCTGTTCTAGTTTTCTTCTAGCATCTTCATCAACCGCTCTTTGCAATCTATTCCCTGGTAAGACAAGGTCTTCTATCTTATCTACAATAGAGCGACTTGATGTAGTAGAATTAGTTGGGCTAACCTTGTTAAGAGAAGCCTTTGTACGCTCTAGACGTTTTTTAGCTCTAATCATCTTATTTAAATCTTCTATACTCTCAAGAGTACTTTCTTTATCTTTCTCATAACTAAGAACATCTTGTCTTTGTTGAACTGCTTCTATTGAGGGAGTTATATGTTCCTCAATCAAATTCTTTTTATAATCAGCAGATAAACTTTTAGCACGAATATATGCTGACTTCTCTACGTCACCTAATATAACATCTCTTTGGTCATCGTCAGGAACTAACTTCTTTAATTCGGAAAGATATGAATCTATTGAGGGCATCACTAACGGACGTTGAGACAATCCAACACCCTGTGTCTCCCATCCAATATTAATTCTATCCATAAGTTCTTCCTGATATGCTAAATCATACCAATAATCTGCAAAAGCATCAGGGGCCTTACCTGTGGCTCCTTCCATATATTCGGAGAATCCTTCATACCCTGGGATACGTCCTCCAGTAAATTGAATCATCTTATTTCTTTTATTTGCAATAGAAGGAAGAAGATTAAGGGGTTCTTCACCATATGTAGCACCACGAACAGAGCGTGCTCTTCGTCTGATACTACCGTATCCTTGTTCTGAAGCATAATCTTGAGGGTCAAAGCCAGTTAAATTTCTATCATAAGAGGTTTTACCAGCTCCATAGGTAGAAGCAAACGCATCGTATAAAGTTTCAGCATCTGTGTATTCAGAAATAGGCCCGTATAGAGACTTTAAAGCACTATCGATAACTACTTGCTCGTCCTTTGATGGTATAGCTAACGGAGCAGGGACAACGGAGTCAGTGTCTGCAACAGTTGGATTGAACTGAAATTGCCACTTCAGTTTTAAGCTATCTTGTTTTGTTAGACCTTGACCCATGTTTACCACTCAAACTCTATTAATCCTGACTGCCAACTTTCATGAAATCTTGTAACTTCAGATTCTAAAACTGGATTGACTAGATTCCCACTCTTATCTATCTTTCTTGACCGTGTAAATAAAGTTTGAAGAAAATTATCAGCTGTATCACCATCAGCGAACTTCAAGATAGGTAAATGTTGACCATTAGCATTAACCTTGTACCCATAGCTGAAGCCACCTCTATCTGACATTCCATCTAATATCTTCATAAATGATGGAGAAAACTTAAACTGCCCCCAGACCTTGTCTGCTTCAGAATACGGTTGAGAGGGTCTAGATACTTCATATGCTCTAGCAACTAAATGTGGAGTAGACATTGTATAATCATATACATCTGTTAGCGTTTTTTCATCTTTTCTAAATTTACCCTGGGTCTGAGTAAAATGTGTTCCTTCAATCATTGCCCGAGCTAAAGGGGTTACACTCTGCATTCCCATCGCATCCATTAATCTTTCAGCTACTGAAGGGGAGCCTCCCCTACCTGGCTTATCTAAATACATAAATTTACCGAACCATTCTTCGTATGATGTATAAGGTTTTGGGTCACTGCCTGGCTCAAAAACATTAGAACCCTGCATGAATAAAAAGTTAGCAGCGTCATATAATTCAGGAGCATAAGTTGGTGATTTGGGGTTATTCAATGCATTTATTTTTGCACCTGCGGATTTAGTAGTAACCATACCCAAACCTGTTTCAAGTTTGAAAATATTATTAGCAACAGAATTAAAAAGCTGGTCAGCTGCTGTGTATGCAGTTTCTTGGTCTTTTTTAACATCTTCTTTTGTACTGAGGCGTCTAGCCTGTTGCGATACCGTAATGTTTTCTTCAAATGTTTTCTGAGTTCGAGTCTCACCCGTAGATGACTCTTTATAATCTTGAAACTCTTTATCACCCATAAAAAACTTATTACTAGAAAGGCCAGCTCTAAAAGCTCTCCCAAGAGCATCAGGAGAGGTATCAGAATCTTCTGCTAAATCTCTAGATAAATTCTTTAATTCTTGTTCTACATCGTGAGAAGTAAATAGACCAGGTGATTGGTCTATATTGCTACCGGCCCAGTAGTTTCTATCTATCTCATCCTCTACGTTAATTCCAGGAAACTCATACAGAGATGCTGTATCTGATTTTCCCATCACATGCCTTGTCATGTTATATGATTTCGGCCCCATAGAAGTAGCACCATGTGAAAGTGCCGTAGCTAAAGTAGTATATTTTTCTCCACCATACTCACCAACATCTTCTCCGACTACGTTCTTTAATGCTTCTACAGCCTCCGCTTTAAATGTCCTACTTAGTCCACCAGCCTTAACAGACATCCAGCCATCAGAGTCTGTCTCTAACTCATCTAAATCATAACTAGCCATCAAACCTTTATTATGGGTTTCTATATCACCTGTCTTGTCATACTTAGCTTTGAGAGCATATTCTTGCTCAAGAACACCACCAGGAGCAACTTTACGTTTTTCTTGGTCTATTAGTCTCTGCTCTAATCGGTCTTCTTGTGCTATTCTCCTCGCTTCTAGGCGTTCTTCCTTTCGTACATCAGCCCTGTCTTCAGCATTCTGCCTATTATACCATTGGGCATCCTTTACAGCTGCGTCTTGTTCTTCTTGATGTTGACCTGAAACAAACTCTAAAAAGGCAAGAACATCTCTTACAGCTCCTAACTTTGGGTCAGCTCTACCCGCTCTATATGAGGGCGGCATTACATACTGTGTAGCCATTATGCTCTAAGTCCTTCTACTTGCGCCTTTGTCTCTCCAACATTACGTTTAAACTGAGCACCAGCGGTACCAGTTTGTGTCATGAGAGTCAATAAATCATCTTCCTTCTTTCTTTCCAAAGTTTTATATCCCTGTTCATATACATCCCATGCAGATGATATAGCATTTTGTCTCCCGGTATCTGTCTGAGCGTTACTGGCAAAAGAACCTCCAGCATCCCTTACAACACCTAAATTCTTATTAAGAGCTGAAGCTCCAGCTTCACTCATCTGAGAAATATCTTCTCCCATTCTCCTTGCAGTAAAATCTCTACTAGCTTCATAGGTCTGGGCACTCGCTTCCATACCTCTAAAGTTTTGTACGTTCTGAGAGCCTAAAGAGCCTGCCATCTCCTCATCAATCTTGCCCTGCTTATATCTATCATATAAGGACAGACCAAGCCCAGCAGCTGCTATAGCTATCTGAACCCAGTGACTCTCGTCATCGTCTGACGAGGCTTTCTTTTCTTTACGCTGTCGTTTTTGTCTTAACCTTATTTTCATTAGTTACCAAATAGACCTTTTAATCCATGCATCTGACCTTCATAGGTGAACTTACCATCTCTATAAGCTTCAACCTGTTGATTGCCACGCTTTAACCAACCAATCCCACTTTCTTCATCTAAATTAAAAGAAGAACCCATAGGCTTTCCATAAGCCATCTTAAAAGCCTGTTCTGGGTCTGATTGAATATTAAGAGAAGTATCTCCTCTTGTTACATATCCTTGCTCATCGACAGAAGAACCTTTTCTAAACGGTGCAGAGGTACTAGCATAACCTGCCTCAACTTCAGACATCATTGAACCTGGTGGAGATGCCATCTGCGTCTTGCTTTCGTACTCTTGTAAGAATGGGTCGGATGCTCTCGGCTGTTCATCAATACCTCCAAAGACAGTACTTTCAAGTTCATGTGTGGGTACTCCAGCAGTGTAAGGAGTATAACCTCCACTAGGTGTTGTCATACCTGGCATCATAGGACGAGTATTCTGTGGCTCATGACTCTGATAAGTTCCATATGATGAATCTGAATCACTTCTTGAAGTATCCCAAAATTTTTCAGCTGTTACATCTTTCCCAAATACATCTCCAACAGTTTTGCCTTCTCCTTGTTCCTTCATATAAGATTCTAGAGTTCCAGACTTTGCCCTAGCTCCAATATCCATTAAGGTGGCACCAGAATACTCAGTAACATTCTCCGCTGTGACCTTATATGGATTGCCGTCATCATCTGTTAACTTACTTCCCCAACCTCCTTCAACACCTGGTATTTCCTGTCGCTCACCTGATGTCCCTTCATAGGTTTCATCTAAACCCACATCTTGAAAACCAAACCCTATCTTTAACTTTTCTCCAAAAGATGCTTCATCCATTTCAACGCCAGCTTCCTTAGCACCAGCTTGTATATCTTCGTGAGGTTTAATTCCTTTTTTATATGTACTATACATAGAAGACCCTAGAGCAAGAGCCTGAAAACCCAACTGTACATTAGATTGATGTTTACGAGTTTTTAAAGCACCAGTAATCCACGGAGTACGGCTTTTTGCTTCCTGTGAAGCTGTTGCCTGCCCCACCATTCCAGCCGCTATCTTGCCTATTCCATTCATGAGTTCTTCTGTTTAGAATTTAATATTCCTGCTCCTCTAAAGATAACCATTTTACGCTCCACCGCCACCACTATCATAGATAGTTATTTCCTGACTTGCTATCTCATTCCCACCAATATCATTACAAAAGAATCTTTCAAATGCACTATGAATGGGTATTACCTGTACAATAGTCCAAAAATCTGTTTGTGATGGAGTCCCCATACTATGTTGCCATGGAAACAGAACATTAGTTCTTAAATCATAACTAACAGTATCATTCCCACTAGTTTTATTTGCTTCCCATTTAGCATAAAGCCAAGTTGAATTATCTAGTACCCTACTTTCCCAATAAGTGCCAGAGCTAGAGTAATTCATTGTAGCTTCCATTTCATTCTCAGAAGAACCCTGCTGAAAGGTATGAGATGTACCAGAAGGGTCAAAAGTAATACTCCTACTTCCAGGTCTAAACGAAGCCCATAATTTTACATCACTTGCACTACCTCCTGCTAAACTTCCCCTAAGACTCTTTTCTGCTGTAGAGGTACCTGTAGAAGAGCCAGTCCCAGCTACGCACATACCCAAGTCAGACATTTTACAATCTACACCAGAATTAAACGCCATTTCTAATCTCCTCAAGCTCTTCTTTCAATTCCTTTATTGCTCCAATCAATACTGGAATTAACTCTTGTTGCCTAACAGCTTTAAATTCCTCGCCTTCTTTACCAAAAGCCATTAAATCCATTTCCTTAACAATCTCAGGGAATACTTTCTCAACTTCCTGTGCAGATAATCCTAAATGCCTTCCATCTCTCTTTTCTTTGTATTCATAGGATATAGGATTTAACATAGCAAGTTTCTCTAGGTTGCCTTTCATTGGTTCAATATTATCCTTTAGCCTAATATCAGAAACTGAACTTGAATAAGCTACTACATCTGCATTACAGTCTAATTGACCACTACTATTAAGTCTAAATTGTGTACCAGTATCATAACGTATATACCAGACACCACCTTCCCAATCTTGATAAGCATTAGTACCATTATGATGAAATCTTATTCTATTATCTGTACTATCAGAATACCCATTAATCCATAAATTATTTGCTATGTCCACATCATCAAATAAAACTTCATCATCAGTATCTATGTTTAAGGAACCTCTTGTTGAAAGAGTTTGGTCACCAGTACATCCTGTTGTATTGTTCGCATTCAAATTTCCCAATAACAAAATATGCCCTGATGTAACATTATTAGCCTCATGACTAGTTGCCATATACCCAGAATGAGTATGGTCACCAGCAGCTACTTGACCAGAACCTGTGCCTATAGCCGCGACAGCTGCGTTGCCAAGTCCTAACGTATTTCTTGCTATACTAGCATTTCCAATAGTATCTCCAACCCAATGCGTATCTGTATTATGATTTACATCAGGAGAAGTATTTGTGATTGTTAATGTATCGTCAGCTGTAAAATTAACATCAATACCAGTACCTTCTTTTATCCAGAGAGTATCACCAGATGTGACTGGATACGTAGTTCCATCATGGTCTTTAGCAGTCCAAGAAACATAGTTATCTAAGGTAGCAGTCAAAGATGGAGTAAGTGTAATTACACTACTTACGGGGCCAGATACAACCCAGTCTATATCACCACCAGTGGCAAATTTTAGTGTATCACCACCAGAAGCAGAAGCATTAGTAATTTCGTCACCTAGTGCTTGAATCGTTGTTACTGCATTGGTCATGAAACTTGAAGTGTCAACAGTAGAATTTATTGTGATTTCAGTACCACTTGTTCTATCTATTGATATATTCGTTCCCTCTAGAAACGCAACTGAATCATCACTTCCGACACTAGGAACCAAATCTAACTGGGCACCATTATTATGAGGAGAAGTGTCTAGAGTATACGTTGTATTTGTATCCACAGACGTAAACTTTATAAAATCGCTACCACTTCCATCATCATCAGCCTCTATTGCAAGATTACTATTAGCTGATTTCACATTATAAAGAACAGCTGCGGATGTAACCTCTCCACTATCTTTAATCAAATTAACATGACCAGAAGGAAGATTAGCATGCTGACCACCCTGTTCACTAGGAGTTGCGGCTGAATCAACTATTCTTTCGATACCTGCACCCCCTCCAACTCCAGCGGCTCCTCCACCTGAAACGGCTCCCCCAACAACTGTTATTGCTTCCCTTGAATCTTCAGTAGAAACACCCATCTTTTTCCACCCAGTAGAACCTTTTACGAGATGAACTAAAGCTCCAGACTCATTTTGAGTAAAGGCCTGGTCTCCAACAGAACCTGAATTAGGACTTGGTACTCCCCTTTTAGTCCTGGGAACCGAAGCTTGGTTATGTCTTGCTTGTCTTGTTGCTCTATCAGTAGGCATTATCTTAAAGACCTCTCTCTATAAACAAGAGTAATATCATTAACTGCAAACCCTGAGGGAACAGCTCCATCATTGTAACCAAGATGCAACTGAATTGAACGTATTGAATTTGCTTCGGTGAGAGTATCAGGAATTAAATCAGTTACCTGCCAGTTACTACTCCCACCTGAAGGCACTCCCAAATCACCACCAGTAAACTCTTTAGTATTTGCAACCTCTCCATTAGTTCCATATTTCACAGAAATATTAGAATCTCCACCACCATCTACTTTCCATGTAATCAATGCTCTGTAAAGCCTTTTTAGTGTAGCGGGGTTTCCAAAATCTATATCTTTTGTTTTAAGACTGTACTTAGAAGTTGCTGCCACAGAATCATCCCATTTAAGAGTCGTCCCAGCACTATTAACACACTTAACGATATTATCTATATCTAAAACAAAGTTTGTAGGCAATGATGCAGCTTTAGCATCAAGTTTAGTCCATCCTTGAGTACTAATAGAATACTCATATAAATCATTAACAGCCGTAGACCCTCCAGTCCAATCTCCAGTAACAAATAGTTTCCGTTTACTAGGAAAATAAAATATTTGGCTATTAGCATTCATATGAGTTGCCCACTCCGTCTCGCTGACAACACTCTCTGTAAGATTATTTACCTTTTGTCCATCATAGAGATAACATCCATTCTCATTAGCCCATGCTACTCCAAAGTCTGTCTTGCAAACAGCTCCTGGGTGAAGAACCCCCTTGCCAACAAAGGTATCTTCTAAGAACTCTGCTGACTTCGTAGCATTGATAAGATACATTGTATTCCTTTTGAACTGAAGAATCCTATCTGCATAAGTCTCTAGCTTGATAATATCATCACCATCATTAATAACAACATCTATCTCTCTACCAACCGAAGGAAAACAATCAAAGGAATTAGTCACGGATTTAATCATCCTGTCTCCGTAAACCTTACCATCTTGCTCTATATTGCCTATGTAAACCTTTCTATTAAGGACAACTGCAGTCTTGTATTTAGCTGAAATTGTCTTGACAGTAGGTTTAAAACCATTTAAAGATTCATAAGATTCAAGAAGAGGAAGTCCAGTGGTTTCTACTGAATTAGACTTACTACCCGAGGTATACTCAGTAGTAAATGCGTCTATTGTAGACCCTAACTTATCAGCAGGAAACTCTGCCTCCCAGGAACCCTTTAATCCCTTGAGAAAATCTAGCTGAGCTACTCTATATGGAATGTCTTCATCTATCATATATAGATTTGCTCCAGTAATCCTTTTATTTGTCCATGCATTTCTAACGTGACCAGTGATACCAATCTTATATCCGTAATCATTCGGATGTAGACTTATATCTTGCCCAGCTAGGGTTCTCAATAAACTCTCAGCATCCTCATTCTCATCATATATAAAAGAATAAGCAAACTTCTTAACTCCTTTAGCACCAGATGAGCCTGACTTCTCAGAGTCACCTATTCTAAAATCAGAAATATGCATAACAGGTACAGCTGAGTCTGTGTACTGACTAGAAGAAGTAGTTACACTTCCACCAGTTAGGTCAATAGATAAATCAGCAATAAAACGATGTTTAACAGGAACTATTGAAGTATGAGAGTCATTACTTTTCTCTGTAGCCTCATCATATGGAAGCTCAAGAATAACCCACTCTCCAGGGTCTGCATCAAAAAGACTAGATAATTCAATCTCCCATCTAACCCAGTCAGCTGTAGCATTATATAACTGAATCTTTGGATTAGCAAAAGTAATAGCCCATGCTTTATTCTCATCCACAACCTTTGAATGTGTCCCCTGCCACATATTTCTAGCATCCATGTCTTCAGCTCTCAAAGCTATATAAGCAGACTTTCCAGAGTCTAAAGTCTTTGAATCACCTCCAGCGTTTGTAACATTTGGAGATGTCCAATGCTGATTAAACTCAGAGTCATCGTTACTCTCAGACACCATCTGCCATCCTAATCTTCTATAATAAGTTGCTCCATCAAACCCACCTGATATTCTTGACTCTGTCTGTCGATGAGACCCAGAAGTAAGTTGCATACTCCATCCGCTTGAATCATCAAACATGGGAATACTTTCACATTCATCCTTTATATTTCTAATATGCCAGTGAACTAAATCTGCAGCTACAAGACTTGCAGGAGCAGTTCTAAGAGAGATACCTCCCGCAGGAGCAGTCAATTCTTGTAATTGTTTAAACCATCCTTTTACATCAACTGTAGTTGAAGCATCCGTAAATAAAGTTCGTTCTATAGCTCCAATCCAAAGAGGATTGTTAGCAGGATTGAATCCTGCGTCAGACATTCTAATAGCTCCATCAACATTATAGAATATTGCTTGAGGTGTTTCGCTTCCTGCCCAGTCTGATGAAGTATCTAAATGAGTAGGAGATGCCCAGTTTCCACCACCAGGACTCCAATATAACTGCTTATCCGCATTTCTCCATGATAATAGATAGTCAGTTCTTACTGGAGTAGCCGAGCCGTTGTAATCATCATCATAATCAGAAGAGAATCTAAATAAACCATATCCACTAGCTGTCGCGATAGGAACAGTCCCACCGATACTAGCATCTACAAATGCTCCAGCATTGGTAACCATTCCTATATCATCAATAGAAATGTCTATAGCTTCGGCTACTTGAGTATCAGATATGTCTCTTTTATCAGACTTAGAATTGATACCGCCATGGAAAGCCTGTATTTGGAAGGGTTTTCTCGGCATTTAGTAATTTTTTAATACCTCTTTAATTTTCTCTAACATCTCATCGTCTTTTTTAGACTTAGTTGCTTTAACAATCATTCCTACGACCTTTAGAACGATAGCTTTAGCACCCCTCTTTCTAACCTGACCAGCGATATAAACAGACAACATACTCATGACTTATCCTTCATAACTTTAGCTTTCATAAGAACCTCTTTTACTGAAGTCCAAATGAGGTCATCCATTTTACTGGGTGAAAGTGCAACTACCTTATCTACAACTAGAATACCTATTAATACGTATTCCCAGTTTTGCATTATCATATCCATTATACCATCTCCTATTTAAATAATATCCAAGTCCAAGTGCTTTCATACTCGGTGAGATTGTTAGCTGCGTCAAAGTCTTTGTGTATGAACCCATGTTGCGTTGGGTCTTCATCTTTCTTTTCTTCTTTAGGACTGAGAATATTGTCTGGCCCATTTGAACTCCTCCAACTACAACCTTCGTAAAAGAACATAATGATAGCAAAGACACCGAACATACCTAAGAACCCACCGAACATATTTCCAAAGTCTCCAGTAGTATCAGCCCATTCTTTTAACCCTTTACGCCAATCTTCCATTACTTGCACTCACAATTATCACATTCACAATTTTCACAATCACATTCATTCGTCATTTTAATTACCTCTAAATACTACACTACTAACCAGAGCAAGAACAGAGCCAATAACAACACCAATAAACGAACCCAGCCCGCGAAGCCACGATACCTGTTTCGTAAGTTCAGACTGTCTCGCATCCAGTCGTCCAAGATTATCCTTAATCCATCTGACATCGGTCTTGACCTCAGTCAAGTCGGTTTTTAAGTTTTCTCTCCAATCAATTAGCTCTTTGCCGTTCATCTTTCACTTCTTGTTCCACATTGTCCACGAAAATCCACTTTGTTTTAGGTGGCGTTGACACAAATAAATCAATAGAGTTATTAACACTCCCCAGTATACGGACGGTGCTACCTTCTTTACCGATACCATTATCATGGCACTGACAACTGCAATCGCGCACGCTATCACTGGGTCTTTCACTACCTGCCGCCATTTCTAAACTGCCTCAACAAATCTTTATTAAGCTCTTGAATTTCATCCTTAGTCTCTTCCATACCTTCTATGATTTGGTCTTTAAGAGAATCAAATCTTCTATGCATAGCTTCTACCTTCTTATCAGTATTAACGAACTTGTAAATAAGCATCACACATAGGAATACGAGTACTCCCATTACTCCTAGATGTTCTACTAATTCTACTACATTCACTATTCATATCCCTACTGTTTAGTCATGAACCCAACAAGGAGTCGTAGGTCTGACTTAATTTCACCTAAAGAAACTTTTACTTCTGACATAGCCTTAGCATTGTCCTCATGTCTCTTACCAAACTCATTCTTAACTTCATACAAGCTAAACACTATGAACCTGTACAGAGCATATATTGCGGCTCCCAACAGAATTACGGGAAGACCATATTGCTCCATTAAACTTAATACAG
>VTLG01003473.1_pt1 | contig 52148 bp, 63 predicted proteins | sample 4694571 | NCBI WGS metagenome assembly VTLG01 (sample SAMN12604809, study PRJNA352737) | marine metagenome | biome: ENVO:00000447; feature: ENVO:00000209|ENVO:00000569|ENVO:01000036; material: ENVO:00002151; isolation source: viral sequences binned using virsorter ... | reverse complement strand
AGTGGACTGCGCCATCTGGTGCGAGGTTGTGGATGTCATACCTCGACAGAGATGAAGATGTCCTGCGTTATCAGGGTCTAGCTTTTAGCTGGATAGGCTTTGACGAACTAACACAATGGGGAAACCCATATGCATGGAATTACATGCGAAGTCGTCTACGGTCCACTGCCCCTGATTTGCCCATCTTTATGAGGGCAACCACAAACCCCGGTGGAAGAGGTCATCACTGGGTAAAGAAAATGTTTATTGACCCATCTGCTTATGGAAAGGCGTTTGATGCTACAGACATTGAAACGTATGAAATTCTCAGGTATCCAGCAGGGCATGAGAAAGCTGGAAAACCTTTATTTAAACGTAGGTTCATTCCTGCTAGGTTATCTGACAATCCCTACCTTTCAGAGTCTGGGGATTATGAAGCTATGCTCCTGTCGCTTCCAGAACAACAAAGACGGCAACTCTTGGACGGTGATTGGGATATTAAAGAAGGTGCAGCGTTCACAGAGTTTGACCGTAATATTCATGTTATTGAACCTTTTAATATTCCTAGCAATTGGGTTAAATTTAGAGCATGTGATTACGGGTATGGTTCTTACAGTGGTGTTATATGGTGCGCTGTCGCACCGTCTGAGCAAATCATTGTGTACAGGGAATTGTATGTGTCAAAAGTCTTAGCTACCGACTTAGCTGACATGATACTAGAGTTGGAAGCTAGTGATGGAAATATTAAGTACGGTGTTCTTGATAGTTCTCTCTGGCATAAACGTGGCGATACTGGCCCCTCTCTTGCGGAGCAAATGATAAGCAGAGGTTGCAGGTGGAGACCATCAGACCGTAGCCGTGGTAGTCGTGTAGCTGGTAAAAATGAAATACACAGACGTTTACAGGTAGATGAATTTACGGAAGAGCCTAGACTTGTTTTCTTTAATAGTTGCACAAACATTATCTCCCAACTGCCGTCCATCCCGCTGGATAAAAAGAATCCAGAGGATGTGGATACGAAAGCAGAAGACCACTTGTACGATGCGTTAAGGTATGGTATAATGTCACGACCAAGATTTAGTATATTTGATTATGACCCAATGGGTAGACCCGGTGGCGGTATGCAAATTGCAGATGCTACTTTTGGATATTAAGGAATAAAATATGGCTGAAGATGATATCATGATTGAAGACGATGCTATTGCATTAGAAGATACGGATGATTCTGTTTCTTTTGATGTCGATATATCAAATATTATTCCTTTTGTTGCAGAGCGTTTTAAACGGGCTGAAGATTATCGTTACCAAGATGAAGAAAGGTGGCTGCAATCTTACCGCAACTATAGGGGTTTATATGGGCCAGATGTACAGTTTACAGAAACTGAGAAGTCACGTGTCTTTATTAAAGTTACTAAGACTAAAACACTTGCTGCGTATGGTCAAATTGTTGATGTTTTATTTGCTAATAACAAGTTTCCTCTTTCTATTGAGCCTACAGAGTTACCTGAAGGTGTTGTAGCAGATGTGCATTTTGACCCAAAAGAACCTGAAGAATTACAAGCCAGCACTTCTCTAACAAGCCCTTATGGATTTAGAGGAGATGGAAGGGAGTTGCCACCCGGAGCAACTTTAAAAACTTTACAAGAAAAACTTGGACCTCTAGAGCAAAAACTACAAGGCGTTCAAGATAAGTTAAAAGAAGGTCCGGGCAAAACACCAACTTCAATTGAGTTTAGTCCTGCAATGATTGCAGCTAAAAAAATGCAAAAGAAAATTCATGACCAACTTGAAGAGTCAGGTGCTAATAAAAATTTAAGAAGCAGTGCATTTGAAATGGCATTGTTTGGTACAGGCATTATGAAAGGTCCGTTTGCAAAAGATAAAGAGTATGCTAATTGGGATGATGATGGCAATTATGACCCAATGTTTAAAACTGTGCCGCAAGTAGACCACGTATCTGTTTGGAATTTTTATCCAGACCCAGATGCAAATAATATGGATGAGGCACAATATGTAATTGAACGACATAAGATGTCTCGTTCACAAATGCGTATGTTAAAAAAACGCCCGTATTTTCGTGACCAAGTTATCGACGAATGTATTGAACTAGGTGAAAACTACGATAAAAAGTATTGGGAAGATGACCTGTCTGACTATGCGCCAGAGCATGGAATTGACCGTTTTGAAGTTCTTGAGTATTGGGGTATGGTCGATACTGTTATGCTTGAAGAGCAAAATGTTGAAATACCCGATGAACTAAAAGACTTTGATGAACTGCAAGCAAACATTTGGATTTGTAACAATAAACTTATTCGCATGGTTCTTAATCCATTTAAACCAGCTACGATACCATATGCTGCTGCTCCCTATGAACTAAACCCATATTCTTTCTTTGGGGTTGGCATTGCTGAAAACATGGACGATACGCAAACACTTATGAATGGTTTTATGCGTATGGCTGTAGACAATGCTGTTTTGTCTGGAAACATGCTTGTTGAGGTAGACGAAACAAACTTAGTACCCGGTCAAGACTTATCATTGTATCCGGGCAAGGTATTCCGTAGACAAGGTGGCGCACCGGGCCAAGCAATCTTTGGTACAAAGTTTCCAAATGTATCATCAGAAAACATGATGCTATTTGACAAAGCACGTCAGCTTGCTGATGAATCAACAGGTATGCCTAGCTATGCACATGGGCAAACAGGTGTGTCTGGCGTAGGCCGCACCGCTTCTGGTATTTCAATGTTAATGAACGCTGCTAGTGGTAGTATTAAAACTGTAATTAAAAACGTGGATGATTATCTATTACGCCCACTAGGTGAAGGTTTCTTCCGTTTTAATATGCAGTTTGATTTTGACCCAGAAATAAAAGGTGACTTAGAAGTAAAGGCACGTGGCACAGAAAGTCTAATGGCAAATGAGGTTCGTAGCCAAAGATTAATGCAGTTCTTACAAATTGCAAGTAATCCTGCTCTTGCACCATTTGCAAAGTTTCAGTATGTCATTAGTGAAATTGCAAAGTCAATGGACCTTGACCCTGACAAAGTAACTAACAATATGAGTGAGGCTGCGTTGCAAGCAGAATTAATGAAACAGTTTCAAGCACCCATAGAACAGCAACAATCTCAAGCAACGGGTACGCCACTTGACCCAACAGGTGCAGGTGGTGGAAACATAGGCACTGGTCAAGTACCAGTTCCGGGCGAACAAGGATTTAGTGCAAATGGACAAACAGCAGATACTCAGCAAACTCAAGCCGATGGTGGGGAACAACCGCCAATGGGAAGCATTCAGTAACTATCTTGATTTAGCTATTGAGCAACATCAAAAAGTGTTAGAACAATCTGAGGATACAGTTATGATGCATCGTCAACAAGGTGCTATTATGGCTTTGCGTAAACTTAAATACTTACGGGATGAAGTGAATGGCTGAAAAAGTTGGCACTAAAACATCTTCAAAGTCCTCTGCAGGTAGAGATGTTTACCTTACCCCTGATGGTAAAAAAGTTTCAGAACAATCTGTCACTATAAAGTTTGGAAAAAATGCTTATGTAAATGCACCATCAATACATAATGGTGTTAGATATACAGAAGATGAAATAAGAAACATGTTACTAGAAGGTAAAATAAAACCCACAAGTAGACATAACACTAAGAAAGAAGCTATTAAAGCTGCAAAAGAAAGAAGTGATAAACTTTTAAATAAAGGTGGGGCTATGTTACGAAAACAAATGGAACTTTTTGATGTTGGTGGTCTCAAAGATGAGGGCGGCATGATTGACCAAGTGTCTGGCAATGAAGTCCCACCGGGTTCTACACGTGAAGAAGTTCGTGATGATATTCCTGCTCAGTTAAGTGAGGGCGAATTTGTATTTCCTGCTGACGTGGTTCGTTACATTGGTTTGGAAACTTTAATGCGTATGAGGCAGGAGGCCAAACAAGGTTTGGCTCAAATGGAAGCTATGGGTCAAATGGGAAATAGTGAAGAAGCAACTGTTCCAGATAATTTGCCTTTTGATATGTATGACCTTGAAGTTGAAGATGATGGTGTCCCTGAATATGCCCAAGGTGGTGTAATCAAAGCACAGACAGGTTCGTTTATTCCTGCCCAGCCTAATCAGTTTGGTATTGCGGGATATCAACCATCTCAGTTTACTCCCTCCATTCCTACGGCTACTCCATCAACATCTACTCCATATACATATGTAGCACCCACGCAGTCTTTTGTTCCCGTTCAAGGTCAGGTAAATCTTGGTTTTCAACCGGGTGTAGATTTACCTGCTCCACCTACTGAGTATAAAACATATGTAAATGCAGAGGGTAATGAAATACAAGTGCCTTTTGTAGACGGAAATGTTCAACCCGGTTTTGTAATACCAGAAGGATACAAACTAAAAACGGAACAAGTTACTCCACAACCACCTGTAAGTGGTCCTACAACTACAACACCTACACAAACACAGTCAGCAGGGGATGAAGGTGGAAGATTCGATTCTCCTGACTCAGAATCGACATCAGATATTAGAGGAATTGAGTATGACAGGTCTAAAGTTGACCCTGCATTAAGAGATGCGTTAACTGAAATTGGAATGTCTCAAGTTAAAGGAGCAGGTAGAGGTATTGCTTCTGCTGCGGCAGCTGTAACAGGAGGCATTCCGTCTATTGCAGGTCTTATTACAAGGGACGTTGTAGATAAGAAAACAGATTTAAATTTACCTTTTCAAAATGTAAGAGACAAGGTAACTAAAGCAAGAACAGGAACTGTTTCAGGATTAAATATAGATAATGAATTTGCTAGAGCAGCAAAAGTTGCAGTTGACTCTTACGTTTTAGGTTCTGGTTTTAGAGGAATACAAGCAAAACAATTAGGAGACTATAATAATTTAGCTAGACAAACATTTGCTAAAATGAACAGTGCTAGCTATAAAGGAACTAAAACTGCTGCAGGACAAAAGTTTCAAGATATGGACGTAGATGTTCAACGTGCTATTGCTGCAGAAATTATGTCTGTTAAGGAAGAACTTACTGCATCCGTTGCAGGTAAAAGTAAAGAAGAAGTTGAACAACAAAAACAAGATATGATAAATGAATTAGCTGCAGAAGGTATTAAGTCTACTTATAAAGAAACAGTTAGAGGTAGAACTAGAGAGTTTGACAAAACGTATGGTCAACTTTTTGCTGAAGCAAGAGCGTTGCGAAAAGAAAAAGAAAATATTGCTAAAGGGTATAACATAAATACTTCTGGAAAAACCTTATCAGAAATTGAAGCAGAAAGAGACCAGATAATTTCACAAAGAGCAAAAACAGCAGAAGAGGCAGCAAGACGTGAAAGACAATATCTAGAAACGGTAGGCGGTTTTAGCGATGATGATGGTGGCATGGGCGGCTTTACAGTTAGTGATGGTGCAGGTGGTACATATCAAACAGATTCATCTGGCACAGCAGGAGCATTTACAGGTGGACCTACTGGAATGGAAGATGAATATGACTTTAATAAAGGCGGTCTTGCCAAACAGATGAAGCAAAGTGGGTTAGCTTCTAAAAAATAATCCACATATCAATGGCTACCTAACCCCCCAACACTGGCTACGGTTAGCCCCATAAGGAGAAAAGAAATGGCTGAAGCAGCTATTATGGCAGAAGAAATGCAACCAGAAAAGAAAGTTGCATTTGCAAATCGTAAATATACGAATGAAGAAAAACGTCAACGTGAAGAAGCGGAACTAGAACAGCTTATGAAAGAAAACACAGGTGAAACAGAAGAGCCTGTAGAGCAAGAAGCTGAACCTACAAATGCAGAAGAAAAGACATTTAAGAAGCGTTACTCTGACTTGCGTAGACATCAGCAAAAACAAGCTGAAGAACTTAAAAAAGAAATTGAAAGTTTAAAAAGTCAGCTTAGTGTTGCAGCACAAAAGGAGATGAGATTACCTAAGTCTGATGAAGACATAGAAAAATGGGCAGAAGAATTTCCAGATGTAGCACAAATTGTAGAAACAATTGCTATGAAGAAAGCAGCAGAGCAAGCAAAGTTGCTTGAAGACAGAGTAAAAGCAATTGACGAAATGCAACAGTCAGCTACAAAAGAAAAAGCTGAAGCTGAGTTAATGAGATTACATCCTGACTTTGGAGATATTCGTGATAGTGATGATTTTCACGATTGGGCTGATGAGCAGCCTAAATGGGTACAGGATGCATTGTATGAAAATGATAATGATGCACGGTCAGCAGCACGGGCTATTGACCTGTACAAAGCAGATAAAGGAATAAAAAGTGAGAAGAAGTCTAAGAAAGATAAAGGTGCTGCTGAAGCGGTGTCCACTAAAAGCAATAGAAGCGCACCTCAAGCAGACGAATCTTCCACTTATCTAACAGAGTCTCAGGTTCAGGCAATGTCAGCCATTGAATATGAGAAACGCTCTGACGAAATCATGGAAGCTATCCGTACAGGAAAGTTTATTTATGATATATCTGGTTCTGCCAGATAAAAAAGTGTTGACAAATAGTTATTTTTCAGTATAACTATATGTGACCAAGTGTGGATGTATAGCGCAATATGTTCACACATAATAGCAAACAAACACAGCTTACGGATTACCTGACGAATTTGGCCTGTTGAATAGTAGGGTGGCCACCTTACTAAGATACACACCCAAGTGAATTAGCCTCTGATTAGTCTCGTGAGTTTGCATCTGTAGAAAAATGCTAAAACTTTAGGAGAAGAAACATGGCATTCGCAAGAGCAGCGGGTTATGGTAATCTTCCTAACGGTAATTTTTCGCCTATAATTTACAGCAAACAGGTGCAACTTGCTTTCCGCAAGGCTGCTGTTGCTGAGGCAATCACCAATAATGACTACTTTGGTGAAATTGCTCAAATGGGTGATTCCGTTAAGATTATTAAGGAACCCGAAATAACAGTTAAGGCATATGAGCGTGGTACTACTATCACTCCTCAAGACCTTGACGATGAAGAGTTCAGCCTAACAATTGACAAAGCTAACTACTTTGCATTTAAGGTTGACGATATTGAAGAGGCGCACAGCCACGTTAACTTCCAATCTTTGGCAAGTGACCGTGCTGCATATCGCCTTGCTGACCAGTATGACCAAGATGTTCTTGGCTATTTGTCAGGTTTTAAACAGTCAGCTATTCATGGAGCAGCTAATACTGTTAACACAACTGTTAACGGTGCTAAAGCTGTTTCAACAGCCTCTGATGGTTCAAATCTCGTAGGTGCTGAATTGCTTGCGTCTATGTCTTTGGACGCATCTGACTTTACTAATGCATCAGGTTCTGCAGGTTCTGCAAACAACTGTATTGGTATTGAGCCACGTGCAGGTGGCGCAACGGCTGCTAAGTCCAGCACTGCTGGTAACGCATTTCCGTTGCAAATTATTGCACGTATGTCACGTCTGATGGACCAACAGAATGTTGATACCCAAGGACGCTGGCTAGTTCTTGACCCGGTTTTCATTGAGGTATTGAAGGATGAAGATTCACGTCTTCTGAACGCTGACTTTGGTGGCTCTGGTCTTCAGAATGGTCTTGTTGTAAATAACCTTCACGGTTTCCAAGTTTACACATCTAACAACTTGCCTTCGCTGGGTACTGGCCCTGCAACTACAGGCGGTGTTAATGCGTCAAACATGGGCATTATCGTGGCTGGTCACTCATCTGCTGTCGCAACTGCAGAGCAGATTAACAAGACTGAAACTTACCGTGACCCTGACAGCTTTGCTGACATCGTTCGTGGTATGCATCTTTATGGCAGAAAGATTCTTCGTCCTGAAGCAATCGTAACTGCCGCTTACTGCTTGGCATAAGGGAGGGTTAAGAAATGGCTGCAACAACAACTTTGTTAGCAACAACTGATACTAACCACGGTCCTAGCTATGGTAGAACATCTAGGGTGCGTCCTTATCTTGTAGAGCAAACCATTGACTTCTCTAACCAAAACATTGATGCCAATGGAAGCACAATCGAGTGCTGTGCAATTCCTGCCGACCATTTAATTATGTATGCAGATGTTGAAGTAGAAACTGCTTTGACTAACACAGCTTCTGATGCTACCATAGATATGGGTCTATCTGGCGGTGATGCCGATTATTGGGTAGATGGGTTTGATATTGACGGTGCTTCTGCAGGAGCATACGCAGGAGTGGATACTGCAACAGCAGGTGTTCCTCTTCTTGTAACTGCAGATGGTTCGTTAAAACTAACCTTTGCGGGAACTGCTGGCACAATTAGTGCTGGTGTAATCCGTGTCTTTGCAGTTTGTATGCCTATTGAGGGTAATCTCTCTAAAGCAACAGATGTAGACCGTGACACACTCGCATAACATAATGTGACGGGGCAGGGCAACTTGCCCCTCACTTTCTCTAAGGGAAAAACATGGCATACGATTTTCTTGGTCTAGTAAATGATGTAAACAGAAGGCTGAATGAGGTAGAACTCACTTCAGCTAATTTTGCAACTGCAACAGGGTTTTACTCACAGGCTAAAGATGCAGTAAACGCTTCCATAAGATATTTAAATCAGTCAGAATATAACTGGCCTTTTAATCACGTAACACAAACAACTACATTAGTAGCTAACACTAGCCGTTACGCATTTCCAACAGATGCTAAAGTTATTAATTTTAAAACATTTAGAATAAAAGAAAACACTACGCTTGGTAATGCTACCACTAGATTAAGTGAAGTAGCTTATGAAGAATATTTAGATAAGTATGTGCAGCAAGAGTATAACTCAACTTCTAATCAAGGTGTTCCTATTTATGTCATACAAGCACCTGACTTAGAATACATATTATCACCAGAACCAAATAAAGCATACGAAGTAGTATACGAGTATTATACTTTTCCTACCGATTTATCTGCTGCAACCAGCACAACAAATATACCAGAACGCTTTAGGCACATTATTATAGATGGTGCTATGTACCACGCATATATGTTTAGAAGTAACTCACAAGCAGCGCAATTAGCAAAACAAAAGTTTGATGAGGGTATTAAACACATGCGTTCACAATTGATTAATCGTACACCTTATGTGCGTTCCTATATGATTACTCGTAACTCAGGTGGAGCAAACACAGGTCTTAATTTATAAGGGCTAACACGATGGATGCATGGCAAACCTATCCTGTTGAGTTTCGTGGCGGTCTGATAACAAACTTATCTCCCCTTCAGCAGGGTATAAATGCACCGGGAAGTGCAAGAATACTAAGAAACTTTGAACCATCAGTAGAAGGTGGTTATAGAAGAATTGAAGGATTTACAAAGTTTGATAGTGCTATTATACCACCTTATGGTGCGCCAGTAGTTCACGGTGCTAGTCAAACAGGAACTACACTTATTATAGCTGCCTGTCACACAACACCTGTTGCAGGTGATACATTTCAAGTAGCAGGTGTTTCAGGAACTTACACTATAGCTTCTGGTGGTGTTAGCTTTGATGCTACTAATAATAGAGCAACACTAACACTAACAACTTCTCTTGCTAGTAGTCCAGCTAATGCTGCTGCTGTTACATTTTTAAGCACATCATCTAATTATTTAACTATAGGTGTAGCAGCATGGGAAGACAGTGCTATTGTCTGTAAAAATGCAGACATATTTAAATCTGGCGGTTCTGGATTTACTAAAATTAATGTGCCTGATTATGGCACACCTCTTGTAAATGGTGCTGGTCAAAGTGGCGGTACGCTTGCAATAGATGGTTTAGATAGCGCACCTCAATTAGGAGATGCTTTTAAAATTGCTGGTGTAGATTTAATTTACACAGTTACTGCAGATGCAACTGTATCATCTGGTGGTGCTACAATAAACATAAATCCTAATTTAGCTAGTAGTCCTGCTGATGATGCAGCTATTACATTTCTTTCTGTAAGTAGAGAAACTGCTGGCAAGACAAGGTTTGCTAAATATAATTTTAGTGGTACAGAAAAAATAGCAATAGTAGATGGTATTAACGCACCAGCATTATATGACAATGCTACATTTACTGTTCTTGACACCGCACCAACAGGAGTTATAGGCGCATCTTTTGTTGAAGAAGCTAAAAAACATTTATTTTTTGCAAAAGGCAGTAACTTAACTTTTACTGCGCCTTATACAGATTCAGACTTTACAGCAGCTAATGGCTCTGGTGTAATTAACGTAGGAACTACAATAACAGGTCTTGCTGTATTTAGACAAAATCTGATTATATTTACTGAGCGTAGTATACATCAGTTACTAGGCACTACCATTGCAGATTTTAGTCTACAACCAATTACAACAGATATAGGTTGTATTGATTCAGATACCATACAAGAGATTGCCGGGGATATTATGTTCCTTGCACCTGACGGATTAAGACTTGTAAGTGGTACAGACAGAATTGGAGATTTTGGACTAGCATCTGTATCTAAAAATATTCAGTCTAACATGACAGCTTTTATTGCTGCTAATACAAGTTTTACAAGTTGTGTAATTAGAGAAAAATCACAGTATAGAATACTAGGTTTTAACAATAACATTACTACAGAAAATGCTCAAGGAGTATTAGCCACACAGTTTGCCCCACAAGGTGGTGAGGGTATGGCATGGGCTGAAACACGAGGCATACGTGCAAACGTAGCAGATAGCAATTATAACGGTACTGTTGAAGTAGTGTTATTTTCAAATAATGATGGCTATTTGTATCAAATGGAAAGTGGTAATTCATTTGATGGAGATAATATTCAAACTACATTTGCTACACCACACTTACCTATTAGTGACCCACGAATACGTAAAACATTTTACAAGTTGTTTTTGTATTCTGACCCACAGGGTAGCGTAAACTTTGACGTTAGTTTAAAATTAGACTTTGACAGTTCAGGTACAATTCAACCACCAGCTATTCGTATTCTTAACACACAAGGACAAGTTGGATTTTTTGGTGTGGGTGTATTTGGTTCTACAAGTTTTGGAAGTAAGCTACTTAAACTATTTGAAACACAAGTAGTAGGTTCAGGAAATACTGTGTCTTTTCAATTTACATCTACAAGCACAGACCCACCATATTCTATTGACGCATTGACAGTTGAGTATGCGACACATGACAGAAGGTAAATAACATGGGAACAGGTTATACCAGAAACGATACCGCCAATAATATTGCTGACGGTAACATTATTAACGCTGCAGACTTTGATGGCGAATATGATGCCATTGAAGCTGCTTTTAATAGTAGTTCAGGACATACCCATGATGGCACATCCGGTGAAGGTGCGCCTGTTACTGTGCTTGGACCTGCTCAAGACTTTGTGGCTAGTACAACTGAAATAAAACCAAAGACTAATAATACACTAGACATTGGTACAAGTCTTCTTAAATTTAAAGATGCTCACTTAGCTGGCACAGCTAATCTTGTAAATCTAACTACCACTGGTGATGTTACTCTTACAGGCGCAGCTAACAATGTAGTGTTTGATGCTAGTGACAACGCATTAGAATTTGCTGATAGTGCTAAAGCTACCTTTGGTGCAGATGCAGATTTACAAATATTTCACGATGCATCAAATAGCATAGTCAGAGATTCAGGCACTGGTATATTAGCATTAGATGGTAGCACAGTAGAAATCAGAAAAAATGATGGCTCTGAAACTATGGCACAGTTTGTAGAAGATGGTGCTGTAAGTTTATATCATGATAATTCTGTCAAACTAGCAACAACAGCAACGGGTGTTACAATTACTGGCTCGTTAGCTATGGATGGTTTAAGTTTAGGAGATAACGAAAAAGTTCAACTTGGCACAGGGACAGACCTTGAACTATATCACGATGGCACAGACAGTATTATAGAAAACAACACGGGTGAGTTGTTTATTCAGGGTAATAATATAACGCTTCGTAGTGATACGGGTACTGAAACTTTTATTGCTATGGATAAAGATGGTGCAGTAGAACTTTATCACGATAATAGTAAAAAACTTGATACTGATTCTGCAGGTATTAATGTTACTGGTCAAATTGATGTTAGTACAAATGTTAATATTACAGGTGATTTAGATGTAGGTGATGATGTTACATTATCTTCAGATGGTGCTATTATTAGTATGGGTGCTGGTAGCGATGTAACACTTACTCATGAACATAACGTAGGTGTACAAGCTAAAGCAGCATCAGGTTTTGAACTTAACTTACAGACAGGTGATACGTCTGTTGAAAGTGGTAACGTCTTAGGTAAGATAACTTTTAATGCTCCTGATGAGGGTAGTGGTACAGATGCTATTCTTGATGGTGCAGCTATTGAAGCTGTAGCTGAAGCTACCTTTGCTAGTGACAATAATTCTACTGCCCTTGTATTTAAAACAAATACATCTGCTACTGCTACAGAACGTATGCGTATCAAGTCTGACGGCACTATTGTCATGGATACGCAAGTTGACATTGATAACATTACTATTGATGGCAACACAATTAGTAGCACAGATACAAATGGTAATATTGCTATTACTCCAAATGGCACAGGTGAAGTTGATATTAGCAAAGTAGATATTGATAGCGGTGCTATTGATGCTGTAACATTAGGTACTAATAGTGCTGTTACAGAACTGCAGGTAGATAATATTAATGTTAATGGTAATGCCATTATATCTACAGATACTAATGGTAACATTGCACTTACACCAAATGGCACTGGTGAAGTCGATATTAGCAAAGTAGATATTGCTGCTGGTGAAATAGATGGCACAACAATAGGTGCTAACAGTGCTGCTGCTGGTACGTTTACTAATCTTACAGCAAGCACAAATTTAACACTTGCTTCTGGTGCAACTGTTACTGCCATTCTTGATGAAGATAATATGGCAACAGACAGTGCCACTGCTTTAGCTACTCAACAATCTATTAAAGCATACATAGCTACTCAGGTTGGTGCAGCAAGTAATATAACAGATACAGGTATAACTTTTGAAGGTTCTTCTGCAGATGACCATGAAACAGTATTTGCTATAACTAATCCTACTGCAGACAGAACCTTTACATTTGCGGATGAATCAGGAACAGTTTCTACAAGGTCATTTGCAGAGGAATCAGCAACAGCATTAGCAATTGCACTTGGATAATTAACGCTTGACAAAAAAGGAGAAATCTGGTATAATTATATCAGCTTTGGAGTAAAAAATGGCAAACACTTTTAAACTCAAAACTAATGGGGCTATGCCAACATCGGCAGGTACACCTCTTACATTGTATACAGTTCCATCTAGTACAACTAGTGTTGTATTAGGTCTTATGCTATGTAACATACATACAAGTCAGGTAACTGCTGATGTGCAATTAGTATCAGATACCTCTGATACAGAAACAAATGAAACAGTTTTATTGGTTAAAGATATTCCTATACCTGCAGGTTCTTCAGTAGAACTTTTAGCGGGTAATAAAGTAGTTCTTCAAACCACTGACGTGTTAAAAATTGATTGCGATGTTGCTGGAAAAATTGATGCTACTTTGAGTATTATGGAGATAACCTAATGCCTTACATAGGTACTAACCCAACAAATAGATTTTCATCTGTTGAGTACCAAGATTTAACGGGTGTTACTGGCAGTCCTGCAAAAAGAGGGTTCACCCTAAATAATCCAGTTGGCAGTGCGAATGATATTGAAGTATTTGTAAATAATGTGCGGCAAGAGCCAAGCGTTGCATATACTGTAGATGGCACTACAACACTTACTATGACAGGTGATGTAGAAACTACTGATGATTTTTATGTAGTGTTTCAGGCGCAGGCTATAGGTACTGCAACTCATCCTGCTGGGGCTTCTCTTCAGGCTGCAAGTGGTACGTTTAGTGGTGATGTAGATATTAACGGTAACAATTTAATATTAGATGCTGATGCAGATAGTAAGATTGAAGCAAGCACGGATGATACTATTAATATTATTTCAGGCGGTAACACAGGGCTTACTATTAATAGCAGCGGTCTTGTCATTCCTAAAACTGTAGCGTTTCAAGTTGAAGCTACCGATACAGACCAAAGTTATACAGCATCTGCCTATGCAAAGATAACTTGGGAAACAGTTGTATTAGACACTGGAAGTTATTGGGATACTACAAATCATAGATATACGCCACAGGTTGCTGGTTGGTATTTGTTTGGTGGCACAGTAAGGGTTCAAGTTTCTAGCCTTGTAAACTTTGTTGCGTTTAACGTAGCAAAAAATGGACAGACAGATGATGGCACACCTTTAATGTCACAAATTCAAAACTCTTCTGCTGATACTTTTGGCAATGGCGAGTATGCAATGCCTACTGGTATGATTCAATTAAATGGTTCTACAGATTATGTTGAAGCATATTTTCAATGTGACGAAAATACAACTTTACACGACCACGCTACCAGAAAGTCATATTTCTGGGGTAAGCTTGTACACGCAACTTAGGAACAAACAATGGCATTATCTCAAATAAAAGCTACAAGTATGAGTGCTGACGCATTAGTTGGTTGGACTGAAACTGCCTCTATAGGAACACTTGATGCCGCAACAGAAACTATTACTGGTCTACCTAGCACAATAACTCAATTATATATGGCATGGGATGAAGTTTCTACTTCAACGGATACTCCAAGTGTTTTTGGAGTAAGATTAGGCACAAGTGATGGTATAAAAACTTCTGGTTATAAAAGTGCTGCAAACCAAGGGTATGATGGAAGTGATACTTTTATTCACACTCCTTACACCGCTCACGCTATTGGAGATATTGGCAATTGGGGTGCGGCTACTGCATGGTCAGCCCAAATGTATTTTTGGAATATAGATTCAAATGTTTGGGTTTATAATGCTACTGTTAGAAATAGTGACGGTACTGGTCTTTTTGATTATGACGTTATTCAACATTGGAGTGGAAGAGTTGATTTAGGCGGCACATTAGATAGAATTAATGTAAGCGTGTCTGCTGGTGCATTTGATGGCGGCACAATTAAAGTATACTACAAATAGGTGATTTATGGCTGTAGAAAAGAGAACTCATGCAATTACAGGTGAAGTAGAGCGAATAACGTATACTCAGCCAACACTTACTGCTGAAGAAAAATTAGATTATTTACGAACTGAACGTAATAAAAAACTACAGGCTACAGACGTATGGGCTTTATCTGACCGCACTATGACACAAACACAAAAAGATTATAGGCAAGCTTTACGTGACATAACTAAAACAGCCACGTCACTAGATGATGTAAATTGGCCTACAAAACCGGAGTAGAATATGAGTAGAGCAAGAGAATTTGCAGACCTAGCTGGTTCGGTTGATGCTGGTGGTGTTACAGGCAGAAATCTGATTATTAACGGTGCAATGAATATTGCCCAGAGAGGAACATCCAGCACTGGTACAGGTTATCAAACAGTAGACAGGTATTCAATTCAGAATAGTGGAAATGTTACTCAATCTCAAGAAGACCTAAGTTCAAGTGATACACCTTATAGTCATGGTTTTAGAAAAACACTTAAACTTTTAAATACGTCTAATTCAGACGCGGCTGGCGATTACGTTCAGGCTTTTCAAATTATTGAAGCGCAGAATGTTGCTACCAGTGGCTGGGATTATACGTCATCTTCAAGTTTTGTAACTATTCAGTTCTGGGCAAAATCTAGTCTTGCTGGAACATACGTATCTTTTTTACGTACTAATGATGGCACGGCACGGATTTTCACTAATGAATTTACCTTGGTTGCTGATACTTGGAAAAAAATAACATATACAGTTCCGGGAGATTCTGGACTTACGATTAATAATGATAACGGGGTTGGACTAGAATTATTTGTTTCACCTTATTATGGTTCTGCCTATACTACCTCTGGTCATACAGACGAAGCATGGATAACATATTCTAGTTCGGATATAACCGGAGACTTTGCACAAAATTGGAAAAATACTAGTAGTGCTACTTTCTTTTTAACAGGCGTACAACTTGAGGTAGGGCAAACAGCAACAACATTTGAGCATAGGTCATTTGGGGATGAGTTGGCTAAGTGTCAAAGGTATTATGAACAGTTAGGCCCATCAAACAACAATAGTGGAAGCAGTGCTTATAGTTATGCTTTAACTAGTTATGATGGTACTGGTAGTAATATGTGGCTCACAATAGATTTTGCTGTTACAAAAAGAGCAGCACCTACAAGTTTGGACCTTATTAATGGTTATTCTTGGGCAGGTACACCAGCAGCTTTTGGATACGGTACAACGGGTATAACTATGTATAGGGCTGGTACATCTATCATCTCAAAATCAACCAGTGGGACAGACAACGCTACAGTAGAGGTGGACTGTGAACTATGATGAATGAAAATAATAAATTTAATTACATATCGGCTAAATATGTTCATGGAACTGATATGAAAGGTAATGTTATAAATAATTGCACTATCATAGCAACTAGACCTGATGGTAATTTTTCTTACTTTCCAGCAGATAATAATAATCCTAATTACGCATATATCAAAGCAAGGCACGATGATACTGATGACAGCTTTACAATAAAGGATGCAGACTAATGCCATACATAGGTAAAACACCAAACTTTGGGGTGCGTTCTAGATTTTATTATACGCAATCTAGTGCTGGTGGAACTTCTGTTTCTGGGTCTGATGATAATGGTTTAACACTTGCATTTGCAGATGGCTTATACGTAGATGTTATGCTTAATGGTGTCACACTTGTTGCTGGTACAGATTATAACACAAACACTGCTAACACAATCGCTGGTTTATCTGCTTTATCTGCAAGTGATATTGTTGAAGTTGTAGTGTACGATGTATTTAGTGTAGCTGATACTGTGCCAGCTACAGGTGGTACATATACAGGAACTATTGTATACAACGGGGCAGTTACATATAACACAGGTTTGCAGGGTAATACTAATACCTCTAGTGGTCTTACTTTAGACTTTGATACCTTTCAAAACTTTTTTGTAACATTGTCTTCAGGGTTAAATACTTTAGCTAATCCAACTACAGAAGCAGGTAACATAGGTCAGTCTGGTTTTATACTATTTACTCAACCAAGTTCTGGTTCAGCAGGAACTCTTTCTGTTGCTAGTGATTATGAAGTACCGGGTGGTGGTGGTTCTATAAGTCTTTCTTCTGCAAACAGTGCAGTCGATTTAGTTCCTTATATTATAAAAGCAGATAACTCTATATTGTTGGGCCAAGCACAGCTTGCTTTCTCATAGGAAAAATAAATGTCAGGTCCATTAGGTTCTTCACAGTGGTTTAAACCTAAAGCATTTTATCCACATGCTATAAATCAATCTTTGCGATTTGAGGATGGTGACAATCCCTATCTAAGCAAAACATTAAGTGGCTCTGGCAGCACTATCTTTACTTTTTCTTGCTGGATAAAACTAGGAAATCTTAGTACAAATCGCTGTCTCTTACAGGGTTACGCTGATGGAAGCAATTTTGCTCAGATAGTTTTGTATAGCGGAAACTACGTAGGTATGTATTCTGCAACAAGTGGTACTGCTAGACTTTTTGCTTACACAGAAGCATTACAGCGTGACCCAAGTGCTTGGTACAACATTGTAGTAAAATTTAATGGGACATCAAGTTCTGAAGAATTTAAAATTTATGTTAACGGAGTAAATCAAACATTAACAACTAGCACCTCTTTGTCTGCTCATCAGAGTAATATTGGAAAAAATAACGCACACTACATAGGAAACAATTTTAATCAGTCTTTAGACATGGACGGCTACATGGCAGAGGTCAATTTTATTGACGGAACTGCTTTAGACGCAGATTCATTTGGAGAAACAAAAGCTGGCATTTGGATACCCAAAGACACATCTAGCTTAACATTTGGCACAAACGGTTTTAGGTTAAAATTTCAAGACAGTTCTGCACTAGGTAATGACACAAGTGGCGTCAGCCCAGCTAACGATTTTACTACTGTAAATGGCCTTGCCTCAACAGATGTGGTCCCGGATAGTCCCACGAATAATTGGTGTACGATTAACCCATTAAATTCACTAATCGGCACTCTTTCAGAAGGAAATTTAAAAGCCGTTACACAGGTTTCTGGTTATGGGTCGCAGGTTGCCACGATGGGTCACACTTCAGGAAAGTGGTATTGGGAGGTCATTCCTGTTAGTAATGTTAGTGGCGCACCTTTTATCGGCGTGGTTGATGAAACGTATGATGCGTTAAACAGTGGAAGCGCAGTTGGATTTCTTATAGGTAATGACGGTGTAGACAGCATTGGTTATTATAGTAATGGGAGTAGCTATGTAAATGGCACAGCAAATTCATCTTATGGTGCAAGTTATACTGGCGATGATATCATTGGCATTGCTTTAAATTTAGATGATAATCAAATTACGTTTTATAAAAATAATTCTTCACAAGGGGCTATTTCACATACGTTTTCTGGCAACAATATTCTTCCAGCGGTGTCTGACGGAACTAACTCTGCAGCGCAGACTTTTGCATTTAACTTTGGGCAGGACAGTTCATTTGCTGGCACAAAGACGCCACAGGGTAATTCAGATGATAACGGCAAGGGCAACTTCTATTACAGTCCGCCGTCTGGCTTTTTAGCCCTTTGTGCAGCCAACCTTTCTGACCCCGGTATAGACCCTAATGAAGGTGAAGAGCCAGAAGATTATTTTAATACATTATTATACACCGGAGATGGCAATTCCAACCAAACTATTGGCTCTACTTCTCCTCATATATTGCAATTTAATCCGGGTTTTGTTTGGGTAAAAAGTAGAAGCAGTAACACTGGTCATCACAGTTTAGGCAATCGGGTTATTGGTGACTTCTTTTTAAACTCTAATCAACCAGTAGATGAGTATTCTTTTAGCGCATTTAATTTTAATACGAATAATACTATTGACGTTCCAGTTTCTAGTAATGATTATTCAATGAACACAAGTTCAGAAACTTATGTTGCATGGAACTGGTTAGCTGGCAGTTCTACTCCAACTAAAACCTATACAGTAAAAGTAGTTTCAGATAGTGGAAATAAATATAGATTTGATGATTTTGCTACAAGCGCAGTAACTTTAGATTTACAAGAGGGTGGAACATATACGTTTGATCAATCAGATAGTTCAATGAGTTCACACCCCATGAAACTATCTGAAACAGCAAATGGAAGTCATGGTGGTGGTTCAACATATAACACGGGTGTAACTTATCAGTTAGATGGTTCTGAAGTAACAGAATCTGCTTTTGTATCAGGATTTAGTTCTGCTACAAGTCGCAAACTAATAATTACTGTAGCGGCATCTGCGCCTACTCTATATTATTTTTGTCATTATCACAGTGGTATGGGTGGTCAGGTAAACACTAATAGCACCTTTGGTTCTAGTAATTTTAGTGGGTCAATACAATCAACCGTTTCTGAAAATACTGAGGCAGGATTTAGTATTGTTAGCTATACTGGAACTGGGACAACAAGTCAACAGACCATAGGTGTGGGTTTGAGTTGGTCAGGAAAAGATAAATTAGTAATAACAAAAAATCGAGACGATGAAACTTACAACTGGGGCGTAAATAGCAATCTTCTTTCTGCAAATAAAGTATTGTCATTGAACACCACCAACAAGGATGACCAAGAAAATTCATCTCATTACATAACGTATGAAACATTTGGCTTTAGAACTTACAATGGTTTAAATATTTTAAATTTGTCAAACGATTACATTGCCTATTGTTTTCACAGTGTTGATGGCTACAGCAAAGTTGGTTCATATACTGGCAACGGAGATGCTGATGGTGTGTTTGTTTACACAGGATTTAGGCCAGCGTGGTTAATGGTTAAAAATTCAGGAGCATCACATAGCTGGCGATTATGGGATAACAAACGTGAGCCAGAAAACTTAGCAAGCAAGTATTTAACCCCAGATTCAACCAGTGCCGAAGGGTCTATAAATATTGACGTTGATTTGCTTTCAAATGGCTTCAAAATGCGAAACACAAACGGTTCTATCAATGCAAGTGGTAATAGTTATATCTACCTCGCCTTTGCAGAACAACCTTTTAAATATTCCAACGCCCGATAGGAGATAACCATGCCTTGGAAATATGGCAGTAAAATAATTAGAGAAGGACGTGGTTGGACAGATAATGCTGGCACAAAGCATCCTTATAACTGGAACATTTGGTCTGATGCTGACAAAAAAGCAGCAGGGCTAACATGGGAAGACCCACCTGCATCTGAAGCACCTTATGATAATCGTTTTTATTGGGGTAGACAAGCTGACGGAACTCTTATACCAAAATTACTTATAGATGTTAAGGCAGTTGATGATGACGGCAAGGCAATCATTGACCCCATGACAGGTAAGCAGCTTGTCACAAAGGGATTAAAAACAGTTTATATAGAGCAAACAAAACAGACTGCTAATGATAAATTATCCGCAACAGATTGGTATGTTACACGCAAAGCAGAGGACAGCACTGCAACGATACCGTCTGATGTCACAACATACAGGGCGGCTGTTCGCACTCAATCAGACACAATAGAAAAAGCGATAACAGATGCGGCTGACCATGCTGCGTTTATGGCTTTGTTTGATGCGCCTGTAGACAGTGACGGCAATCCTGCTGGCAATGCTCCTATTAACGATTGGCCTGATGAGTTATAAAAGGAAATAAACTATGATGCAGTTTAAAGCATTCAAGCCAAGTGGCATGGAAAAGATAGCACGTTCTATGGGCTATCAAGGGAGCATGGACGGGTTTAATCAGTTTGTTGCTCAAGACCCTATGCGACAACAGCAGATGCAGCAGTATCAACAACAAGCTATGCAGATGGCACGTGGTGGTGTAGTTACGATGCAGACAGGTGGTGATATTAGAACTGGTCCTGCCCCTGTAGAAGGAGTGAATGAAACTACTGATATCAAAGAGCAAAGTATAGGAGATGTCACCGCAGATAGAATGTCTAATCCTGCTTTACCTGTAGGTGGTAAAACGGATGCTGCAACTATTAGTTATGATGAAGGACAAGAAGTTGAAACAGGTCTTGGTCAAGTAGGAGAGTTTACACCTGTTGGAACAACTCTTGCAGGAACAGCTACAGCAGATGCTCCAACAAAACCCGGTGTTACTACTGTGAATGCTGTCACAAGTTCTGACGAAGTAAATGCAGCAGTTGATGCGACACAGGCAGCACAAAGTGACCCTAATGACCCTCGTGCTAAGGTAATGGCAGAGCAGCAAACACTGTCTTCTGTTAGAAATCTTGAAGCAGCACAAGGTGCTGGTATATTAATGGATAATCCTGTACAGCGGGAAATACAGGATGGTGAACTTATTAGTGGCACTGGTGTGGACGCTGCTAAAGCTGCAAAGGTAACTGCACAAACGGAAGCTGCTGCAGCACAATCTGACCCAAGTAAAAGGGCAATGGTTCAAGGTCAGTTAGAAGACCTTATGCAAGATTTTGATGGTGGCACTACACCTGCATGGGCAGCAGGTGCAATGCGTGGTGCAATGTCAGCTATGGCTGCTCGTGGTTTAGGTGCATCATCTTTAGCTGGTCAAGCAATTGTGCAAGCTGCTATGGAAAGCGCACTGCCTATTGCACAAGCTGATGCAAATACTGTTGCTAGATTTGAATCACAAAATCTTTCTAATCGTCAGCAGTCAGCAATGCTTGCAGCAGAGCAACGTGCAAAGTTTTTAGGACAAGAGTTTGACCAAGCGTTTCAAGTAAAGGTACAGAACGCATCTCGCATTGCAGATATTGCTAATCTTAATTTTACTGCAGAGCAACAAGTTGCATTAGAAAACTCTCGCATTGCAAACACAATGAATTTGCAGAACCTGTCTAATCAACAGGCTTTAGTAATGGCAGAAGCAGCAGCTTTATCCCAGTTAGATATAGCTAATCTAAATAATAGACAACAAGCCGCAGCACAAAATGCTAAAAACTTTCTGCAAGTAGAGATGGCTAACTTAAACAACCAGCAACAAACTGAATTGTTTAAAACACAGCAACGTGTACAATCTTTGTTTAATGACCAAGCGGCTGAAAATGCAGCACGACAGTTTAATGCAACAAGCCAAAATCAGGTAGACCAGTTCTTTGCTAGTCTGTCATCTACTGTATCTCAGTTTAATGCATCACAGCAAAATGCACAAGCCCAGTTTAATGCAGGTCAAATTAATGCACAAGAAAAATTTAACGCTGAATTAAATAATAGTCGTGACCAGTTTAATGCTGGCAATCAATTACTTATTGCACAAAACAATGTACAGTGGCGTAGAGAGATTGCTACTGCAGATACTGCAGCAATAAACCGCGCTAATGAACTTAATGCTAATGCTATACTAGACATCAGTAAAACAGCGTATGACAATCTTTGGAACTTTTATTCTGATACAATGGAGTGGGCTTGGACCTCTGCCGACAATGAGCGTGATAGGTTAAATAAACTTGCCGTTGCAAAAATATCAGCAGACGCTAGTGTTGATGTATCTAATATTCAAAAAGATTACGAAACAAGTAAAGCCTTTGGTAATGTCGTAACAGAAATTATTAAGGGTATTTTCTTTAGTTAGGAATAAATATGTTTACTAGACCTTCAAAACTTAGTATAATGTCTACACAAAAAAGAATTAATAATCGTAATTCTAAAGTAGAAAAAGAAATGCCTACATCTGGTTTGTTACAACGAACTAAAGATAAGCAGAGTGACGTAGACTATAACAGTCTTTCGTATATAGATGATATGGTATTAGAAGTTAGAAAGGCTTTTAAACAAGATGTTTAATAACGAACCTTCTCCATTACTAGATGCTCCTATACCGGGTCAGGGCATGACTGCACCTCTTGGTGCTAGGCCGTGGCAAAACCCACCACAGTTTACAACAGTGGACCAAACGCTTAAGTTTTATATACAGCGTTTAACTAATGATAAAATGACAAATCAAATTATGGATTTGTTAGAAGCAGGTGTGCCTATTGATACTATGGTAGATACTATTCAGCTTGGCGGTGTTATGGAAGGTTTGCATACTGTTGACGTAGGTATGCTTGTAACGCCCGTTCTTGCAGAACTTATATCCAACATGGCTGATGCAGCAGATGTAGAATACAAATTGTACTCAACTGAAAATGATGAAAGCAAACCTACAACAACACAAATTAACATGGCTATTAACGCTGGTACAGAAGCAGGTGAGAGAATATCAGCAGCAGATATTATGTCTGCTTCTAATGAAGTAACTGAAGAAGAAACAACAGAAGAAACACCAGAGCAGCCAAAAGGTTTAATGGCACGGAGAGTTGCAGATGGCATTTAGTCTAGCAGGTTTTGCTGCAGGAGTAGCAGAAAACGTAGCCGAAACAATGAAGAAAGACCGTGAAGATGCGATACAGCTTGTTCGTAGCTTTGCTGCTGATTGGTCTAAAGATGCTGCTGTAAATAAAGCTAAGTATAGAAATAGAACTAAACAATTAGAAATGCAAGCAAAGCGTTTGAAAAGTAAAGGCTTTGGCAAGGCTCAAATTTCTCATGTACTATCTACTGACTCTTATGATGATGTTATGAAAAATGTAGCTGCATGGGAAAAGAAAGGATACTATGATAAAGCTAGGGCTGCTGATATAGTTTCTGTTATTGACCCTGAAATGTATGAAGATATGTCTGTTGCAGATATCATTGCAAATGTTCAAGGTAAGATTGATCAAGGAATGTCTCAAACAGAAGCACTTCAAAGTCTACCCGGAGCAAAAATGCGTGGTACATTTGGTTTGCAAAATCTTGGTAATATTATGCAGAAGCAAGCAAGGATTATATCTGAAGCAAGTGGTATGTCTCTTTCTGAAATGCAAGCTTATGCACAAGAGGCATATGTCCCCGGTCAAACTGCTTCAGGTGAAATAACACTTCGTGATGTTCCTAAGTTTGGTGAGACAGATAATCAAGTTAGAAATCAACTTGTTAGTGTTGCTGGTATTAAGTTTGGAGTTAAAACAGATAAAGACTTACAAGGTAACTTTTCCTTTTCTTTTGAAAAACCACAACGTGCATCACTTGCAAATAGGCATGTTATAGAAGCGCAAAAAGTTTATGAAGAGGAACTACAAAAGTTAATGCGTAGTCAACCGTATGACCCTAATAATCAAAATATAGCTAAACAAAGAGCAATGAGATATATTGAGGGTGTTGCAGATGTGCAAGCACAAAGTTCTACCAGTGGCAGTGGGTCTAATGTCCCTAGTGGCAGTGGGCCAAACACTACAGCAGCACAAGCAATTGCAAATAATATTACTTTTGGTCCAACTAATCGAGTTACTCGACAACAACTAGTAGATTATGTAAGTCAGATAGTTGCACAACTACTTATAGATAATCCTAATATGCAAACGGCTGATGCAGAAACACTTGCAAATGCAATGTTAATACCTAAGTTACAAGGTGTAACAATAATATAAAGTAGAGGCACACTACGTTGAGAAGTTATAATCAAAGAGAAACTCTTACACGAGAAGAGTTGATAAACAATAGTGACTTTATTGAAGATGCCTACACTTTTTTACGTAAGCGTAGTAATCTTTTTGAAGAGGGTTTGCCTAAACCTGAAGAAGTTTATGATGAGTTTCTTGAACACATGCGTTTTCAAAACGCTAATGAAATTACTGCTCTTAGAGATTATGAATATGCTACCTCTGCACCTCTTGAAGAAAAGTTAAGATTTGGTAGCCTTATAGATGCCTTTGATAAAGTAGACGAAGGTATATCCATGCAAGCAGCACTTGACTATGGTGAAGCCATAGCACGTGCGCCCTCCACATATTTAGGAATATTTACAGGTGGCACAGGAAAGGTAGCTGCAGCGGCTGGTACTAAAGCAGCAAACCTTGGCTTGCGTAAACTCCTGTCTGAAGGTATGAAATCTGCAGCAAAAGCTGCTGCGGTTGAGGGTACTATTGGCTTGGGTCAAGGTGCATTACAAGAAGGAACTCGTGTAAAAACAGGCATACAAGATGAGTTTACTGGTGGTCGTACTGTTCAGACAGGTGCAGTACAAGCAATTACTGGTGGTTTAATTAATATGCCTGTTGGAATGGTGCAAGCAAAGAGGGCAAGTAAAGCAAACGAAAAAGCAGAACTTGCAAAGATTGCATCTGAAAAAAGAGCAGCAGAGGCTAGCACTAGAACTAAGGATGTTCTGACTACAACCAGTAAAGAAAAAGTAACTAAAGTTAAAAAAGTTCTTAATGAACTTGACCCAGTTAAAGTGCAAAAGGGCAGACGTATACGTGCCTCTCTTGGCGAATCAAGTACCTTAAAGTCTGGACTACCTGCAGAAACAGCAGACAATATTGCTGCCGCTGTTATTCGTATTGAAAAAGAATTAGATATAAAAGAAGGGGAAAGAGTTACATCAGCTATTGCTAGAGCATTTGAAGATGGTAAACTAGATAACGTAGACTCTGTAAAAAATATTTTAAACGAACATAATCTAAGTTATGGAGAGTTTTCTCTGTACTACATGGCTGAAATTTCAGATGCTGGTAGAACTCTAGGTTCACAGAGTAGAATAGCACGTGCTTTAGCTAAAGATACAGCAGCACAAAGAGAAGTAGACACTCTTATTTCAAACATAGACAAACTTAAAGGTGCAGGTAAGTCTGCTTTCGCAGAAGAGGAAGGTAGATTAATATTAGAAAGGCCAAAACTTCGTAATGTATTTGGAAACTTAGATAAAGCTCGTCTGAGTGCTATGACAGCACAACCAAAGACAACTGCACGTAACACTTTAAATGGTGGTATGCGTGTGTTTGTTGATGCTACTACACGTACCATGAGTAACAGTATTGAAGTTGCTACAGGCAGACGTAATCCATTGCGTTTGTTTGAAGGTTCATTTGACGTTGGTAAATATATACTTAATCCATATGAAGCACGTGTTATGCAGCAAGTCTTTACTGATAGTTTTCCTGAAGAGGCTGCTCAAGTTTTTAGAAACTCTCTTGATATTGAAACTAGAGTCGGTGCAGACGATAGTATGTTAGCTAACTTTGGTAGAAAACTAAACTATCTAAACACATTGTCAGATAACATGTTTAAAAAAGCAGTGTTACCAGCGCAACTTAATAGAAGAATTAAGGATGCACGAATACCCTTAACTAATGCAGACAAAAAACAAATACTTCGTGCTAAACTTACTTTGGATTTAGGTGAATTAGAAGCAAACAGGATTCTTAATACTGCTATACCACCCAAAGAATATCAGCAGCTTCTTAAAAAATACAAGTATCTGGATAGAAAAAAATTTCACGACATAAATACTTTTACAGAAATGGGTGAGTTTGGAAAAATACCAGATGAGATACTTGCAAAAGCATTAGATGACACCTACGAGTTTGTTTATCAAGCTAATGTAAAAGGAGAAAATATATGGGGTAAAGGTGGTAAACTTATACTAGATGCACACAGAGATGTTCCCTTTGTTATTTCTACATTCTTGCCTTTCCCTAGATTTGTAGCAAACCAACTTAAATTTTTAAATGAACACATGCCTCTTGTTGGTTTAATGCAGCTAGATAGAATAGGTGCTAAAGGTCCAAGACCAGAGGGCTACTTTACAGAACGATTGTCAAAACAACTTACAGGTTCAGCAATGCTAACCACAGCTTATATGTGGAGAGCAAACCAAGGTGAAACAAATCACTGGTATGAAATAAAAGACAAGAATGGTAACATCATAGATGGTAGACCTATCTATGGTCCATTTGCTCCTTTTATCTTTGTTGCTGACATGCTTTATCGTTACCAATCTGGTGCTGCCCCACGCTCTACACGTGATGTTGTTACAGATGGATTGCAAGCATTTCTTGGTTCTACATTCCGTGCTGGAATGGGTATTTATACGCTTGATAAAATGTACCAAGATTTAAGTGGCGATGCTCCGATGAAATTTGGTACGGAAATACTTGCTAATTTAGCAAACACTGCCATGATTCCTGTTGCTGCAGTAAAAGATGTATATGCACAGTTTGATGACCATGCACGTGGAGTGCCTGAAACAAGGCTAGGTGAGGTAAACTTTTTAGATATCTTATACAGACGTGCCACACGTTCTGCTCCAAAAAACTTTTTAACTGATGACCAACTGTTTGGTCTGGTAGAAAAAGATGAGGTTCGTAGTTTCAGTCCATTCCAAACAGGAGAACTAGAACAGGTTCATCCGTTTGAAAGTCAGTTTACTGGTATGACTAAACGTAAACCAAAGAATAGATTACAACAAGAAATGGCTCGTGTTAATCTGCGTGAATACTCTTTGTACAACAGGGGTAGAATGGGTGGTGAGTTAGCAGATTTCTATACACGTCAAATGTTAGCACAGCCCGGTGGTCCAGTAAATCTAAATGAAAGAATGGCTGCATTTATTGCTACAGATAAATACAAAAACATTGGTGCTGCTGCAAGAGAAGAATTAGAAAAGTATTCTGTTAAAGAAAGAGTGACCACTGAAGCAGGTAGAAATGCTGTTCAAACTGTGCAAGATGCAACTGTTTTTCAACGTAGGTTTTTAGAAGAAGAAGCTAAGAAAATTATTAAGGACGCTAATGCAAAAGCAAGGTTACGTGTTGAGGAAGAACAAAAAGACAGACCGTACAATGATATGGAATTAGATGAGTGGAATAGAACTGGTCCTCGTGTAAAAGAAAATTTAAATGCTTTGTATAGAGAATATCTACGTAGTAAAGGTTTGCCACCAAGTAACATAAGCACAGACAAAGATAAAAATTATGAAACTCAATTTGGTACAACATCTGTATTAAGATGGGCTGTACAAACTAAAAAGCAACGCTTCCCTACCAAGGAAATGTAAACATGTCATCTTTTTTTAGACAGACACAACAACTAGAAGATGCAGATATAGATATCGCAGAAGAAGATTTCATGTCTCCTGATGATATGCTGTTAGACCCTGCGCCCGTCACACGTGAGCGAGTTACTGACGCATTAAAAATAGCAGGTGAAACTCTTGTAGATATAACGCCAGTTATAGGTGACATCAAAGCTGCTACTGAACTGCCAGAAGATATGCGTATGGCACGTGACCTTATTGAACAAGGTTACAGTGAAGGTGACATCATCGACATGGGATTAGGTGGTGCGCTTGGTGCATTGTCCATTGCAGGTTTTATACCAGCAGGTGGTACAGTAGCTGATGTTGTAAAGAAGGGTGTCAAAGAAACCGCCAAGTCACGTGCCTCTGAACAGACAAAAGAGATGCTAGAACGGCAAGCTAGGATTTCTGAACGTGCAGAGATACTGGCAAAAGATAGAGGTATCTTAACAAAAGACGTAGGCACTCAGTTCCGTGGTAGAAATGTTCCTCAAGGACAATTGCATAGAGCAGAGTTTAGCGGTGAACCAAAACAAAAACCTACACCTAAAGTGTTTCATGGCGCACGAAGCATGGGTACACCACGCTCTGGAGAAGCAGCAAAGTATGAATCAACAATGTTCAATTTTAGAAACCAGTACATTTTTGACCCTCTATTTGATTTGTTTGCAGACAAAGAATCTAAACTAATATTAAAAGGCACAAAAAGTGCTGATGATATTATAGAAGAACAGGGCTATGGTAGATTTGCTATTCCTGTAGGTGAGCGTGACGGTAGCATAGATGTAGCCAACGTCACATTTAAAAAAGGAAAAGATGGCGCACTGGATGTACACTTTATTGACACCGACAAAAACATAGTAGAGAAAGAAGCTGTTGCTAGTATTCCTGCAAGCGCAGATGGTAATATTGACTATAGTGATATACAATCTTCATTGAAAGAAATTTCAAATACTATCTCTGCAGATGCTAGAAGCGTTGGAAAGAAAAGAATAGAGGCTATACGAGAAGAGGGTTTATCTCCCTTTTCTGCTTTTAAAGGTGAGGCGGGTTTATCAGGTCCAGTAGCAACAGGAGAACACTCTGAATTAAAAGAACAAATGATGTCCTTTTCTCGTGACCCATTAGTAGCTATGAAGCCGGGATTTGGTGGGGGACGTACAGAAAACATTATATACTCAGACTTGCCACGAGAGTTAACAAGAGATATGAGTCCTGACGAATATGTAAAAGCAGCCAATCTAGTAACAGGTGAAAAAAAAGTGATGCCTCAATTGTCTCAAGGGCAGATAGCTTACAGACTTCCAAAGAGTATACACCTTGAAGCGGAAGAAGCTATAACAAATCCTGAGTTACTTGATGCTAAAGTCTTAGCAGATAATCCTAAACTTCAAGATAAAGTTCAACGTGGTCAGGATATGGTGAACGACATACTTAAGAAGAAGGACACTATATATACGGATGTTCAGTATCCTGAATCTGCTGAAGGTGTAAGACAAATGTATAACAGGACAAGGGAAGTTCTAAACAAGTTGCAATCTCTTGGTCAGTTTACAGAACAATATGGCGCACGTGGTACGTATGATGATTTACTAGAAACTTTATTAGACGATAATAAAAGTAGTGATTTTATTTACGCAATTCAAATGCTTCCTAAAAACTTACCAGATGGACAACGTAAAAAAATTGCGACCAGTATGAGGTCTATACTAAATAGAATGGCTACTAGAAGTATTGCAGGTGCTAAGTTTAAGGCAGAAGAGGCTCTGTCTGGTATATCTGATAAAGATTTAAGTGAAGCAGTGTTTAGTACAAAACGTGTAGATGTTAAAAAGCAAAAAGAATTAGATGATGCTGGTCTTGGAATATTTATGGACGGTGATATAGATGTAGATAGGCTAGGATACAAAGACCTTAAACGATTGCTGTTCTTAGGAACACAGAAAATGAACAGAGGCGGGTTAGCCTCACGTAAATAAGGGGGCAATTAAGCCCCCTCTTTTTTTATCCACTCTATGATGTCTTCTGGTCCTGTGCGTATACAATCACACACAGTGTTAATAACAGCCATGCTGATTACATAACCTAACCACATAGCTACCACACCTAATATAAGATACATAAGTATCCTACCTATTATCTCCATCACCCCCAAGTGTGCCTCGCTTACTTCGTCCTGACAGTTTAGAGTAATTCTCACTAGCAATATCAGAAAGATTGATACCCAAGTCATTTGCCAGATTAGCGCAGTACCATAGAACATCACCAATCTCCGCTGCTATTTCAAGTTTTTTTACTTCAAATGCTTCCTTGTCAGCACCATCCCTAATGAACTTCTTAACCTTGTTGGCAACCTCACCTGCTTCACCTGCCAGACCAAGCGCAGGATATAAAATCCTGTGCGTGGCTGGATAGATGGCAAACTCAATTGACTTCTTTTGGTAGTCATTCATTTGCATGTCTTTATGTTTTTCCTTCATCCACTCTTTAGCTTGCTGCTCTAAATCCATCGAACAACTCCTTAGTTTGTCTAACAGGAATCTTGAACCACTCACCCTTCCTATCATTAGCATGTTCTGCAAACAAGAAGTGCATTGCTTTTTCCGCTTCGTGTCTGTTCTTCACAGAGATTGTAGTAAGAACTTTGTAATCGCGAAACGGTGATGATGTTTGGTATCCGTTAAGTCTATCATCAGAATCAACAGCCTTTCCAATCTTCACCCACTCAGGCCACGCAGAGTTTGTGATTGCGTAAACCTCACCCTCATTGACGGACTCAATCTTATTATGTGACCAAGCATCATCTAATGATTTGTACCGTCCGGGCTTATGTAAAGGATGCTTCTTTGAAATCTCCTTTCCATTTACGTACATGCGTTGTGCATCACGTTTCTTTACTGCCTCTGGGTTGTCTTTGTAGTACATCGGTTTTCCTGTGTACGGGTTACTCAGAAATCTCTTTATCATTCTCTTCTCCTTCTGTTTGTTCAAGCGGAAAATACTTTGTTAGTATTTCTAACTTATCGTGATACGCTGCAGCTTTGTCAAGTTCTAAGTCTATAGTTTCTATAACATCAGAGTGTTCTCCGATACCTACGGTTTGATTCATATACACCTCTATATTAGCAAGATGTTTATTTACACCACCAAGTAAATAAGAACGGGTTGCATTTATCATAACATTTTTTATACTCATGTCTTCTCCTTTCTAAATCTGTGTTTAAAAAACACAACTAAATTAAGCAGGGTGTTTGTTGTAATCATTACGAGTATCCACCACTGCCACCATAATAGGTCTAGTCCACTACATTCTATCATTATGCAGCAGTTAAGTCAACTACTTCACAAACTCCTGCAGTACATGCCAACTCACGCCCACCTGATGTAGTATCTTCCTTCTCAAACTCTTGCAGTGCAGACCAATCAATTGATGTAGGCATATGCACTTTCATTTCTTTATACTCTTTTTCAGTACAATCTTGATAAGGTGCTTGTTTATATGTGTGTTCACTAAATGGTAAAAAGCTGATGCCTGACACCTCATCAAAGTGTTTATACACCCATGCACCAACTTCCATCCACTCATCTTCTTTCACAGAAATTGTAACAGATGGTTTGTGTTCACACCAGTAACGCTGATACATAAGCCACAACTCAAGCTGTTCAATAGCAGACATGGCAGTACGTGTCACAGCACGTGCAGGTGACTTCATTGGAAAGCTAAACACTGTTGTACTATCTGGCTTCATAACGTCTGGCTCTGCAGGAATCCCTTGTGCTACCATGAACTGTGTTAGTGGGTCTTTATTATCACCACGAACAGTACGAATGTAATATGGGTTGTGACGAGCATGAATACCTGATGCACTGTCCACCAACTGTGACACTGTGCCTGATGGCTTAACGCATGTGATAGCTGTGGACTGTGGTATCTTTAGCTGCTTTGCCATAGCTTTGTTGGCATCAATAGCTACATCACGTAATGCCTCAAGTGTCTGTCCAATGTTCATACCAAGGTGAGCAGACTTACCTGCTGTCAACTGATTGTCCATGATACCTGTTAGTGACACACCAAGCAAACGCTCTTCTTCTGTGTTTTTCTTCCAGATACTACGCAGATACTTAAAGTCAGTCAGAGTAGATTGGAACGTGCCAAGTATTGTAGCCAAGCGTACCTTCTCTGTTAGTGTTTGCTGTGTATCCGTTTCACGTACAACAACCTCAGATAAGTTACAGAACTGATAAGGACGTAATATAATTTCACTACAGGGATTACATCCGAAATCTTGTTCGGAATCTCTACGTCCGTTCTTAGCTGCTTGAACCTGTGCAGACTTGCGATTAAATATACCACGCTCACCTGACTTACTTTCATACAGTGATAGCCATTCCCGCATGAATGTACCCATCTGCGGCTTACCTTTGTAGGCAACGCTGTTGTTTGCAAGCGCACGTTGTCCTTCGTTTTCCCACCATTGACCCGACTTTGCATGAGCCATTTGGTCATCGTTCAGGTTAGAAAGGCTAATGAGTGCGCTGCGTCTGACCCCACCGACAACTACAACCTCGCCAATCTTGCACATGATGTCATGACACTCTATTGGAAATAGCCTACGACCTGATGCTGCTTTAAACTTCTCTATACAAAACTCGAACAGTTCTTCAAGAGGGGCTGGGCCACTGGCTCTACCACCAAAGGTCTTTAACCTTGCACCTGCAGGACGTACTTCTGATACATCCCACTGTGGTATCTGCCCTGCGTAGAGGAGCGAGATGAGTTCACGCAGTGATTTGGCCCAGCCCGGACGTGAATCGCCAACCTTGATGACTGTATCTGTGTGATGCATGTCTTCGTTGACGATTGGTAACTTCTCAATGTTGTGACGTTCAACAGAGAAGCCTACACCTGTGCCGCACATGAGTATGTACATTGTCTCATCAAACGCACGTGGGCTATCCACAGGCACATATGAACAGTTATATCCACCTACATTGCAACGGTCTAGTGCAGGACCAGATGTCATCAAGGCTCTCATGCTTGGCATAATATGCTGGTCAAGAACAGCAGTTTCTAGTTCTGCTCTCAGTTCATCAGCAAGTTTGTAATTATGCTTAGTGAGTAGATGCTCAGTAAGATAATCAAAGTATCGTGCTACTGTTTCGCTCCATGTTTCTCTTCGTTGTTCATCTTCTTTCCATCTTGCATAACGAGATAGAGCAATAAAGTTTTGGTAGTCTGTAGGTAAATGGTTACTTATCATTTTGTGTTACTCCTGTATTGTTCTTATGTTACGTATAATGATACCTTCTATATCATATAAATATTCTTGAAGGCTTTCTTCTAATTCTTCTGCTACATTTTCATCAGCAGGGACTGGGTATTCTTCTGGGTCTACATCCAATGTAAGAAACATTTTAACTCTCATCATCATAACGGTCCTCAACTTCGGTAATTAACTTGTCGAGATACCAACTGGCTTTCTTCAAGTCTTCAGTGCCATTTTTGTAACGGTAACGCCATAGATACTTCATAATGTTACCTTGAAGATAGTATTCAAATCCATTATCTAATGCAGCAGAGATAGCATCAATGCATTCAATACCAGCTTCATTATAGTGTGGTGGGCTGTTGACCATATCTACACCAGCATATGCTTCTTTTGCATCTCGCTCAATTTTTTCCATAATATTCTTGTAGCTTGTCATTATGCACTCCCTTCTGTTTTAGAACTAAAGTCAATCTTAACCACGTTGCCATCTGTTCCGACAACTCTTGGTTTATCTTGTAACTCAACTTCATAGTGCTTGTCAACCTTTTCCATAACATATGCATGTACTAATTCACGAAAGTCTTCGTTTAATTCCATCACTGGAATTGTTGATGCAAGCATTTTACAGAAGTGCATTACCTGAAAATAATCCTCTTCATCTAAAGAATTTTCTGGTTGTGTTATAATTGCAACATCAATCTCACCGTTCCATACACCATCACTATCTTGTGTTGGTCTAATACGCACAATAAAATCTTCTGGTTCTACTCTATCATACTCTCTTTTGCTCATCACTTTCTCCTTTTTACCTTTGTACCAGAGAACTTGATAAACTCTGGGTGTTTGTTCTTGCCTTTCTCCTTTAACCATTCTTCAGGCACGATTCTATTGTAACACATAAATCCGTGCTTGTCACACCACTCTCCGTAGGTAGACTTAGCACCCTTTCGTAGCTTACGTCTGTGGTTTTCAAACACAAAACGTATATCTAATTTGGGATGCTGCTTTTTTATAGCCAAGTGTTTGCGTCTATCTGCTGCTGTAAATATCCCTTTTGTTTCTATTATGATACCGTTAGGTAATACAAAGTCTGGTGTATAGGTACGGTAGGCTAGGTCTTCCCATTCTATCTTGATGCACTCGTAACCAAAGTCAATCTTTAGTTCTTTCAGATAATCAGATAGCTTTACCTCTAAGCCTGACCGATACCCATACTTACGTGCTGCCCTAAACTGTTTAAAGTTAGGTGGCATTACCGTAGGTTTCTCCATGTAAGACCACTATATCCCATAGCTTTCATCTCTTCACGTATCATAGCATCTGCTTCGTTACGTGCTTCGATAGCTGCTCTAAGGCCAGCAGTGCGCTTCTCACGATACTCTTTACGTAGTTCTGCGAGATGTGCTTCCGCTTCTTTAATTTGGTCTAGTAGTTCCTGTAATTCATCCTGCATTTCTATACTCCTTTCTTAATTCAACATAGTCTACAAGTTTTGGTGAAACAGCTTTTGACATTACAGCAGGACGCTGTACAAGATTAGGCCAGCAGTCTTTTCTGTATACGCAGAAAGAACACGTCTTATCAAGTATCTTATTACCTGTAGCTTTACCTCTAAATGTTTCTTCTATAGGTTCAAAGCAACGCTCAAACTTATTCTGTGTAACAGAATCAACCAACCTTTCTATCTTATTAACTTCCTTATCAATGTCAAGTCCTGTAGCTGGTACATACTTGAACTGACCATTAGCTTTGTTTACTACCCACCAGCCACCAGCTTTTTTGCCAGATGCTTTTGCATACCCTGCTAGTTGTGCAACATATCCAAAGGCATCACTGCTTGCCAGCGTGTCATAAGATTCAAACTTGTTTGTGTATGACCAGTTTGAAGCTGATTTAATATCGTCAACTGCATCCCTAATGATAATATCATATGTGCCAGATACGTTAGTATTACTGAGGTTAAGAGTAACCTTTTTGCTATTTTCATATTTTACTCCCGCTTCTTTTAGCAACCCTTTGAAGACAGCTTCAACAATGTCTCCAATCATCATGTTCATTACGAATGTAGTTGGCTTTGGTAGTCCAACCTCTGGTTTGTTCTTCTCATACCAAAGTTGGCAGGAGGGTCTGCCTACGTTTGACATACGCAAGCTAAACCCCCCACCATTTTTATGTCCACCAAACTGCCGCTTGAGTGCATCTTTAATGTCGCTTGCTACTTGGTCAATGGTGGTATCAGACATTGTTGTTTTGCCTGATACAGCATCTTCCATGTACTGATGCAATGCAAGTTCAGCAGGATGGTTCATTACGCTACCTCTTCTTCCTCAATCTCAATGTCAACCAAGTCATCTACAACATCAATGTCATCGTCATCCATGTCTGAGTTAGCTTTTTCAGCCCATGCGTTTGCAATGTACGAGTTGTAGTTATCCACCCATGCCATAAAGTCAGCAAACATTGCTTGGTCTTTATCGCTGATGTTGATTGTCTTTGAGACATCTAGCGACACTACTGGAAGGTAAAAGGCATTACCATTAGGTAATTTTCTTTCCTGAGTGTTAGCCGTAATTAAGTGTTGCACCGGAAGACGTTGCATTTTTGCAAGTGAGTTGAAACTCTCACCAACAATCTTGAAAGCATCACGATTGTCAATCTCCCATATGAATGGAACAGCACCAAGGTCAGCAGACTCACCATTAACGGTGATAGCATCTGACAATTCTACTGTACCAAGCACAACACGGACACGTTTAATCTGCTTGATTAACTCTTGCATCTTCTCTGGCAATGCCTTGAAGTCCTTGATGTAACCAGCAGGTTTGCCACAGTTAAAGCCACCGTCATTATCCTTGAGGTCTATGTTCAAGTCATCTGACATTAGTGTTTTAACGTAGCGATTAGGTGCGTCACCCATGCCACGTACAAAACGCTTGTACATGAAACGCTGCATGAATGGGCGTACCTTAATTGATGAAGCGTAATAAGTCTCGCCATCAGGAATCTCTAGCTTGTATGTACCACCAGAGACAACTTCCATGTTGACCATCTTACCCTTTACTTCTGTTTGCCCCATAACAGGGCTATGGTTGATACGCAAACGAGCCAAGCTGCTAGACTTCTGCTTTGAGTTAGCTGCTTCAGATGCAATACCCATTGCCTTTGCCATAGCTGCGTAGTTGTTGGTATCAATTGTTGTTAATTGTGTCATGTATTTTACTCCTTTGATAGTTGAAAGTTTGATAGTTATATCAGCTTACATCCTTCGTGTCAAGCCAATTGTTACCTATTTTTGACTCTAAAAGAAGAGGTACATTAAAGTTAACTCCCCATCTTAATGCAATCAAATTAGGTAACTCTTTATTTGTATTATTAATTACATCTATTACCTTTATCTCTTCATCAGGATGCACATCAATAACAATACTATCATGCACTGTATTAACTATACATGATTTCATATCAGAAAGCAACCCCTCAATGTGAAGTAATGCAATTGGTACGATATCTGCAGTAGCAAAAGACTGAACAGGATAGTTTTTTATCTGCGTAAAGTGTGATACCCTGCCACTTGCCTTGCGTACAACATCAGGAAAAGCAAACTCTCTGCCTGATGGGGTACGTATGACACCTGTATTTAAAGCCTCTTTAGCCAATCTGGTATGCCAAAGCCCGATACCTTCGTACTTCTCTGTGAAGTGTGTGTAGTATTTTGCTTCGGCAGGTGTGCGTCCGTACCCCGTTGCCCCGTAAAGGGGCGCAAAGGTGTGCGCTTTTGCATCCTGCCTATTCGTAGGCTGACCAGCTTCGGTAATAACTTTAGCGGTGTAACTGTGTACATCAAACCCAGTAGAAACTTCTTCAATTGCAACTCCATCTTGTGATAGGAAAGCGGCTGCACGAAACTCTAGCTGTGCAAAGTCAGCCTCAAGTATCTTACCACCCTTCCAACGTGAAACAAATACTTTTTTTACAGGAAACGTACCACCACGTGGCATGTTTTGCATGTTAGGGTCAGCCCCAGAGAGCCGACCAGTTTGTGTGCGGTGTTGCAATAAACGAACATGCAACTTGCCATCACTCTTAGTGTAAGTACGTATACCCTCAACAAATGAAGACAGGTATGTATCTACAGCACTCAAACGTCTGACCTTAGATAGAAACTCTGCTGCACCTGTCATGCCTTTTGCCTTGGCTATATTAGCCAGCGTTTCAAGATTTTCCTTACTTGTACTAAAACCATTTGCACTAGCCCACTTAGCTGATGGCGGTTTAAACTTGAGGCCAGCAATCTCGTTTGTGGAATTGAACAAAAACCCTGCAGTATTACAAGTAGGACAACGATTAGGTCTTGCATATGGTGTACCATCCTTCTTTGTTTTAGTTATGTACCCAGACCCAGAGCAATCTGTACATTGAACCGCTTTGGTTTTATACAGACGCTCTGTGTCGTTGGACAGGAGAGTGCGGAAGTCTGTGTCATCCATGTAACGGTCAATCGTATTAGCCCAATACGTTTTGTCTTTAACCTTACGTGAATAGATAACCCATGACAACTGCTCTGGACTATTCAAATTGATAGGTGTGTCACCCATCAGATTACGAACATGCTTTTGCAAATCCTTTACTAACTGTTCTCGCTCTTCTTCATACTCTTGTTTTACACTATCTAGTGCATCCTTGTCAACAGTAAATCCTGTTTGGTATATACGTGACAGTGAGACACAGACCTGATTGGTCAGGGTAACTGTGTCATACAGTCTACTATCTGTAGTATTAAGTTTATACATTAGCTTGTCAGCTAGTTCCTGTGTAGCATGAAGGTCAGCAGACAAGTAGTGACACAACTCGTTGTAAGGTATGTCACGTGTGCTGTACCCTTTAGCAAAGTATTCTTTTAGTGTTCCATCTTTTTGTGTTTCTAATTCGTATCGTTCTGCACAAGCTTCAAGAGACAGAGGTTTCTTCTGACCTCGTTGCAATACATACTCAGCAAGCATCGTGTCAAATACAGGGCCATCATATGTAAAGCCTGACTCCCACAACCACAGCAGGTCATGTGCTGCATTGTGCATGATGAGTACAGTTGCTTCATCTAAGAACCACTGCACACGCTCATGATAATCCTTTTGATTAGGAACATCTACATGGTCAAATGGAAAGTGTCTTTCTAAACCTTGGTCAGTCAATACACCAATCATAGTCAGTGAGTTGTCTGGCTCAAACGGGTCCATGTGTATCTTATTATCACGATGCGTGACTGTATTTTCTACGTCTAATACTAATTTCATTATGCTTTATACCTCGCTGTTTTATATTCTAGTTCACAGTGTACTACACCATGCCACCCTGTCAACTTATTTTTTACCACGTTGAGGTGACGCTGCGGGTCTTCCTCTTGCTCTGTTCCACTTTCATTTGTCTTGATGGGATTCTTAGCAATCAAAATCATAAGGTCAGCCTCTGCTGCCTTGCCTGTGCGTGAACCTTCCATCATAGATTGATTGAGAAGTATTTTTCCTTCTGCATCTGCTGATAGCTGTGACATGTAGAAGACTGCACACTCATGCTCTTTTGCAATCTGACGGGCATGAACAGCATTAGCTTTCAATGCCTCATCCTGTCTGGCATAACCACCCTTAGCAAACTTATCGCCCATGTCAAGCAGAACAATGTCTGGCTTGTATGTCTTACAGATGGACTCTACCCATGCCATGTCACGACCAGTGGCATCCTTTATCTTGATGCGTTCCTTGACAGGTGCATATAGGTCACGTGCTTTGCTTGGGTCACGTTTAATCTCTTGCATGGTCATACCTGTGGCTGCTGTCAAATACCTAGCACCAACACGGTGGTATCCCTCTTCGTTACATAAGATAATGCAGTTAGCACCTTGATGTGCAAACCCACCGGGGCTGGCAATCAAGCTGGCATGGAAGGATGTCTTACCTGTGTTTGGTCTAGCACCAATCTCAATTAAGTGTCCAGCGTTTACTCCCTCTACCTTACGTGTTAAGGGTGGTATGTTGAATGTCCAACGTGCCTCAAGGTCTGCCTTGGATAGCAGTGTGTCAAGGTCAATATCATCCCACTCAACCTTCAGGTCAGGTGTGAAGTCATCACTGTACTGCTCTAGCAGATTGCGTAGAGGTTCAAGTGTAGCCTTGTCACCATTGACGTAATCAAATCCAAGGTTAGCAATGTCTTCTCCAACTACTTGTTGGAACAGCTTGGACAATACCTCACCTGCAATATCGCCACCCAATGGTGTCTCCTTTTTTATTTTATGAAAGAGAGCAGAGTACGCTTGCTTCTGTGCTGTAGTCAGTGTTGGATTGTTAGACATAAACAATGCCTCAACCTCATCAGGTGTTACGGTACGCTCGTAACGCTGCATAGCAGTATCAACTGTCTGCTTTATCTTACGTACATCTTTACTGAACAGTCTGTCTGGACAACGTGCGCCACGATGGTCATCGTAGAACTCTTTGTTCATCAAACTTCTAACTAGTGATAATTCCATATGTCTCTCCTATCTCTGTCAAATTGTCTATGTCTACTTTGTTACGATACTTTAGGTCATCTGTCAAGCGCAACACCTTGACGTTGGGTACGTGACCTCTCAATTCTTTTGCAAAGCCAAGTGTCTTGGGCAGTGCGTCTGGGTCAAGAGCAATGACAGCAGTCGAGAACTGTGAGAGATACCTCTTGTGTCCTTCGGATAACGATGTTCCCAACACAGCAACACCAACAAACACATCATTACCCACAACTGCGGCACTCACACAGTCCTCAACAACTACAGCTACCTTACCATAGCCCATCGAAAAAGGCAAGGTGCTGTTACCATAGCGTTTCCACTTTGGTAGTCGGTTAGATAGTGTGCGACCAGTAGCATCAACTATCTTACCTTGATGTACAACGGGGAACACGACCCTATTCTCACGCACATCGTACATCAAATTCAACTCGTCTGCATTTATACCCCACTCCTCTGTGTATGTCAACACCTCACTACGATTGTTGTGTGGTACAACATAATCAGGAAGTACAAACGGTACATCAGAAGCGAACTCTTTTGCCCCAGTAAAGCCATCACGTATATCATCTACAGATAAATGTACACGAGTGCCACCTTTAGTATCACAAGAAGCCTTGTAACAATTCCATACAAGAGAACCCATGTTATTGGTCACTGTAAATGTTTTGTATCCTTTACATACAGGACAATTCATTCTCTTTGTACTACCATTAGGTATATCTATATCACTTATAGTGTTATATATATTATACATGTATTAATCACTTTCCTTTGCGGCACTTGATGTACTTGTACCATGATTTTTACGCTGTGTCAATGCGTAATCAGCACTGGTCAGTGTATTTTTTAGATAAGGTGTGACCGATTGTGCATTAGCATGTCCTGTAACCGACATTATCTGTCCGATACCGACACCTGCATCTACCATCTCAGTTGTGCCTGTCCTACGTAAGTCAGACAGACGTAATTCCTTTGGTAGTCCAGCCTCATCCATAATCTCACGTGCATATAACGGTAGTTTGTGCAACGTATAAGGTTGATAGACACCATGTATTGGTCTGGGTCTTGGTGCTACATAATCTTGAAAGCCAAAGTCTTCATTTTGTTGTACTAACATCTGATGCAACTCATCTGATATGGGCAAAAATACTTCTGCTCTACGCTTAGACTGCTCAATATGCACGGTCTGTTCAACCAGATTGACACTATCCCATGTCAGCATACGCATATCACCCAGACGTTGACACCATTCATATGCCATCTGTGCAATCAATCCTATGTTACGCCACCTAAAATCGCTGTAGGCTACGTCTAAGAACTTTTGTACATCCTCCCTACCCCAGACAACCTTACGCTTCTCAGCGGCCCGTTTACGGACGATAGCAAAAGGATTAGTCATACAGAGTTCCTCACGCACACCGTGATTAAACACGATGCGAGTAACAGATATGGTGTGGTTGGCAAGATGTATGCCACGTTCACACCACTCGTTATACGCTGTCTTTGCCATACGTGTTGTAATTTTGTCACACTCCAAAGAAAAAAGTTGCACTCCATCAACTTTTGTTTCTAGCATTACGTTCAGAAAGTATTTATATTGTGCTTTAGTTTCATCACGCAACTGCTTGTAATCATAGGAAGAAGTGTAATCATGTATTAGTTTTTGTAACTTCATGTTATCTCCTTAACTGATGCAGCTTTAGTGCTGCTCTACGTAACTCATCATGCCATGCAAGTTCTTCTGTAAACCGTTTTGGTATACCTGCATACCCATAATGTGCGCCAGCTATCATGCCAGCTACTGCACCACAGGTGTCACTGTCATGTCCACGATTGACTGCTTTGATAATACAATCAGCAAAGTTGTTTGTACTCATGAAAGCCCACATAGCACACTGATATGTTTCTACTACGTAACCACCTGACATAACCTTATTACGGTCAATGTCCCAATACAACTTGTACTTTCTGTATCTTTGCAATGCGTCACCATGCCACAGTTCGTGTGCAAATACACGGCTGTACTCGATAGCTGTCGGGCTACCGTGTGTCATGATTGTCTGTGCTACAGCTAACTCCATTGCACGTTCCGGTGTGGCAGATACCATGACGACAGGTGCAAGTCGCATCAGCGCACCATTACCTGATTCAGTGTCAAGTGATACTCCGTTGTACAACGTATTGTTTTTGTTGTAATTATGAATAGCACGTTGTGTTGTACTACCAATGTCAAAGCATTTCCCTCTTGGTATAAACTCACCTGCATTGTACCAGCGTGACCAGTTGTGCATGATATCAGCAGGATTGAACTCGCCATCATTGTCGATGAATGCTTGTGCCATAGCTAATGTCATAGCTGTATCATCAGTCCACTCACCCTTGTCCATATCATGATGACCACCCTTCATATACTTAGTGATATAGTCATCCGGTTCTCTGCTGGGCATGAACTCTAGGGGTGCGCCAAGCGCATCACCCACTGCGAGTCCGATGAACATACCCATTGCACTGTCTAATGTCAACATGGCGCACCTCCTTTCTATGCTGCTAGTTGTTTGAACTCGTTACTGTTTATCCACTGTGACACTTTGTTCTCTCTATTAAACATAGTCATAGCGGCAGTATCGTTGCCTGTGTTACGCATCTCAAAACCGTTACGTTCATCTGCGTATGTAGCGTAGTTAGTAAAGGCAGAATATAATGCCCACACATTACGTCCACGCACACTAACCTCTTGATTGTACAAGGTAAACATCTTGTCTGCCGCACGGTCAGACTTCAGTAACTTCTCCAAGAAAGCCCGTACATCTACCGACATCAGGCTAGTATCAGCCCAACGCTGTAGCTGTGCAGTACGTGTGTCAAAGTCCTGACGTGACTTGCGTAGGTCAGAGATGAACCTGTCCATGCTAAAGTTGGACGTGTTCTTTCTGCGTACCTTGTCGTGGTCTCCACGTATCATACCATTCAGGCAGAAGAAGTCAATCTCTCCAAAGAATACCTGATTGGAACAGCTACCGTCAATACCATGCAGAGCAATAATGCGTGGTGATATAACGCTGGCATGCTTGTCTGTTTTGATAAGGCTCGTCACGTTTGGAAATGTTACATCCATCATAGCCCAAGCATTGGAACGTGCATCACGCCAGCGCACCTCTGCCCCCTCAAGCTGTGTGTCAGATAGGTTCTCAATCATAGTGTCTTGTACACCGTGAAAGAAATCCTTGTGTGATGCACAGTTGAAGCTGTCACCTACTACTCCTATGTATTCGCCAGTGTTACCGTTGATTACATACTTCTTGTCACGCACTTTGGTTGGTTCAAACTTTACAGTAAAGTCTAAGTCAACTGGCACTGCGTCAATTATATTGTTCACAAAATCTAATGGCATATCTTTCTCCTTTCCTACCGTTAAATGATAATAAATGCTACAATAAAAATAATTAGTGCTTCCATAATCATGCTCCTCTCATCCATTGTGGCATACTACGTCCTTTGTTATAGCTGGCAAACTTAATCTTGTCAACCCTGTAAAAGGCACGATAAGCTGCAACAGGCCAGTGTTCATCTGTCTTTAGATGGTCAAGCCCACTGAAGCATTGCGGATGAGGGGTAACAAAGTTAGTATAATCAGGTATATACTTTGCCCCCTCTACTAATGCATCATAGTGACGCATAGATGCGTGTCCTGTGTTTGGTTCTCCTGTACGCTTGACAGGATACCTATATACATACTCATCATTCATAGCCTTGAGAAGACGTACCGCATACTTGTAGTTCATACGATTATCTCTAGCCCATACAGTGCATGGGTGATTTGCATATGCTATCTTGTACAAGCCAGCCTCTTCTGCAAACTCAGGCGCATGAATACGCACAGCTGTGTTTAGCATCTGTGCTTCCTCTAATACCATTTTAATAACGTGTTCATCACACAGCTGCTTGGCTATCGCATCAGGGTGATGGTCAATAATAAATCTATTCATACTACTTCTCCTCTGTTGGATAACATTTAATATGTATCTTATAATACTTGTCCTGATTCTCGTGATGTCTCATCTCCTCGTGTGATAAGAACTGACAATACTCTTGGGATAGTGCTTCTGTCAATATAGATTGGTTGTCTATGAACTGCCACTCCACACCTGTATGCCCCCACATACTTATGACTAGGGCAAACTCTTTCATCCCATTATTCTTTCTATGATACCCACTACAGCTGCATAGAACATGTAGCCAAACGCAGACCAGATTACAATGAACCCAACAATGCTAGGGTCACAGTAGCCATAGTCATCCTTTAATCCTAGCTTTCTCAGTAGTTTATTCATCATCATCAAGTTCCTCAAGCACATAGTCTGCATAATACTTTGGTCTGCCCTCATCATCCATCTGAGGTACAAACTTCATCACTCTGTGTAGTAAACATTCAATTTTTTCTAGTTTACCTACATCAGACATCCATAAATCACTACACTCATGTAATGTCTGAACTATATTTTTTAAGTCGTTGTGAGCCTTTAAAAACTCTACTCTTTCTTCGTGTGTTATGTTCATGTTACTTCTCCTTCTTTCTCCTTTAGTTTTCTCTTGCCATCCTGCCACCACTGAATCCGTGCCTTGATAGCTTCTTCTTCACACGGGCCACAGGTATGTATTAGTCTACCACGCTCATCGTATGTGCAGTCTTTGCACTTAGTCGTATCCATTTTCTCTCTTAAACTTATCCCATGCCTCAATAAATATCTCATTAAAGCTATGAAAATTTGCGTCCTCAAAGGCGGCAGAAGCTACCTCAAAAATATCTTGACCACTCCATTTGACTGTCTGTGACAATCTTACACCTCGCTCATAATTTTTTTCACTCATGCTCACCTCCATTGATATTCATAATTATAGTTGTACTCAGCATCAAGCCAATGCCACGCTTGTTCGTAGGCATAATCCCAGTTTGTATGATAGCCTGTAGCTATGTCATCATCGGCAATACACTTTGCCCAATGGTTAAGACTAGGCTCATGGTCAAGTGGCAGTTCTTCATTCATGTTCACCCCCTGCACCCCGGCCTAGTCCACCAAAATACTGCGGCCTACGCTTGGCTGTCTCAAACACACCTGCTGTGATGAACACGCCAGCTATCAACAGTGCATGGATGACAGCACTGATACCAAAGGCAACAATGCTACCCAGATACATGCTGAATATGATGCACCACATCCATGCCAACACTTGCATAATCATGTGCCGTGTATTCATGTCAGGTATGTTACGCAAAGGGTTGTGCCTACTGTCCATGATTAGTTTGTATAAGTTAGTCATCCTTTTTCTCCTTACGTTTTATCTCATTGCTACACACATAACATACCAGCTTGTGTGCATACATCATCCACTCTTTGGGTATGTGCATCACGTTCTTGCAGTGTTGGCATATGTGTTTAGTCATTTGTCTCTCCATCCTATGTATAGCATTATAAGTATGCCTGTTATGTATGTCAACACTAACGCCTGATTAAATATCTCTTCACCTGTCATGTCACAGTCTCCTCATGTTAATTCCGGTGGCAGTTTTACTACACTTACCAAGGTAGGACGACCAGTGCCATTCAGACTGGTAGCAGACTAATGGCATTTTCTTCTGAGGGCTGCCAACCACCCACCTGCGTTTTGTTTATAGTCGTTACAGGCTTGACCGTGTTTGTACTCACTCGACTACAGTAGTCACTCGCCTTTCGGTTTTGTCTTAACTAGGTGACTACTATCCCTTTCTTTTGTCATGCTATCAAGATGCCCCTTGATTCTCTCAATGTGCATCCATGCTCCCTGAAAATGCCACTTATGCTTACGCATCTGTTTCATGTCCAGTGTCTTGCGCCTTTCGGTCTTTCGTTTTAAGTTTGTTGCGGTCATGTTTCTCCTTTCTCTTTCTGTTAGGCACTACTTGTGTGCGTCTTCTCGAAGATAACATAGCCTTGGCTACTGGATTAACCTTTGAGAACCGCACGAATACCTGCCCCCACTATTAGCACACCGAATGTGTACGCTACTAGCGGCACTATACCTGCTGACCAATAGATATCATGACCAGATAAATATGTCAACACACTGCCCAAAGTTAGGCATGATAAAGTTAAAAATTTTGTCATCATCATTTTACTTTCTCCTTATTTAGAAAAGTCAACTGTCCACGGTGTTACAGTCTCAGCAGTACGCACTGCCTCATCCCATGTATTGTGGGCAGAATAGTGTCCTTTGCCTAGTGGTGTAACCTTTTCCACATACAAAGTCCAACACCCTATAGATTTACTTATCACCACATACTCTTGTGAGTTAGTACCCACATAGGTATTGCGTGTCTCTGGCATCAATTCAAAGTTAGCTACAGTCATTTGTCAATCTCCTATTAGCAATCAATTACAAAACCACTGCGGTCATTCTTGGCCTTACCTTTAGCCTTTAGCCCCACGATTACACCTTGTGGGTCAAGAAAGCGCAGGTCATCCTTGTCACCGTCAATGACAGGCAGACCCTTGAATGTCTTGGGCAGCTTGTCACGGAATACTACTGCCGCATTTGTACCAGTTTCACGCACCGCTGTCAACACCTGTTCTGCATAGTCAGGGTCAGCCTCACTGTAAGACAGCGTGAGGTGATAGTTTTCTGGCATTTTGGCATAGGCACGTTTGACTATCTTTGTGTAATCATAGAACTGTATCTCTGGAAACTGCTTCATGATACCTGTCTTTTCAAACTGAATGTCAGACGTACCGTTCAGACGGACGCATGGCTTTACGCCTTTCTTTGTATTGCGCTTGCTAAACTTTGTCAAGTCTTTGTATAGCGCATCCATGTATCCGATACGGTCTGATAGATAGAACACTGTCTTGCGCTCACGTCCACGCTGAACCACGCCCATTTGTCCACGCCCTGCACTGTTGAGGCAACCCTCATGGCACTTGGCCTTGTCAGCCAAGGCGCACAGATTATGCACCTTGCCCTTGAATACAGTCTTGTATGGTTTCATGTACTGGATGCCTGTCTCATACTCAGAGCCGTCACCCTTTACTGTTTTGGCATTATTGCCCACACCGATAAGATTATACGTCATGATTATCTCCTGTCATTGATGCGTTTACTAGGCACAATCTACGTTAGCAGATTGCACCCATAGTGTCAAGCAGACTTGCGCTTGCCTGATGGCTGATTAGCCAACTGAGCAATAGTCTGCACATTGAAAGCCCCCATGTCAATTTCATGAGGCCGCTTTGACAATTCCTTGTCAACAGCAGTCAGCAACAGTTCAAAAGTACAAATAGAGTGAGACATAATACGTCCACCATATTCTGCTTTTAATTGACGAGCCGCTTCACGACTTGCTTTGTACATACGCACCTTAGACAGAGACTGTCCTGTGCGCTTGTTGTACTTAGTCGCAACTCGTGTGAACTTGCGCTGATTAGCCTCAGACAAATTCTGGCCTGTCAGGCCTGTTGATTGTTTCCAATAAGACACATTAAACGATACTTTAGCCATAATATACTCTCCTATAGTTTGTTGATACTGGCTGTGTAGGCATAGATAATGCCTAGTAAAAGCATCATTGTCAAGGGGGCAGTGCTTAACTGGCATATTGCCTAGCGCAATTGCCCCCTTGTATGTTTGGATTTTTTCACAGTTATTGTTAGCTTACAGCGGTAGACCTTCTGCCCCATGTGACTTGTTGAATACTCGTTACAAATAACTGTCGACCGATATTGTTGAACCCGTGCTATTGCGTGGGAATGGTTCTGCGTCAGTGGATACGCTCACCCCAAATTATAGTTCTTTCCGCCCGTTGCCACCTCACCCGCTAGTCCTACCTCGCCCTCGACACCGCTACACATGGTCACAGTTCTGGTTACAAGACGGTTCTCTAGCATAGAGCCGTTCGTATCTTGGGTGCGTTGCCCCGAAGGTATCTGTCCCAAGGTTCTGTTTTTGGATAGTCCAGCGACTAGCAGTTTTTTAGGTTGTCTCGTCAACCGCCCCTTTACGCTAGGGGAAAGCGTTTTGATTGTCAAGCCCGTATCAGTTAGCCGTAGCGATTAGATAACAAACTCTAGAACAACCTGTTATTATCAGTTTTCTTTACGGTCAATCCTGATGACCCGCTGCTCATGGTTTATAGTAAACACTAATCCAGAATGAATGTAAACCCCCTGTTTGTAAGTCATTGATTTTATTGGATTGTGATATTGCAGCTGGATGATGTTTATGCTTTGTTTCTGTTTCGTTCCTGTTTCGTTTAGGCTGTAGCAGTAGGAATGAGAACAAAAGGGGAACGGCTTTTTTATATATAATATAGTATAGGATAAAGTTAGTATAGGCTAACTTTTTTAGGGGGTAGGTAAAATGTACACGGCTAGGGGTATATTTAGTCTGTGCTAAATATTTAAGCAGTCTTTTCATTTACACTTAGCGGCAATTCATATGGTATCAGTTAACGATTACCTTTTAAGATATTGATTTATAATAAAAAATAGTGTTTTTTATCTCCGATGATTCGATTTTTTGGCCTCCGAAGGGGCAAGGCATTGATTTTTTTGCCGTACGGCAGGACGCCACCCCCGTACGTATAGATATATGTATGTATAAATACACAGATTAGGAAAATTAAGTGTTAACCACAAGGGTAACTGTCACTCTTATAGACAACTAGTGCCTATTTATTGTGCAAAACATACAGGGGTGTGTGGACCAAGACACACTAAATGAAAAAAAGATGTTAAATTTATAGAAAGGGGGTTGACAATATACCTATTTTTGAGTATAATTATACATAACAAACACACTTAAAGTGTTTCACTTAAATATTATTAATATTATCTTGTTAAATACACTTACAATGTAACACTGTAAGTGACATTGATAAGTAATAAGATACGTGTTAAGAAAGTTTTTCCTTGACAAAACGTAAAAAATCAGTAAAACTATACACAGATAATGTACTTGATGCATTCTATAAAGCTATACGTACAAACTCATTAGACCGCTTGCATATCCCCCATAGTGATGTCTTCTATGTGCGTCAGGCAGTAGAGGCACACTACAATCGTTCATTTACATTGAAGCATGTAGAGGACGCTATGAGAGCAGAGGGATGGAAAGAACCTAACGAACAATGAGTTTTACAGCAGTAATAGTTGCATGTCATATTGCTAGTGCAGATATGTGCATGACAATTGTAGATAATCGTGGGCCATATGATACAGAAGACAAGTGCAAAGCACGTATCAGTGAAATGGCAGAAAATTTGATAGGTGTTTGGGTTTCATTCCAAATGCCTATGATATTTAAAATGACAAGTTGTGTACATCCAGATAATCTTGTAGAAAAGACACATACGTAATGGCAGTCGAGTATCGTGGGATAACATTTCCCGGTTACAATAAACCTATTAAATCTAATCGCCCCGGCAAGAAAAAAATGGTTCTTGCTAAAGATGGCGATAAAATTCGTTTGATTCATTTTGGTGCGACAGGCTATGGTCACAACTATAGTGCTGCAGCACGTAAGTCATTTCGTGCGAGACACAAGTGTGACACAGCGAATGACAAACTTAGCGCACGTTATTGGGCGTGTCGAACATTATGGGGTGGTGCAGGTGGTAGCACAAAGTCATCACCAAAGTCTCGTAAAGGAAAGTATTAGGTGATATCATGTCTATGAAAGAAAAAACAGACGAACAGTTACGTGCCATGTTAAATAAAAACAGTGGTGCAACAAAGACAGAGGTACGGTCTGCTATTGCTGAATTAAAAAAGAGAGGATTGCCTACTCCACCACCAGCAAATGTAATGGGTGGTCGTGAGTTATCTAGAGGCGGAGACAATCCACCAGCAAAGAAAAGTAAAAAGAAAGTGCCAGCTATTTCTATTAGTGTGGGCATGGTAGAAATACCAAAAGGCAAAAACAAAGCTAAGATGATGCGTGGCGGTATGGCAAATAAAAAAGAACACATGTACGCAGCAGGTGGAAGTGTTACTGACAATGCTGGTCTACGTGCATTGAAAGCTAGTGGCCCAAAAGGTTTGGAAGCATACAATAAGATTACAGGAAAGTAATGGCTCCCAGAGTACCTAGAAAAAAAGGTCAGCCAGCTAAAAGTAAAAAGCACAGTGACCTGTACACAGATGAAGACCCAAAGGGTACAATCAAGGGTCTGAAGTTTGCTACAGTAAAAGATGCAGAGGCATCTGTACGCAAGATAAAAGCATCTAACAGAAGTCACAATCACAAGACACAGGCTGCTATAGCTATGGAGCAACGTGCTAGAGTTGCAGGTAAGATAGCAGCAGCTAATGTGTACAGACGTTTTATAGAATCACAAAAGAAGAAGACACGTGCATCCCGTAGAAGCTGACATTCGTAAGTGGTCGCACGACTTTCTTGAAGTTCCAAATAAAATGCTAAACGGATTACCACCATGTCCGTATGCAAAACAAGCATGGCTTCAAGACCAAGTAAAGTTTAACATCAATACTGGATTGGAAGGTCTTGCAAAAGAAGTTGCTGACTTTGACAATCACAAGTATGATATAGTTATTTGGGCATCTGAATATTTGCTCAATATGGAATATCTTGATGGGTGGTGTGATGGCGTAAATGAAGCCATGTCTATTGCTGGTCAAGATATGCACCTGATGGTGTTTCATCCAGACTATGACGCAAAAGAAGCAGGTCTGGAATTTTTAGTTGAAGATGATGTAACAGACGATGAGTTAGTTTATTGCATGGTCTTTGTACAGAAGTTATCATTACTTGATGATGCTTCACTTAGCTTGGAAAAGTCTGGATACTACCAGCACTTTCCTAAAGATACATATGAGTCACTGGTAGTTGACAGAAGGAGACTAAGAAATGCCCGGACATAAAATGAAAGCAGCTAAAAAGAAGATGCGTGGCGGTGGTATGATGAAAAAGCGTATGCGTGGTGGTGGCATGGCTAAAATGGCGCAGAAAAAAATGATGCGTGGTGGAATGGCTAAAAAGAAAATGATGCGTGGTGGCGCAGTTAAGAAGAAGTAATGGCTAAATTCTACGCTACAGAAAAACTACAAAAGAAAAGACCTAAACGTAGACCCGGAGTACACAAAAAGAATGTTAATAAACGCAACAAACCTAAAACGTACTTTGGTTAGATACCTTGGATTGGCTTTGCTCAATATGGGCAAGCCTTTCACTTCTATAGGCAACTGGTTTTGGCGTAAGCATAGAACTGTGCTAGATTGGAATGACTGATGCCTGTAGCTAGTAATGGCTCAAAGTTTACGACAGATATAACTGCTGTCGGTACAGGAGATACTGATTGTTATCTTGTGCCTAAGAATCATGTGTCCGTAGTAAAGCATTTGCTATTAACTAATGCTAATGCAAGTGCAAGAACATTTACAATAAAAATATACGAGAAAGTTCCTAATAGCACAACCACTATAATTACTGCACATTCACTGGCTACTATAACAGCAGAATCTATTTTTACTTTAGAAAAACCTTTGTTTTTAAAATCTGAAGATAAAATAATTATTTCTGCTAGTCATGCAAGTAGTATTGTTGCTACAATTTCAGCGGAAGAGTTTTTTGACCCTAACATATAGGTATTAACATGGTACGTAAAGCACCTAAAAAAGCTAAAAGTAGAGTAAATCAAGCAGGTAACTACACAAAACCTGAATTAAGAAAACGTATATTTAATCGTATAAAGGCTGGTTCAAAAGGCGGTAAGCCGGGTCAGTGGTCAGCAAGAAAAGCGCAAATGACCGCTTTAGCTTATAAAAGGGCAGGTGGTGGCTATAGAAGCTAATGGCTGCAAAACTAAACGAAAACACAGAGGTTTCTTTACCTCTTCGTAACATTATTAGTATGGTTGCTGCAGCATCATTAGCAACGTGGGCATACTTCGGTATTATAGAACGCCTAAATACTATAGAAACTAACATCACTATGATGAAGTCTAATGTAGACCACAACACAGAGTTTCGTATTAAGTGGCCTCGTGGTGAAATGGGAAGTCTACCTGCTGACTCTGAGCAGTTTATGTTAATAGAACACCTCGCTGACCAGTTAGATGAATTAACATCACAAATAGATGAAGGTCGTGCGCCACATGACCAACAGCAAAAATTAACATTGGAGTTCTATGAAAAGCGTATTGATGCTATAGAAACACGTATTGAGAAAATGACAAATGGTCACTGAAACAATAACATTAATATTATACCTTTCAGGGCATGTAGCAGAACACACAGCGTTTGAAAAACTATCTAAATGCTTGAAGGCTAAACGCACAATAGAAAGAAACTTATATAAAGATACAGGTGTTGTAAGATATTCTTGTGAAAATAAAACAGTTGAAATAGACAAAGGACCAGACGGTAAAACTTATATCGTAAAAATTGTGGAGTAGCAAATGTTAGCAGAAATACTTGCAGCTAATGCAGCATTTGCCGCTATTAAGACAGCGA